>Ga0067045_1027415_pt1 | contig 153371 bp, 130 predicted proteins | sample TerdegcTABiofilm_FD_59184 | JGI IMG/M metagenome (GOLD analysis project Ga0067045, IMG submission 59184) | Combined Assembly of (Gp0054472, Gp0054536) Wastewater bioreactor microbial communities from Singapore -Terephthalate degrading... | reverse complement strand
TGTAACAGCCCAACAGCATACTTCCTCTTATGGCTGGATAGGGGAGTATTATGTCGGCTTGCTCATTGAAGCGAACATGACGGTTATCCGTTAAGAAAGTTGGGGCACTTTCCATACTCCCATCTATAGCATAGAGAAACCCGATTAGATAGGTCGATAAATAAAGCTTATTCACTCTGTCACTGCTCATGGTCAATAAGATGGCGCCAGATTTTTCACTTTTTATGTCCAGAATATTAACAATCTCGGGAAGAGATCGAGGGGGCAACTGAGCTATTCTGAATTCTCTTCGACTAACATCCACATCTTTGATATGATTATTCTCTCCTAAGATATAATTGCGCCCACCTAAAGTATAAATTCCTAAAATGTCCCTTAAATTTTCATAATTCAGGTATGGCATTGCCTTATAATTAAATCGTCCTTTTTTGAGATATTTAATCCGATAGCCCTGCCCATACAAAAAAGAATCAATTTTGCTAAAAAAAATTCGAGAAAAGCTTATTGGCATTCTTTCGGAAATCTGATATATCTTCGGTTTAATCGTTTCCGGTTTTTCAATATAAAATAACGGTTGTCGCGGGAGGGTGGTCATTACCCAGAGTCCTTTTCCATCGGTAGCCAGATGTTGGATATATGTAGCGCCGAATGGGGATAGGTCAATGGTATGGGTCAAAAATTGATTGGTTCGAGTATCGTATTTAAGGATGTGACCACTTTCGGTAGAAACATACAAAATGTTCCCAATGGTTTCGAGAGAAAATGTATAGTTTGACTGAACAGGCGATTCAGTTGAACGAAATTCTTTCACCTGCCACCGATTATTGTGAATATCCAGTTTAATTATCTTAGGGGTTCCATTCTGCTGGGTGTGATAACATCCCCAATAGAGTTGATCATCAATCTGAATGGGATTAAAAAAACTGTAGATATCTAGGGTATCAATATGAATTATTTTCTTTGGCAAGGCCTCACCAAAGGCATCAAATAAATAGAGGTATGGAGAACTGGTAAATGATTTGTTTGTCCCGGCATAAAGAGTATTGTTTTCTTTGACATAAATCATGGCTCCAGGGGAATTTTGATTTTTATCTTCCGGATGAATGCGAAAACGGTCCCTAATTGTTCGGGTGCTTAAATTGAATTCATAAATATGCCCGTCAAAAAGTGTAGCTAAATACATGATATTGCCGTTGACTGCATATCCATCTGATATGCTGGTCCCAATATCCAGTTGTTGATATGGATGAATAATCCGATACTGCTGAGCGAAAATATTTTGGAAAATACCAGGATCAACCATGAGGAGTATACAATTCAAAAAGAGCAATGTTATAAGATTTAAAAATAAAGATCTCCGCATGAAAGAAGTAGAGTAACTCAATCTTTGAGGTAAAGTTTTTGATATTAGTTCATTCATTTTATCGTTTTGTCCTTTTTTATTAATGTGTGACAAAATTAATTTAGAAAAATTTCTTCTAAATGGGTAATCTTACAGAGAGAAAAAAAGGAGACCGAGTATACGATATACTTTTTTCATTGATGATCCTCCCCTGGAAAAGATAGGTGCTCTGCCATGAAAATCTAATTGCCACTCCTTATTTTTCTTTATTCGCTTTAGAAACCAGGTTAAGGTTATTTCATTCAAACTTGGGAATATTTCCCAATTTTCTAGCTCACAATTTTTCCTACTACAGCGAGAGGCTGCTGGTCCTCTTTCAGTTATTATTTCTTGATAGGCCTGTAATATAGTTTTACCTGAAAATACTAACTTTATTGCTGGAATTTCGGTAAGGCATTCTACATGTGACTTCCGGAGTTGATAAATACCAGGAAATACAAAAAACATTTTACTGCTCTCTTCTACAATGAGAAAGCCTTCATTTAAAACTTTTTCCACATTTTGCACATGTTCGAAGACATTATAGCTAAAGATGGCATCTCAACTTTCTGACGCAATGGGAAGTTATTCTCCAGTTTCTACTAAAAAACATGCTGTTATATTTTTCTTCTTTGCAAACAATTTTACAACCTGAGCAAAAATCGGATTAATTTAAATTCCACAGGTTCTTTGGAATCTTTATCTTTCAGACCAATGAACTGCTCTTCCTCAACTGAAACATCCCGGATCGAAAAATTTTTTGCCTTTTAATTGGCCCATGTCAAATTTAGGAAAATATTTTTTGAAGAAGCCAGTGGTTGCCTCATAATCATATCGGAATTGAGCTGAATCAAATTTTTATTTATTCTTATACTCTTTCGAACCAGGTAGGTATTCATTCTGACTAAATACTTCCCGAAGGTTTTCATCATCTTGGATAGGATAAGCAGGCCAAAATTTCATAATGAAATTGGTGATATTCTTTGAGTGTTTTTTACCATCCATTGCCCCTTATTTATAATTAGTCGATGATATAAAATTATAATCTATATTACATTTTTTATAGTGAAATATATTAAAGGTTATTTAAAGTTTAAACCAAATTTTTTTGACTATTTTGTTTCATATGGATTTTTGAAAATTAATTTTTTTAGATTTTTTAGCCATCTCTGTTTCATTTATATTTATTTCTTATTCTTAAAATGTTAATGTAAATTATTGTAGTTATTTATTTTCAAAAGAATTTGAATTAAAAACCGCAAGAAGTAAATATCATTTTCAAATAATAATGATTTCAATACTACGATTTTTACGTACGCTGCACTATTTAAAAATAAATCAGATTATATCAAGGCTCGTGTGGTTTCTGAAAAAAGGAATTTTAAAGCCATTTATTATTCATAAAACCGCCCATATTAAATGCGAAACAAACATTATCGTAAATAAAAATCTGGACCTTGTTCTTAAGCCAGCATCAAAATTAGCCTTCGATCAAGAACCAGCAAGAAATACCTTTAATTTCTTAAATCAAAAAATAGAATTTTCACCAGAAATTGATTGGAACTCAAAAAAATGCGAAAAATTATGGCTTTATAATCTTCATTACTTCGATTATTTAATCCCACTAACACATCAAGTTAATGTCAAAAATTTTGAAATCGGTAAAAAAATTATCGCTCATCAAATAGCCAAGAATCCGATTGGTAAAGGCGTCGGCTGGGAACCGTATCCGATCTCCCTGCGAATTATCAATTGGATGTTTTTTTATCATTTTTATTTGGAATATTTTCACCAGGATCCTCAATTTCATAAGATGTTTTTACAAAATTTATATCAGCAATTTTATTATTTGACCTGGTTTAAAGAATTGCATCTGGGAGCGAATCATTTATTTGAAAATATCAAAACGATATTTATATCAAGTCTATTCTTTCAGGATAGGCGTCGGTTCAAAAAATCAAGTAAGGATTTGCATAAAGAGCTGAAGGAACAAATTCTGCCAGATGGGGGACATTATGAACGTTCCCCTATGTACCAACAAATTGTGTTGTCAGGATTATTAGATATTCTAAATTATTTGAAAAAAGAGGATAATAAAAATCATACTTTAAATCGTCACCGTGATCAGGTTATTGCTTTAATTTCTGACATAGATGTGCTTATTAAGAAAATGATGAACTGGTTAGAAAATATGTGTCACCCCGATGGAGAAATTGCCTTATTTGGCGATAGCGCATTTTATATCGCTATTAACTTTTCCGATTTAAAAAAATATTATCAGGCAATTGGAGGGATGTATGATACTCCCGCGTTTGATTCGGACACTATTTCGTTAGCTTCGAGCGGCTATTATATTTTCCGCACTGACTCTCATTATTTTGTCATTGATGGGGGACCGCTTGGAGTGGATTATCAGCCGGGGCATGCTCATTGTGATTTTCTTAGTTTTGAATATTCATATCAAAAGCTCAGATTTATTGTTGATAGTGGAGTGGGGGAATATAAGCCAACTGATTTAAGACAGAAAGCACGTGGAATTTATTCTCACAATACTGTGATAGTGAACAAGTTGGAACAAGGTGAGATCTGGAAAGCCTTCCGTATGGGATATCGAATAAAGCCTGGTGAATCCGGTTTCATTACACAACAGCAAAAAGTATTTTTTCGTGGGAACTATACGAATTCAATAAAAAAGAAGGATTCATATTCTCATCAAAGAGAGGTTCATTTCGTCAATCAAAAGTTTTTTTTAATCCATGATACAATAAATGGAAAGCATATCAAAACCATTGAAAATATCCTTCACTTTCACCCGGAGTGTTTAGTGACCAAAAACACCAGGGAAGTCAAATTAAAAAGAGAGCTGGAAGAAATTTATATTTTATGGAATCCCGGCAATTTATCTGTCGAACTCCACAGCTGGTTTTATGTCCCAGAATTTGGGAAAATTATTGAAAATCAAATGATAGTTTTTAAACCACAAATTGAAAATTCAGTGAATATGTATTATGTTATAGCGCCCGCAAGGTATCGAGATGAGGCAATGTATTTTATTGAAGAGTTGAAAAGAACGAAAAAGGATGAAATGGTCATTTGAGAATTCTCTATATTTCTCAATATTTTCCACCTGAGATGGGAGCTCCTTCCGCCCGGGTATATGAATTATCCAAACGGTGGGTGCAACGTGGTCAGCAAGTCACTGTTCTAACGGGATTTCCCCATCATCCAACCGGAAATATTCCTTCCCATTACAAACAACACATATTTAAACGAGAGACGACTGATGGGATAAAGGTGGTGCGGACATATGTATTTCCCGCTGCCAATAAAGGTTTTTTAAAAAGAATTGCCAGTTATTTGTCTTTTATGTTTAGTTCTATTTTTTTAGGAACATGGAATGTCGGTAAACCTGATCTCATCATTGCTACCAGTCCCCAGTTTTTTGTGGCTATTGCTGGATATATCATTAGCAAAATTAAGCATAGACCTTTTGTCCTGGAAATCAGAGATTTCTGGCCAGAATCGATTATTCAATTGGGTCAACTCAAAAATAAAATTATTTTAAATATTTTGAAAATGATCGAGCTTTTCCTCTACCAGCACGCTAAACTAATTGTGGTGGTTGCTGACTCCTCTGTTTCGATCTTAAATAATAAAGGAATTCCCTCCTCAAAAATAATTGTCATCAAAAATGGGGTTGATTTAGAGCTATTTGATGCCCGAAAACGAAATACTGATTTGAAAAATAAATTGAAATTAAATAATAAATTCATCGTTTCATACATTGGTACTCTGGGATTATCTCATGCACTGGATCAGGTGATTCATTCAGCCAGCATTCTCAGAAATCAATCTGATATTCATTTTTTATTTATCGGAGAGGGCGCAGAAAAAAACAATTTACTCGCCTTAGCAAAAGAAAATGGACTTTCTAATATTACTTTTCTTGATCAGATTGATAAACAAAATTTACCTTATTATTACAGTCTTTCGGATGTGGTTTTAGTAACACTAAGAAAACTAGAATTATTTAGCTGTGTGATTCCTTCCAAAATTTTTGAAATTATGGCGATGGCTAAACCTATTTTGTTAAGTGTAAATGGAGAAGCTAGAAAGCTGGTGATAGATGAAGCTAATGCCGGAATTTTTGTCGAACCTGAAAATTCACGGGAAATGGCCCAAAAAATATTAGAATTATACTCTAATCAAAAATGGCGACAGAAATTAGGAGAAAATGGCCTAAATTTCGTGCAGTTAAATTATAATCGAATCCACCTAGCGGATAAATATCTGGATTATTTACTTCATGTGAAATAAGGATTTTCTCACAATTAAAAACTGGTTTTTCTCATGATAGTGCCTTTTGTTGACTTAAAAAAACAATACTCTAATTTACAACAGGAGATTCTTTCGCAATTAACAGCTGTCTGTGAAAATAGTAGTTTTGTTCTCGGTCCGTTCGTGAAAACCTTTGAAGAAAATTTTGCTCAATTTCTCGGCTGCCGATATGCAATTGGTCTGAACTCTGGGACCTCGGCGGTACAGGTAGCGGTGAAAGCCTTAATTCAACCAGGCGATGAAGTTATTACTGTTCCGAATACTTTTATAGCTACTTCGGAAGCCATTACAGCCGCTGGCGGTAAAGTCGTTTTTGTAGATATCGACGAAGATTCTTATAATTTAGCTCCTGAACAGCTGGAAAAAGCCATTACCAGGAGAACCCGGGTCATCGTGCCGGTTCATCTCTATGGTCAAACTGCCGATATGGATCCTATTCTTGATATTGCGCGCACGCACCATTTGTATGTGGTGGAAGATGCGGCCCAGGCGCATGATGCTGAATATAAGGGAAGATCAGCTGGCACCATGGGAGAAGCGGCGGCTTTTTCTTTTTATCCAGGAAAAAATTTAGGCGCCTATGGCGAAGCTGGTGCCATCACTACCAATAATGATGAACTGGCAGAATACGTTCGAAAATACCGCGATCATGGTTCAACGGAAAAATATATTCACGAATTTGAAGCTCATAACATGCGAATGGAAGGTTTTCAAGCGGCTGTTCTTAATGTGAAATTAAAATATCTAAAAGAATGGACCGAGCGTCGACGGAAAAACGCCCGCCTCTATAGCGAGCTTTTAAGTCACATTGAAGGCGTTATTACTCCCAGAGAAATGCCCTATGCGAAACATGTGTACCACCTCTACGTCATCCGCGTGCACGATCGCCAGGGATTGCAGAATTATCTTAAAGAAAAGGGTATTGCCACCGCCTTTCATTATAAATATCCTCTTCATCTGCAAAAAGCGTATGCCTATCTGGGGTATAAGGAAGGAGATTTTCCGGTAACAGAAAAAGTGATGAAGGAAATTATCTCAATTCCCATGTATCCCGAACTCACCGAAGAGCAAATCCATTATGTGGCTGAGCATATTAAGAAATATGTTGTATCACACCAATCGAAATTATGACTGAGGGAAATACAATGATCAAAGTGGGCGTTATAGGGGTAGGCTATTGGGGGCCAAACATTATTCGGAATTTAATAAGTAGCAAAAAATTTGACGTCCTGATGTGCGCCGACCTGAGAAAAGAGCGATTGAATTACATTAACTCTCTTTATCCGACTATCCAATCGACTCATGATTATAAAGATATTGTTAAAAATAAACACATTGATGCCGTGGCGATTTGTACTCCGGTGTATTCGCATTATGAGATTGCTCAGGCAGCCCTTCAGAATGGAAAACATATTCTGATCGAAAAACCCATGACATCTACCACCGCCCAGGCTGAACAGTTAATAAATATAGCGAATCAAAAGAAATTAGTAATTTTGGTGGATCATACTTTTCTTTTCACCGGAGCCGTTCGCAAAATCAAAGAAATTATTGATTCAGGAGATATCGGAGATATTTATTATTTTGATTCAGTGCGAGTTAATCTTGGTCTTTTTCAACATGATGTCAATGTGGTCTGGGATCTGGCTCCTCATGATATTTCCATCATGGATTATATTATCAACCGACCGGCTGAAAGCATTGTAGCGACCGGATCGGATCACCTGGGAAATGGTCTGGAAGATGTAGCTTATCTGACTATCTTTTATCCTGATCGAATCATTGCTCATATTCATGTGAACTGGCTATCCCCGGTAAAAATTCGTTTGACTCAGATTAGCGGCAGCAAACAGATGATTGTCTGGGATGATAATTCCCCCAGCGAAAAAGTAAAGATTTATGATAAAGGTATTGAAGTTATCCAGACTGCTGATCAGGTTTATCATACGTTGATTCAGTATCGGACTGGTGATATGTATTGTCCAAAAATTTCGCAAACCGAAGCATTAGCAGTGGAAGTAGATCATTTTGCTGACTGTATCCAGAAGGGAATTCGTCCCATTTCTGATGGACAATGTGGCTGGCGAGTCGTGCAAATCTTAGAGTCTGCCGAAAAGTCGATCAAAAATCATGGGAAGGAAATCAGGTTATGAAATTTGTCAGTATCAGCGATGATGTGGAGCTGGGAAAAGATGTTAAAATTTATAATTTTGTCAATCTCTATGGTTGCAAGATTGGTGATGGAACTAAAATAGGAACCTTTGTGGAGATCCAAAAAGGGGCAACCATTGGAAAGAACTGCAAAATTTCCAGCCATACCTTCATCTGTGAGGGCGTTCATATTGAAGATAATTGTTTCATCGGACATAATGTAACGTTTATTAATGATAAATATCCTCGTGCGACTAATCCCGATGGACGTTTGCAAACCGATGAAGACTGGCAATGTATCCCCACTTATGTACGACAGGGCGCCAGTATCGGCAGCAGTGCAACTATTTTGTGTGGGGTGACGATCGGTGAAGAGGCTATTGTTGGGGCAGGTGCCGTAGTAACCAAAGATGTTCCAGCTCATACTATCGTTGCCGGTGTTCCGGCAAGGATTATAAGAAAAATAAAATAGACACGATGTTGATCACTTATTTAATTAAAGCAATGTTTCTTCAGATGATAACTCAGTTTCGAGTCGGTATTATTGAATATGAAAATCATTATAAAATGCATTGTAGACAATTCGGTAATATTTTGTATATTCTTGATTTAAAACTAAACTTTGTGCCGGATCTATGATGGTAAGAGTCAACCAGGTATTTCCTTAAGGTCGATAATGGTTTTGCTTTTTATCTTTTTGTTTGTTGTTGTGCTTTCTTTGTTGGCGGTATATTATATCCGAAAACTAGCCATTCGTTTTCGTATTGGTTCCTTACCGTCTCCCCGAAAATTACATAAAGAATTTAAACCACTATTGGGAGGAGTCGCTTTTTTCCTGAGTATTCTATCTGCTATACTTCTGGCTCAAGCTTTTGGTTATATCCCTGGTACGGTGTGGGCTGAATATAAATACTTCTGGTTAGGTTTGGTGGCGATCCTCATTACCGGTTTATTTGACGATCTGAGAGGCATTTCTTCCTGGGTGAAGTTTATTGGTCAGGGAATATCAGCTATTCTGCTTATTTTGGGAGGATGCTGGATTCAATCGTTTGGTGGTCCATTAGGAGAAGTGCTGGATTTAGGGATATTTTCTATACCGTTTAGTTTTTTATGGATTATTTTTATTATCAACTCTATTAACCTTCTAGACGGTCTGGATGGCTTAGCGGGAGGAGTAACCCTGATCATCACCGCTGGTTTCATTTTATTGATGGCCCGGTTTCATCAGGATTTTCTGCAAATTGTTGGAGTAGGATTAGCTGGTGGAATTATCGGTTTTTTAAAATATAATCGACATCCGGCTTCAATTTTTATGGGGGAAGTAGGAAGTTTACAGTTGGGATATATTTTAGCCTTCTTTTCTATTGAAGGTCTGAAAATCGCTGGTAGTCATCAAGTATTTTTTCTGGTATCACTGGTGCTCTTTGGTGTGCCAATTACAGATACTTTAGTTGCATTTTTGAGGAGATTGGAGCAGGGGAAGAGCCCATTTTCAGCAGATAAGGAACACATTCATCACCGTTTAATGAGATTAGGGTTGTCGCATCCCCAGACCGTGTATTTCATGTACGTGCTTACTGGTTTTTATGTCATCATGGCTCTTCTCATTTTTACTTTTAAAGGAATTCTGAGCATTATTCTATTTGGTTTGGCGCTTTTTCTGGCGTTTTTCTGGATTTACCGCTTGGGATATGTAGAAACCAGACTCACTTTGCAAAACTTTGCTCATCAGTTACAACATGTGATCAGTCCTAAACCTCGCGCTCCTTTGCATTTTGATCGAATCTGGCATCGGATCGTTCTTTTCACTATCGATGTCATCAGTTTCTCGGTCTCTTTGTATCTATTTTATTGGCTTAAATTTGAATCTGGTATTTTCAGGGAAGCGAATTTTCGACCTCTGACCGAATACTTTTTTAGTCCGGTCTTCATCCTGTTATTATTTGGCTGGATATCTTTGTTTTATCTCAATAATCTGTATCATCTTGATTGGGATATTTCGCGGTTTGAAAAATCGTGGAGAACTTCAAAAGTTATTACGTTTGGGGTATTACTTATTGGGATTATCACTTTAGATTTTGAACAGTTAGTAACCCGTTCCCAAATATTTTCACTTTTTTTCTACTGGCTCATCATGTTGCTCACGGTAAATACCGGGCGATTGCTGTTGATTGAGATTGAGAAAAGGTTAAAGATTTTTGACTATTCGCCTCGAAAAACAATTATTGTGGGATGTAATGATCTGGCAAATCGGGTGTATCAGGACATTCGTTATAATCCCCATCTCATATTTGATGTGAAAGGTTTTGTGGCCAAAAAAACGAAAGATAAAAAATTTTTAGATTTACCGGTATTGGGCGATTATTCTGCGCTCCCGGAAATTATCCATCACTATAAAATTGAAGAAGTAATTATTGCACTACCGGAAAGTGCCAGTCAGGATTTTATAAATATCCTCAGTGTGTGCGAACCACAGGGCGTGAAGATAAAAACTGTTCCCGGTTCGCATGAGATATTGACCGGGCGGCAAGTCAATCTGGCCAGCCATGCTTTTGTTCAAATTTTTGCCGATCGAATGGTGATGTGGCAATGGACCCTGAAAAGATTAGCGGATATAATTATTTCGTTGTTATTTATGCTCGTCCTCCTTCCATTTTTTCTAATCAGTGGAATTTTAATTTTTCTGAGATTCAAAAAATCCATCTTTATTCGTATTCCCATTCTGGGGAAAAATGGTATTCCCTTTAGGATGTTTGTTTTTCGTATCACCAGCGGGAATTACCATTATCAACGAAATCCAGTTTACCTGGGCTTGACACCCCTTCCTCCGGAATCGGGAAAATATGCCCATTTTCTTTTTCGCTATCGTTTATATAAATTGCCTGAGCTAATTAATATCTTTTTAGGAGATATGAGTTTGGTTGGTCCCCGACCTGAGCCAATAGAATGGTATCAGGAATTTGCTTCGAAATTACCTTTTCTGCATCGACGAATCACTCTTCGTCCCGGAATTACCGGTCTGGCACAAGTAAAATATCATTATGAGCTTTCCCAGAAAGTTCTGAAAGAATGGATTAAATACGATATTTATTATACCGAAAATTTGTCTTTGAGGTTGGATCTCGGCATTCTATTAAGAAGTATTCTGATGCTCATCGTGAAACCCTACAAAAACATGACCAAAACCACTGCGGAACAAAATTGAAAAAACATTAGATTTTGCGAAAACATGGAATCGATTAAAATCTCAGTCATTATTGTCAATTACAATGTCAAAGAATACCTCGCCCAATCCTTGTCTTCCATCCAGCGATCGTTAAAGGGAATTCCTCACGAGATTATTGTGGTAGATAATCATTCGGTGGATGGAAGCACTTCTTTAATCAAATCTAAATTTTCGGAAGTAATTCTGATCGAAAATAAAGAAAACCTCGGATTTGGGAAAGCCAATAATCAAGCTATTCGGTTGGCGAAAGGTGAATTTGTGGTGTTAATAAACCCGGATACCGTAGTACAGGAAGATACTTTTGTTAAATTGCTGGAATTTTTTGATCAACACCCGCCGGCCGGAGCAGTCACGTGTAAAATCATTAATCCCGATGGCACTTTTTCCATCGACTGTCGGCACAGTATTCCCACTCCCACCATCGCCTTATGGAAAGTACTGGGATTCAGCCGGCTTTTTCCGAAAAGCCGGATCTTCGGAAAATATAATCTAACGTATCTGGATGAAAATCAAACTTATCAGGTACCGGCTATTTCCGGTTCTTTTATGATGATTCGCCGCCAGGTCTTCGATAAAGTGGGTCTGTTTGATGAACGCTTCTTCATGTATTGTGAGGATATTGACCTCTGTCAGCGAATCAATGCAAGGGGCTATCAGATTTATTATGTTCCTACCACCCAGATTGTTCACTATAAAGGTGAAAGTACCAAAAAAGATCGCCTTGATTATGTGGTTGCCTTTAATAAGTCTCTTTACCTATTCTTCCAGAAGTACTATGCCCCCCAATCCATTTTTCTATTTCGCTGGTTTATCATCCTTGGTATACTTTTGCGAGGCGGGATAATTTATGTGAGGAATTTTTTAGTCAATCATTTTCCCGTCATTCTGGATACCTTACTTCTTAATATTTTTATCGTTATTTCTTTTATCATCAGAATGAATTACCTCCACGGTTTTTTCTGGGAAGATTTTTTTAATCAGTTCTGGGTAATTAATATTTTAGCAACTATTATTTTTTGGAGCATTGCCTTTTATCTGGAAATTTATCCCCATCATCGTTTTTCTATCCAGAGTATATTTAAAGCCAATGTGATTACCTTTCTGCTTTTAGCAGCCCTTACTTTTTTTCTGAAGCAGTTTGCATTTTCCCGCGCCGTTACTATCATGACCTTTTTTTTCACCACTCTTGGTATGATGAGCTGGCGGATGATTCTACGAAAATATCATCGAGGAGACCGCACTGGCTTTGGAAAAGATTTGTTTAGTAAGCCGACCGTTGTCATCGGGAATGGAAGTGATGCTCGATTGCTGTTTAATAAGATGATGAGCCTTAAAAGTATTGACTATGACCTGAAAGGCTGGATTTCCATAGAAGAATTGAATAATAGTGAAGACGTTTTGAATCCCCGGAATCTGGGAGTCTTAAAAGATTTGAACAAGATTATTCGAATCCACAAAATTCGCCAGATTATTTTTTCGGCAACTTCCTTGACCTATGAACAGATTATGCAGATGATGTCCGGTGTGGAAAATTCATGGGTGGAATTTAAAATGGTGCCTTCTAATCTGGATGTGGTCATTGGAAAAAGCCACATTGATAAACTGGATGATTATCCGCTGATGGATATTGATTATTCATTGGGTAAAAAATTTAATCGCTTTACAAAACGTTTATTCGACCTCAGTATCGCCAGTTTATTGGTATTAATTCTCTTCCCACTGGCTTCATTTTCCTATGTGTTTTCGAAAAAGAAGTTAATCTCGGTAATGATTAACCTTTCGGACGGTGAAAAAATAAAACTTCATTCGGTTTTGCCGCCGCGGAAATATTCAATTTTCTCAATTTGGCAACAACTCTGGTATGTGCTGCTCGGGAAAATCACGCTGGTGGGAGCGCCATTGGATTATTATCAGATTTCTTCGCCTTTTCACAAATATTTTTACAAGGTCGGTCTCACTGGCCTGGTCCAGATCAATGAAAAAAATATCAGCTCACCTGAAGATACAGAAAAATATCATCTGTTCTATTTAAAGAATCAATCTTTATTGCTGGATTTTGAGATCCTGCTTAAAAGTCTCTGGCAATGGTTAAGAAATAATTGAAATGATTTAGAAGAGTTGTTTTATTTTTTCTTCCAGCTTGGACTGAATGGTTTCCCAGGAGATTAACCCTAAACAATTTCCATAGGGGCATGTGCTTAGATTACAATTTGAACAAGGTTTGACGGCGGGAGTGATGACTGAATCAAGCTGGTTGTAAGGTCCCCAGCGTTTTGGGGAGCAGGGAATAGCTGGACAATAAAAAGCGACCAGTGGTATGTTAAAAGCGCGGGCAATATGCAGCGGTCCGGTGCTGTTGGAGATGAAAAGCCGAGAACCACTGATCACTGCCATATAGGTTTCTAAATCCCATTCACCGATTATTTTCTGTATCCGCGGATCATTAATTTCAGCAGAAATAGTGTTAACTAAATCGGCTTCAGAACTATCACCCACGATAAGAATAGTTTTTTCTGTATTTTCAAACAGGTAAGCGGTGATCTGTTTGAATTTCTCTGGAGGTAGATTAGGAGCTGAGCCTCCGCTACCGGGGTGAATAATAAGATAATCACTCTGAATGTGTAGTTTTTCTAAAGCGCTTTTACGCAATTGCAGCAGCGGCTCATCCAGGCGAAACCGGAAGTGGATTTCGGCAGGTAAAGGCAAACGGCGAATGAAATTTTTTAATAAGAAAAGATTATATTCAAGTTCATGTTTTTTTCCATACTTACGGTGTTCATAAATGCGATGATTCAGGAAAAAAGAGAACCATCGGTATCCACTACCAACCCGAATCGGAATTTCGGCCATAAATAGAGAAAAAGCTAAACCGGCCTGAGGATAAAATAGAAAGGCAATATCAATATGTTTCTCTTTGAGAAATTTACCCAGTCGAAAATGACCAGCTAACCCACGGTGTTCCTTTTCGGGATCATAAATAAATACGTCATCAAGCCAATCATGATGCTTTAATAAGGGAGCAGTGTATTGACGGGTAAGAAAATATATTTTGGAGTGAGGAAATTCCTGGTGAAGGATTGAGATGAGAGGAGTGGTAAGAACCACATCTCCGATTCTATCGGTTCGAATGAGTAAAATATGGCGAAATTCCATTTTGTCAACGGATGTCTTTTTTATTTTTTAAAATTTCCTTCAGTTTAAAATAGCGAACCATAAAATTTATAGAATCAAAGAGAGCAGCAAAGAGCCCCTGCCAGCCATCCAAAAAACCTAATTTGAAAAAATAACGGCGAATAAATCTACTGGTCGGTATAAAAATAAGAAACCGACCGCTATTCCAGAAATTAGCTTCTAAGCCATGTTCTGCCAGATAATTGGCCTCAAAGGAAGTGTAAAAGTCAAATTTCTGCAAATATTGTGAAATTGATAAATAGGGAAAATGTAAAAGATCGTTTTGTAAATGGCCAACCTTACCTCTGACCTGTAATCGTTCATGGACATGCCGTTGAGGAAAAGATGCGTAATTTCTTTCAAAAAGACGTAGTTGAAGATCAGGATATTGTCCACCGTGCTTTAACCACTTACCGAAATAATGGTTTTTGCGCTTTACAAAAAAGGCTCGATAAGAGTCCGGATGGGAGATCTTGCTGACAATTTCTTCGGCTAAATTTTCAGGGATTCGTTCATCGGGATCGAGATAAAAGATCCAATCGGATGTGGATTGAGAGATCGCGAAGGATTTATTGACATTCAGGTTAGGATTATTAGGTTGACGAAAAACCTTGCAGCCAGCTTTTTGTGCGATCAGATACGAATCATCAGCACTATCACAATCCACATATACAATCTCGGTTGCCCATTTTAAACGGGGAAGGAGTTCACGTAAATGACCTGATTCGTTATGTCCGATGATTGCAATGGAAACAGATGCCATACTTTTAAGTGATCGTGTTCTTCGTGACTTTGTTTAATACCATTTGATAAGTTTGTATAGTCTCTTGAAATAATCGCTGGTAACTGAAACGTTCTTCAGCTGTTTTTCGCGCGTTGAGCCGCATGGTTTTCAAAAGCTGGGGATTTTGAACGAAAATATTCATTCTGTTTACTAAATCCCCTGGGGAACGAGGTGGCACAATAAAGCCATCGTAACCATCAGTGATCATTTCGGGTAAAACATTGATGTCGGTAACAATTACCGGCCGGGACATGGCCAGAAATTCGGAGGTGATACGCGATACGGCTTCAGAATCAGAAGAGCACACCACGCCGACATCGATCAGGCTGATCACTTCACGCACGTCAGCGAATTTATCTAATAATAATGTCTGGTCGGCGATTCCTAAATTCTCACAGATTTCCTGGAGGTGAGCCGTTTTTATTTCCACCTCTTCGCCGCTAATGATGAAAAATACTTTGGATGTTAATCTGGAAAGTAGGGAAGCTGCTTTTAAAAATATGGAGTGTCTTTTCACAGGGGACAGACGGCTAATCATACCAAAAACCAAACTATCTGATGGAATATTGTATTTTAACTTATTTATGCCATAGCTCTCATCTGGTCGGAAATATTGGGTATCAATGCCACTGTAGATCACGGTCGATTTTTCTTTTAACTGAGGCCAGACCTGCAGGTATCGATTACGGTTTGCCTGACAGGAGAAAATAAAATGATCAGTATATTTAAGATGTAAGCACTTATTGATCATATTGGTTTTCGGTGGGCGAACATCACTCACTGAGCGGATAAGTGGAATTTGTGGCATTTTTCTTTTCAAAATTCCGGAGTAAAAATGATCCTCTGGTCGGTGAGCATTAATTAAATTTATCCTCATCGACTCAATCAGATTCTTCAATATCGAAATATTTTTTACCCACTTCCAGGGATGAAAGCTTTCGAGATCCAATTCACGGGTTGGCAAGTTAGATCGTCTGGCCATTTGAAGAGCAGGGCTGTTAACAGTCCCTCCCACCAGGACTTCGACTTTATTTTCTTGCAGGACCTCCGATAAAGAGATAGCATAATAGGCATTGGCGTTCCACCACCGAACCGAACATAATTGTAAGGTAGATAATTTTTCTGAATTCATGAGTGAGAATTTAGCAATAACCACCCATAAAATCAAAAACTTATATTTACAGGTAAGGGTAATGACTCGAAACCTGAATCAGACTCTCCATAAAAGCATTTGCATTTATTTGATTTTGTGGATTAATTTCCTTTCGGAATTTTAAGAAACTATTTTCAGATGAAAGCGGAATATAGCTTATGACTCTTGAACAGCTGATTGATTTTCTGAAAAGTGATCCCGTTATTTCAAAAAATATCACCTTTTGGAAAGAGGTAGAACCCTCTCCCGGTCATTATGTAGATTTTCCTGCTCAATTGCACCCTTTGTTAATTAAGGCGCTGGAGCATAAAGGAATTAAAAAACTGTATTCCCATCAATTAGAAGCCTTTCAGGCGTTACAGGATCAAAAAAATGTCGTTATTGTGACCCCCACTGCCAGTGGAAAAACATTATGTTACAACTTGCCGGTTTTGAACACCATCCTAAAAAATCCCGATTCCAGGTCTATTTATTTATTCCCAACCAAAGCGCTTTCACAAGATCAATTACAGGAATTGCATGATTTAATTAGTTTTACTGAACAGGATATTCGTACTTATACCTTTGATGGGGATACTCCAGTGACGGCGCGCAAGGCCATCCGTCGCTCCGGGCATATCGTAATTACCAATCCCGATATGCTTCATCAGGGGATTTTACCTCACCATACCATCTGGGTGAAATTATTCGAGAATTTACGATTCGTGATCATTGACGAAATTCACCACTATCGGGGTGTATTCGGCAGTCATCTGGCAAATTTAGTGAGACGCTTGAAGAGAATCACTAATTTTTACGGAAGTTCGCCTCAATTTATATGTTGTTCTGCTACCATTGCCAATCCTTTAGAACTAGCAGAAAAATTGATTGCTGAGCCATTAACTCTCATCGATAAAAGCGGGGCTCCCACCGGTAAAAAACATTTTGTTTTTTATAACCCACCGGTAGTTAACCGAGAATTGGGAATCCGGCGCTCAATAATCAACGAGATCAGTCAATTGGCCCGCCATCTACTGGCAGCAAAGGTGCAGTTCATCGTTTTTGCACGGAGTCGTATTAGAGTGGAAATTATAACGCGCTATATAAAAGAGGCTGCTAAAAAATTGCATATCTCAACCGAGAAAGTGAGTGGTTACCGCGGAGGATATTTACCTTCCGAGAGACGACGTATTGAACAGGGAATTAAAAAAGGTGATATTCTATCGGTGGTCAGCACTAATGCCCTGGAATTGGGAATAGATATCGGGCAATTAGATGTATCCATTCTGGCGGGTTATCCCGGTTCTATTGCCAGCGCCTGGCAACAAGCCGGCCGAGCCGGACGGCGGAGCTCGACTTCCTTAACCATCTTGGTGGCCAGCAGTTCACCCTTAAATCAATTTATAGTGGAAAATCCTTCCTACTTTTTTGGTAAATCACCCGAAAGTGGAATCATCGATCCCAATAATCTTCTCATTCTCATGAGCCATATTAAATGTGCCGCCTTTGAAATACCATTCCAGCAAGATGAGCTCTTCGGAATAGAAGGGACCCGCGAAGTTTTGGAATATTTAACCGAGAAAAACGTTTTACGATTTACCGATGGCAAATATTATTGGATGAGTGAGATATTTCCCGCTGAGGGAGTCAGCCTGCGCAGCGCCTCTCCTGATAATGTGGTTATTATCGATAAGACCAGGGGAGAACAAGTAATCGGTGAAGTGGATTTATTTGGTGCCCAGATGCTTGTTCATCAGGATGCCATCTATATGCACGAAACGAATCAATATCACGTGGATGAACTGGATTGGGCTCGCAAGAAGGCCTATGTGAAAGCGGTAAATGTGGATTATTTCACTGATGCGATTACCAAAACTAACATAAAAGTCGAAAGGATCGAAGAAGAAAGAGAATTAGAAAATTTAAAACTGGTTTATGGTGAAGTAAATGTAAACACGGTGACTACCGGCTATAAGAAGATCAAATTATTTACCCATGAGAATGTGGGAGCAGGTAAAGTATATTTGCCCGAGATCGAAATGAGCACCAATGCCTGCTGGATTGAATTTCCAGCTTCCGCCATCGATAATTTGGAAATTCCTGCTTCACAATTAGGAGGTGCCTTACAGGCGGTTGCCAATGTCATCCGCAATATTGCTCCTCTTTTCTTGATGTGTGATCCATCGGATATTCGCTCGATTCCCATGACGCGCGCTCCTTTCTCACAACGACCAACTATTTATATTTATGATAATTATCCCGGCGGCATCGGATTATCCCTTAAACTCATGAATTATCCTTATCCACTTTTTACGGCTGCTCTGGACCTGGTAAAGAATTGTCCCTGCCAGTCGGGTTGTCCGAGTTGTGTGGGACCACTTCTGGAAATTGGAGAAAAGGGAAAAAATCAGGCCGGGAAAATTCTGGAATTTATCAACCATTATCTGATCGCATCCTGATCTATGGATATTAAAAGCAAATTAGCTCGTCTTGATAAATCAAAACCGGAATTAACCCTCGCCCCTCTGGAAACTATCCGTGATGAGGATTGGATGCGGGAATTTGAATATGAACTCCGGGCAGCTATCATACAGGAAAAAAATTCCTTCATCGTGATAAAAGAAAGAATTTATCCTCTACAGTCCTTTCCTTTTATGTCCGACTTTAAGAATTTTCAGGGTATTATCCCCAACTTTCATCAATTGAATGGCTCGCATCTGGTTGAAAATTTGGATCTGCAACGCACTTTATTCATTGATCTGGAAACCAGCGGTATAGCAGGGGGAAGCGGCACATTTGCTTTTCTGGTTGGCCTGGGACATCTTGAATGGGATCATATTGTGGTGCGGCAATATCTTTTACCCGATTTTCAATATGAATGGCTGTTATTGAAGCACGTTGAGAATTCTTTTGTCTCCTTTAATAATCTGGCCACGTATAATGGAAAGTCGTTTGATATTCCTTTGCTTCGGAATCGCTTTGTTCTGAATCGTATGGAAACACGAATTGATCAACTCTATCATATTGATTTTTTACACCTCGCCCGCCGAATATGGAAAAAAAGGTTAGCCGGATGTGACCTTAAAAATCTGGAATATGTAATTTTAGGACAGGAACGAATTCAGGACATTCCTGGCGAATTGATTCCTCAAATTTATTTTGAGTACATCCGAAAACGAAAAGTGTCTTTGTTAGAACAGGTTTTTGAACACAATTTTTATGACGTGTGCAATATGATCCTGCTGGCTATTCAGATTGGTCTCATTGCTTATGATCCATTTAAATATTTGCATCATGATGAAGATCTGTTTTCCATTGCCAGATATTATTATCGTCGCCATCTGTATGAGGCAGCGCAGCCCATTTTTCAGCAACTTTTGGACTCTACTCAGAATCCCCAATTAAAAGTCGAGTCGCTTTTTTTCCTTTCTATGTTGTATAAACATCGCCGGCAGTACCAGCAATCCAGTGAATTATTTCACCAATTACTGACCACCCAAAAGGATCATGCCACAGCAATAGAGGAATTAGCTAAATACTATGAGCACAAAGAGAAAAATTATGAGGCGGCACTGGAATTAGTCAATAAAGCGCTCGAACATATAAATTTGCTGGAACAGTTGGGAAAAGAATCTTCCTTGTTGGCCTATAAAAATTCTCTACATCATCGGCGTGACCGGTTGGAGCGGCGAATGCACAGCTCTCAACCTCACTCAGCGAATGAGAATGGTGATTAAAACATTGGCCGTTTATTTTACTTCCAGAAGTTTCACTTCAAAAATTAAACTGGCGTTGGGAGGAATTACGGCACCTGCCCCGGAAGCTCCATACCCTAAATGAGGAGGTATTCTTAGCTGCCTGATCCCGCCTGTTTTCATTCCACTAATGCCTTCTTCCCATCCGGCAATTACCTGTCCAGCACCTAAGGTGAATTGGAAAGGACGATTTCTTATGATCGAACTATCGAAGCGCTTTCCGTCCTCTAACCACCCTGTGTAGTGTACGGTGACCAAATCTCCCGCTTTGGCAGTCTTACCTTTTCCAATCAGGATATCATGATACGCTAACCCACTGGAAGTTTGAATAAAAGAATTTTTTTCCAGCGGGGTAGGTTTTTCAGTAGGGACTTCTGGGGCTGAAGAACATTGCATCAGGAAAAAAGCAAAACTTAACATGATAATCTTTTTAATCATTCTTTTACCTTTCTATGAAATGAATGGTTTTTGTCTTGATCCTTCGTGGTGTAAAAACAATATCATTTTTATTCTGTGATAATTTTAGTGTGAGTTCATCAGACGGAAAAGAATTTTTTAAAATTTTTCTTATTCTCGGAACTCTATTGAGAATACAGCGATTTTAAATATGAAAAAGATGTTAGTAAATGTTAGTATGGCTTATGGTTAGCGCCTTATTGATAAAATATTTTGTGAGTTCTCGAGGATTCGTAGATCAAAAATTTTTATTTATTTATCCACTTTCTTCTACTATATTTTACTGCTATGAATCAGGCAATTGCTGAAGAAAATAAGAAATTGCGCCGCTTACAGTTGATGGTAGATCTAACCATACAGATTCTTTATCAAACTGAAAATCTATCGCTTTTCGAAGGATTGCGATATATACAGCATGCGAAAGACTTTGCGCTAATATTATTTCCTGATAAAGCAGATACCTTCGATATGATCTACAAGCCTCGACTGGTAAGAGTTTTAAGAGAGAGAGGTTTGATCGAATCTTCGGTGAATTAGCCAGGGGCGAACAGAAAATCTGACCATTAGACATGAAAGGCTGAGAGATTCATTAATGTTTAAAATCGAAAAAGATGATCCAACATATATTAAACTAATTAATAAATACCAACAACCTTTTAATGAATTAGTAGAGGAAGTCAGCAGCTATAATCAAAACTGCAATAAAGAATTATTGCAGGAAGCATTTCAGTTTGGCATCTGGGCTCATCGCAATCAATTTCGATATTCGGGAGAACCCTATTTTGAACACTGTTTGAATGTGGCGAAGATCCTGGCCAAGTTAAGAATGGATAGTACCACTATCACAGCCGGATTATTGCACGATGTAGTTGAAGATACTGGATTTACCCTGGATGATTTAAAGGAAAAGTTTGGGAAGGAAATTGCCAATTTAGTCAATGGCGTAACCAAAATTAGTGAAATCAGTGGACGAAAATCGTTAAGTCTGGAATTACGACAAGCGGAAACTTTCCGGAAGATGTTGCTTTCCCTGGCGAAAGATATCCGGGTGATTATCATTAAATTTGCCGATCGATTGCATAATATGCGCACCCTGCAACATGTGGCAGCTCGCAAAAGGATGCGTATAGCCATGGAAACCCGTGATGTTTATGCTCCTTTAGCCCATCGCTTTGGCATGGCTCAGTTAAAGAGTGAATTGGAAGACCTGGCCTTTAAGTTCATCGACAACAAAGCGTATACAGAATTAGGACGACGGCTCAATGAACGAAAAGAAGAACGAGAAATGTACATTCAGCGAATTATCGAGCCGATTGTTCATGAATTAGAACAGCACAACATTAAGGCAGAAGTCCAGGGACGACCCAAACACCTGTATAGCATTTATCGAAAAATGAAAACCCGTAATAAACCACTGGAAGAAATTTATGACTTGTTTGCCATTCGCATCATCGTTGAACAGGTCGCAGAATGCTATTATGTCTTGGGTATTATTCATAATCTGTTCATCCCGGTATATGAAAGATTTAAAGATTATATTGCCATGCCGAAATTTAACGGCTATCAGTCATTACACACCACTGTGGTGGATAAATCAGGTCGGATGGTCGAAGTACAAATACGTACCTCAGAGATGCATCGAGTGGCTGAAATGGGTATAGCTGCTCACTGGCGCTATAAAGAAGGAAAAGTGGTGGAAAATGGTGATGAAGTTGACAATCGCTTATTGTGGGTGAGGCAATTGCTGGAGCAATATGAAGAGGGAGAAACCGTTGATGCGAAAGACTTTTTGGACAGTTTGAAGATCAATCTTTATCAGGATGAAGTTTTTGTCTTTACCCCGAAAGGTGATGTAGTCAAGCTTCCCAAAGGATCAACTCCTGTGGATTTCGCATTTGCCATTCATACCAATGTTGGCATGCATGCCATCGGGGCCAAAGTTAACGGTAAGATTGTCCCCCTCAAATCGGTTCTTAACAGTGGAGATCAGGTTGAGATTATTACCAGCCAGAACCAGCATCCGAATCAGGACTGGTTAACTTTTGTGAAAACCAGCAAAGCTCGGCATCATATTCGAAAATATTTGCGTGAAATTCAGTTCGATCATAGTGTCACTTTGGGCGATGAAATTCTCACCAAATATCTAAAACGATATCATGTTAAGTTAAATGATGAACAATTAGAAGAATTAGTAAGGAAATTGCATTTTGATGATTTACAAAATCTGAAAGCGGCTATCGGAAGGGGAGATATTTCCATAGAAAAAATATTTTCAGCGATTGCACCCGAGAAATTAAAAGAACCCAAAGATAGCCTGATAGATAAGATCTTACGACGCGGCAAAAAGCACTCAGCCATTCAGGTGGAAGGCGTGGATAATATTGTCGTCCACATCGGGAAATGCTGTCAGCCAGTCCCCGGTGATGATATCATTGGTTATCTTACCAAGGGGAAAGGGGTAACCATCCATCGCACCAATTGTCCAAATATCCAACGGCTGGTGCAGGTGAAAGATCGAACCTTACAGGTGAATTGGACGGTAGAGGCCGATGAAAAATTTAAGGTACAATTGGCTTTGCTTGGAGAGGATAGGCGCAATTTATTGAGAGATATTACTCAGGCCATTTCTGCTCAAAACACTAATATCATCCATGTCGATTTAAAAGCTAAGGATAAATTAGTTACCGGTAAATTGATTATTGAAGTTAAAAATCTTCCTCATTTAACCAGAATCATTAATTCCATCAGTAAATTAAAGGGTATGATCAGTGTGGAAAGAGTGGAGGGTTTATTTAAGAGAGGTAGCCCCACTAAATTAAAGGAGAGTTAGTCATGCCAGATTATGTTTATTTATCTCAGGAAGGATATGATAAATTATCGAAAGAACTAGAGGATCTGAAACATAATAAAAGGCCAGAGATTACCAAAAAGATTGCGGAAGCTCGGGCATTCGGTGATTTAAAAGAAAATGCAGAATACCATGCCGCCAAAGAAGCCCAAACCGTTTTGGAGGCAAAAATAACTCAATTGGAGCAAACTCTGCGCCGGGCGAAAATTTTAAAACGGGAAGATATGGCGGAAGATAAGATAACTATTCTGTCCAGAGTGAAACTCAAAGATTTATATCGCAATGTGGAAGTGGAATACACTCTGGTATCACCACAAGAATCTGATTCTCGAGTAAATAAGATATCGACGGCCTCGCCGGTCGGGAAAGCCCTATTAGGTAAAAAAATCGGTGATATCATTGAGATCAAAGTTCCGGCTGGAACTTTAAAATATCAAGTAGTGGATTTAAAACTTTCGATTTGAAAAGAAACTTCATACTTCATTTTTACGTTATAACCAATACGTTTTGAGGAGAAATTTGAATGGCTGAGGAAACAAAAGAAATAAAAAAATTATTTCGCTCCCGACAAGATCGATATCTGGGAGGAGTGGCGGGAGGTCTGGCTGAATATTTAAATCTGGATGCTAATTTAATTCGAATCTTGTTTTTGATTTTTATGTTTGTGGGAGGTATCGGACTTATTCTCTATCTAGTCGCCTTATTCATCATTCCGGAAAATCCAAATCAAGATGAAAAAGAAAGAAAACATCTGGAAAAGGACAGTACCTTTCTGCTGGCCGTCATCTTAATTCTCTTCGGGATATTATTGTTGACCCGGGAATTAGGATTATTTGATTATTTTAGTTTTTGGAAAATTCCCTGGACTATATTATGGGCAGTTTTTTTAATTTGTATCGGACTATTTTTAATCTTTGCTTCTAATAAAGCAAGTGAGAGTTCCACTACGGCTGGCAAAGATTTTTCTACTATGATAAAACAAATTTATCGCAGTCACGATAATCGCATGATTGCGGGTGTTTGTGGCGGATTGGCTGAATATTTTAAAATCGATCCCTCTATCGTCCGCTTGATCTGGGTCTTTGCTTCCTTCGCTTCCGCTGGTTTGGGAGTCTTGATTTATGTTATTCTTATTTTTATTTTCCCAGAAAAACCATTCGAGAGCAGTCTCGACAAAATTGAATAGCCCTGGCACCTATCTGTGACAACAATTGAATGAATCTGAATATCAAAACTCAGAGAGAGCATTTATTTCTGATAATCAGATTTCCAACAGCGAGTATTATTTTTCTAATTTAGATATCATATTTTCTGGATCTTCTAAAAACTTTTTTTTGCAATACTCACTGCAAAAACCGTATAATTGTCCCTTGTAAATCGTGGTATCTTTGATGGCATGCTGTCTTAAATCCATCTCGCACACTAAATCGATAGGTGTCGTCAGCATATCACTGGTAATATCTATCGTTTTTTCAGTTTGAATGGCAGACTCACTCTGCATTTCCTGTTTTTTCTCACTACTGCAATTGGTTAAAAATAATAAACATATAAATAGAGATAAAATAGTAGACCCCAATGCTTTCATTTTTTCTCCTCCTTTTATTAGACAGATTATTACTCGCATCATATGACACTCTGAATGAATATAAAACAAAAGTATTAATTCATAAAAGGAAAATATCTAATTTTTTCTATGAACAGATTAAAATCGTAAGGGATATGTCAACGGATGATTGCAATTGACTATTTTCTATCCCATCGGGATATGAATAACAAAAAAAATTTAATTTTAAATTTATGATTATGTGTCTAAATTTTTGGGAAATTTTTAAGAGGTGAATGTGGATCTCAGTGAGTTTTTTAAAGCATTGACTGACCCTACTCGTTTAAGAATAATTAATCTTCTTGTAAACTTTCCAGCCTTGCATGTGAAAGATTTAAGTACTATTCTGAATCAACCACAGAGCAAAATATCCCGTCACCTGAATACCCTTAGAAATTCTCATTGGGTCATTTTTACCAGAAGAGATAGATGGGTTTATTATAAAATAAGTCCCGAAGTGAACGAGTCTCTGATTGCCTTACTAAAGGAACTCTTTCAGAGTCAATTGATATACCTATCAGATTTACAAAAAGCCCGGAACAAATATTAAAACCTAATGTTAATGGCAAATAGGATCATTTTAGAGTAAAGGTTGCTGATTGGCTAAAGTATAATTGGCTTGCATTTATGACTAGATTAATTTATAATTTGTTGAAATTTTAATTAAAAAGGAGAGAAAACAATGCGAAGTACATGGATTTCCCTGATGATTATGGTTGTTCTAATTGTTTTTATGACCGGAATGGCCCAGAATAAAGACTTTAAATATGTGGGATCTAAAAACTGCAAGATGTGTCACAGTTCGAAGAAAAGTGGCGAAGCCTTTAAAATCTGGGAAGCTTCGGCACATGCCAAGGCGTATGTAACGCTGGCCTCTGAAGAATCAAAAGCCATTGCCAAAAAAATGGGTATCGAAGATCCACAAAAAAGCGATAAATGCTTAGTCTGCCATGTAACCGGCCACGGGAGTCCAGCCACTAAGTTTGAAAAGACATTTGCCATCGAAGAAGGTGTGGGGTGTGAATCCTGTCATGGCCCAGGTAGTGCTTACAATCCGATGAAGATCATGAAGCAGATCAGAGCGGGAGAAGTAAAGGCAGCCGATTACGGATTGGTTAATCCCACTGAAACTGATTGTAAGAAGTGCCATAATGAGAAATCGCCTACTTTCAAAGGATTTGATTATAAAAAATATTCAGCACAAATTGCTCATCCGGTTCCAACCGAATAGAATGGATTTTAAGTCATGATAAAAAGGGCTTGTTTACAAGCCCTTTTTTCTTAATGAGTCATGGGTATCTATGGAATTGGCATCTGGAGGGGAGAAAAAAGTGGAAGATCTGGGATTACACGATAAAATCGAGATTGACAAAAGAGTCTTTGATATTCATACCGGTTATGTTATACAAACACGGAAGATAATCTCAGAAGTCTTTGAGAAGGGAATGTTTCTTACTTCCAAAGAACTTCCGATGGATTTAAGAAATGAAAAGCGAAAAATCAATTACGAATTTTTAAATGAAGTAACCAAGGACTTCCATAATTCTGTCATTGATGAAATTGAAGCTCTGTATCTGATCGAAGAAAAACTGGAAAAATTCAAACATCCTATTTCACATTTTCATCTGGCCAGTCTATTTCTTAAACGAAACCTTTTTTTAGAAGCTATTCGGCAATTTAAAAAAGCTATAGAATATGATCCCCGGAATATTCGAGCTTATATCGGATTGGGACTTGCTTATCTGAAATCGAAAGAATTTTTAAAAGCCAGCGAAATTTTAAAAAAGGCTTATGATCTGGGCGATCGTTATCCTGATTTATTGAATTATTGTGGGCTGGCCTATCTATTCGCCGGGAATTTTGATCGAGCGATCACTTTATTAAAAGAAGCAGTGGATCTTAATCCCAATTATTATGAATGTCAGTTTAACCTGGGTGTGGCTCTATATAAGTCTGCATTGGAAGGCGCAAAAGATCCCAAAGCTGTGGCGGTACCAGCACGGGTCATTATTTATCTGAAACAGGTCAGAGATCTCGAAAAATATCGATCGGTGGTATGGCAAAAACAATTTAATCTATTGCTGGAATTGCTTAAAGACAATAATCATGAAGTGATTATTCCTGAGATAGAAAATTTCCAACTTCGACTCATTGATTTTGCTCCAGAAAAAGACAAAATTTACGAGTTTTTTCTCCGATTTCTTTTCGGAGGAGGTGAACTTTCTCATGAAATGATTAAAAAGTATGAAACGTATTTCACCCATATCGATAATAATACCAAGAATTTTCCTGATTTTTGGAATGATCTGGGAATTTTTAATTTGATAAAAAGCCGCAATTATTACCTCCGCTCCCTCTCTGAGTTTGAAAAAGCTATCGAAATCTCTCCAAATTTCACTGAAGCGAAAAAGTGCCGAAATATGATTAAAGGAAATGAGAAGGGATTCCTGATCCTTTTACGTGCAATTCTGAAATAAATTCACTTACTTTCCCTAAAAACCAGTTCTTTTTTATAATTACCTGCAAAAGTATATTATTCTTTGGATAAAATAAAAGTCTGGATCGATTCAATAAATTCGCACCTTAAAATTAACAGATCGCAGATCCAATTTGGGATAATACTTATTTTTTTCTTTAGTTTTGTTTAAAAACTGATATAAGAAAATATATCTCAGGATTATCCAGAGCGGTTGTCGTAATAAAAAATTTCATTGAAAAACTGAATTTTATCACTTGCCTCTTTGACAGATCAATCTGACAAAATTATTCATACCGATATTTTGTGAATATTTAGTTGCTACATTTAATTTTTTAAGTTTATAATTATACTAAAATTACAGTTTTATTCCGAAAGTTTGGCATAATTAATGCATTTAATGAAAATGATATAAAATTTTAAAAAATTGGAGGAAAATAAAATGAACTTTGAAAAATTTACCATAAAGGCCCAGCAAGCAGTAGGTGATGCTCAGCAATTGGTTATTAATTATGGACAGCAACAGCTAGAACCAGAACATTTGCTCAAGGCATTAATTAAGGATTCAGAGGGAGTGGTACCAGCCATTCTTAAAAAGATCGATGTCAATCTAGTGGATCTGGATCGCCAGCTTACACTGGCCATTGAAAAACATCCACGAGTTTCTGGTCCGGCGGGAAATATTTATGCCAGTGCGGCTTTTAATCAAGTCTTGAATCAAGCCATGACTGAAGCTGGAAATTTGCGAGATGAGTTTGTTTCGACTGAACATCTATTGCTGGCCATGCTCTCTGTTAAAAACACTGAAGTATATCGAGTTTTAAGCAGTTTTGGAGTAACGAAAGAAAAAATTTTATTAGCGTTAAGAGATGTTCGTGGCAAACAGCGGGTGACTGATCAAAATCCAGAAGATAAATATCGGGCATTAGAACGATATGCGAGGGATTTAACCGAATTAGCTCGTCAGGGTAAATTAGATCCGGTTATTGGTCGGGACGAAGAAATTCGGCGAGTTTTACAGATCTTATCCCGTCGAACTAAAAATAATCCAGTGTTGATAGGAGATCCCGGAGTGGGGAAGACGGCGATCGTGGAAGGGATTGCCCAGCGAATTGTAAGGGGCGATGTTCCAGATAACCTGAAGGATAAAAGAATTGTCGCCCTTGATATGGGTGCTTTGATTGCTGGGGCAAAATACCGGGGTGAATTTGAGGACCGTTTGAAAGCTGTGCTGAAGGAAATTCAAGAATCAGAGGGCAATATCATTTTATTTATTGATGAATTGCATACGGTGGTTGGAGCCGGTGCGGCTGAGGGAAGTATTGATGCTTCTAATATGTTGAAACCAGCCCTGGCCAGAGGAGAATTGCGTTGTATAGGGGCAACCACCGTGGATGAATATCGCAAATATATTGAAAAAGATGCGGCCTTAGAAAGACGTTTTCAACCAACTTTAGTTAATCAGCCCAGCGTGGAGGATACCATCTCAATCTTGCGAGGTCTAAAAGAAAAATATGAGATTCATCATGGAGTCCGCATCACAGATGCGGCATTGATTGCCGCTGCCAATTTATCAAATCGATATATTACTGAACGATTTTTGCCTGATAAAGCTATCGATTTGATCGATGAGGCCGCCTCTCGTTTACGAATCGAGATCAATTCTATGCCGGAAGAACTCGATGAAGTTGAAAGAAAGATTCGACAATTAGAAATCGAGACGGTAGCACTTAAGAAAGAAAAAGATGAACAGTCAAAGGAACGCCTGAAAAAAATAAAAGAAGAATTAGCCAGCCTTGAGGAATTGAGAAAACAATTGACCTTACATTGGAATCTGGAAAAAGAGACTATTCAAAATATTCGTGATGTCAAAGCCGAAATAGATCAGCGGCGGGTAGAAATGGAAAAAGCGGAGCGGATGGGTGATTTGAACAAAGTGGCCGAATTAAAATATGGGACAATTCCGGCATTGGAAAATAAGCTAAAAGAGCTAAATTTAAAATTACAGGAAATTCAGAAAGATAAAAAGATGTTGAAGGAAGAAGTAGATGATGAGGATGTGGCCGAAATTGTCAGTCGTTGGACGGGAATCCCGGTTTCTCGGATGCTGGAAAGTGAGAGGGAAAAACTTTTAAAGATTGAAGAAAATTTGTCGCGGCGAGTAGTAGGGCAGAATGAAGCCATTCGAGCGGTTGCAAATGCTATTCGGAGAGCACGAGCCGGTCTGGCTGATAAAAATCGCCCAATCGGGTCTTTTATTTTTATGGGACCGACCGGAGTAGGAAAAACCGAATTAGCTCGGGCTTTAGCAGAATTTCTATTCGATGATGAAGAGGCGATGGTCCGCATCGATATGTCTGAATATATGGAACGACATTCGGTGTCACGATTGATCGGTGCTCCTCCAGGTTACGTTGGGTATGAAGAAGGAGGACAATTATCCGAAGCTGTTCGCCGTAAACCCTATTCAGTGATTTTACTGGATGAAATTGAAAAAGCTCACCCAGACGTGTTTAATATTCTTCTCCAAATTTTGGATGATGGCCGATTGACGGATAATAAAGGACACGTCATCAACTTTAAAAATACTATTGTGATTATGACTTCTAATATTGGGGCTCATCTGATTCTGGAAAAAACGCAATCCAGAAATGGCAGAAATCTGGATGATCTATATCAAGAAATCAAGCAAGATGTCATTCGGCTCTTACAGCAGCAATTGAAACCTGAATTTTTAAATAGAATTGATGAAATCATTGTTTTCCACAGTTTGACTCAAGAACATATTCTGAAAATTATTGATTTGCAGATGGCTAAAGTAGAAAAGCAATTATCAGAGCGTGGTCTATCCATTGAACTTACCACGCAGGCCAAGGAATTCTTAGCCTCAGCGGGGTATGATGCCACCTTTGGTGCTCGTCCATTGAAACGACTTATTCAGAGAGAAATATTAGATCGTTTGGCTTATAAATTATTAGAAAACGAGTTCCAACGTGATGAACAAATTTTAGTCGATTACATTGATGGTCAAATCATTTTTAAGAAAATGGCGCATGCTGTTGCCGCCTCTGCGTGAGGACCACTATTTTAAAAAATAAGAAACTATTGACATATTTAAAAGTATGAGAAAAAAAATTAAGGAGACACTATGAAGAAGCAAAGGGTATTTCAGTTTGGGATGTTGTTTATCATTTTGGGAATAGTCATCGGCTTAATTATTGCAGGGAGTTTCGATATTACTAAAAAAATAGCTGCCAATCCACCTCAAAATTCAGCCACTCATTCTGAAAATCCTTCCAGCACCTCAACCAGTGAAGGACTGGCGGTGTTAGAAGAATTAAGCACGGCTTTTGCCAATGTAGCCGATCAGGTCAATCCATCAGTGGTTACTGTTTTTACCGAAACAATAATAAAACAACGACGATCGCCGTTTTTTCAATTTCCTTTCGAAGAATTTTTTGGTGAGGATTTTCGGAAATTTTTTGAAACACCCTCCGTTCCTGAAAGAGAGCAGAAACAATACGGATTGGGCTCGGGAGTCATTGTTTCATCCGATGGGATTATTATCACCAATAATCATGTGGTAGAGGGAGCGGATAATATTAAAGTACGTCTGATTGATGAAAAAGAGTATCCAGCTGAGATTAAAGGAGTTGATCCCAGGACCGATCTAGCCGTCCTAAAAATTGATGCGAAAAATTTACCTTTTTTAAAATTTGGTGATTCTGATAAAGCGCGAGTAGGAGAATGGGTACTGGCTATCGGATCACCCTTATCACCCGAATTAGCTCACACAGTGACTTCTGGGATAATCAGCGCCAAAGGACGCAGTGGATTATTTGATAGTGGCAAATATGAAGATTTTATTCAGACGGATGCGGCCATCAATCCAGGAAATTCAGGAGGAGCACTCGTAAATCTCCAGGGCGAATTAATCGGAATTAACACGGCTATTGCCAGTCGCACCGGTGGTTTTATGGGAATAGGATTCGCTATTCCTTCCAATCTGGCCAATAAAGTGATGACCGATATTTTACAGAAAGGTAAAGTGGTCAGAGCCTGGCTGGGAGTTGTTATTCAGGATGTGAATAATGAAATTGCGAATGCGCTGAATCTCAAAACGCCGTCAGGTGCGCTGGTTTCCAGTGTGCAGGAAAACAGTCCAGCCGAAAAAGCTGGTTTGAAATCGGAAGATGTCATTATCCGATTCAATGGAAAACCAGTGAAAAATTCACGCGAATTAAGCGCGATGGTAGCTGCGACGGATCCAAAGACCGAAGTGACGCTGATTATCTTGCGTGACGGAAAAGAAAAAGAAATTAAGGTAAAATTGGAAGAACGACCCGAAGATCAACAGGTCACTACTCAAGTACAACCGAAAGCCGTGGAAAAAATAGGACTGGAAGTTTCAGACATTACCACCGAATTGGTGCAAAGATATCAGTTAAAAGTGAAGAAAGATGCCGTAGTTATAACCTCCGTCGAACCGAATAGTGTGGCCGCTCAATCTGGTCTCAGGGTGGGCGACATAATTTTAAAGATCAACCGCAAAGATGTTAAGAGTGTATCTGATTATAATAAATTAATCGGTGACGTAAAAGCGGGTGATACTGTATTGTTCTATATCCAGCGAGATGATGCGAAACTCTTTATCGCTTTTACGCTGCCGAAATAAACTAAATGTACAAGGGGCTCTCTTAGCAGTGCTTTGAGAGCCCTTTTTAATTTATCCCCCCTTCGTAAACAAAAATTTTAGTCGCTAAATTAAAATAATAATTAATTTTGACCGTTTTTTTATTTAAATTTCAAATCTGCATTCTCTAAAAACAGATGTGATTTCTTTGTGAAAGGAATTTTCATGGCTAAAAAGAGAATTGGTATTTTAACTGGAGGCGGTGATTGTCCTGGTCTAAATGCCGTGATTCGTGGTGTTACGAAAACGGCTATCACCAGATATGGGTGGGAAGTGATCGGATTTTATGATGGTTTCCAGGGATTAATTGAAAACCGCTTTACGATTCTAAATTATGAAAACGTCTCAGGCATTCTGACGCATGGGGGTACCATCCTCGGAACCAGCAATAAAGCGAATCCCTTCGAGCATATTATTGTTGAAAATGGGAAAACCGTAGTCAAGGATGTGTCTGATGAAACCATGGCTCTTTATAATGATCTGGGTTTAGAGGCATTGATTGCAGTGGGTGGGGATGGAACAATGACCATCAGTGGGATGTTGGCTAAGAAAGGTGCTAATGTGGTTGGTGTGCCAAAAACGATTGATAAAGATTTAATGGAAACCGATACCACTTTTGGTTTTGATACCGCTCGTTCAGTCGCTACTGAAGCCATCGATCGATTGCACAGTACAGCGCAATCTCACCATCGGGTAATGCTGGTAGAGGTGATGGGAAGGAATGCCGGTTGGTTGGCTTTGGAATCAGGGATTGCGGGTGGAGGCGATATTATCATCTTGCCGGAAATTCCGTATGATATTGAAGAAATTATTCGAGTCGTCCGGCAGCGTAGCCGCTTTGGTAAAAGATTCAGTATTATTGTGGTGGCCGAAGGTGCACGGCCGAAAGGTGGAGAGCAGGTCGTAAAAAAATTAGTTGAGGATAGTCCAGAAAGAAAACGTCTGGGAGGGATAAGTCAGCTTATAGCTAATCAAATTGAAAATGCCACTCAGATTGAGTGCCGGGTTGCTATTCTGGGGCATTTGCAGCGAGGTGGAACCCCGACAGCGCTCGATCGGATTTTAGCCACCCAGTTTGCAGTTAAAGCAATGGAGCTAGTTGCCGCTCACCAATTCAATCAAATGGTGGCACTGAAAGGTGATACCATTACTTCGGTGAGAATCGATCAGGTAATGGGCCGCCAAAAATTAGTACCATTAGATTCGGATTTAATTCAAACCGCTCTTTCGGTGGGGACCAGCTTTGGGTGTCAGTTATGACTAAAAAGGATCGATTTAGAATGACGAGTTGTTAAAACTTATTATTTTCTTTCTAGAAGTAAAAGCGTAATATCGTCGTATTGAGTTGTACCCCGAGAGTGTTGATTAACGGACTCTACCAGGAGTTCGCATAATTTTTTAACTCCTGCTTTTCGATGAGTGATGACGAATTGTTGCAGGCGGTTCTCTCCATATTCTTCTTCATTCAGATTTATTGCTTCACTCACTCCATCAGTATAACAGACTAACAAAGATTTGGATTCAAAGATAATTTTACCGGTATTGTAAATATAATCGGGTATCATTCCGAGAATGATTCCGCCTTCGCTCAGTAACTGGCATTCTCCATGCTGAGTAAACAGGAAAGGTGGGTTATGACCGGCATTCAAATAGGTGAATTCGTGGGTATTTGTATCTAAAATGCCTATAAAAAAAGTGATATATCGATCAATGTCTGTATTTTGGTAGATCAGATTGTTTAATTTACCCACTACCTGATCCAACTGCTGATTTTCCGTTAAGATAGTGCGCAAACCAGCCTGTAAATTTGCCATTAATAAGGCGGCCGGGATGCTTTTTCCAGAGACGTCTCCAATAGCCAGAGCATACTGGTGGAAGGAAACGGGGATGATATCAAAATAATCGCCTCCTACTTCTTTACTGGGATAATTTAGACCCCAGATATCATATCCCGTAATGGGAATAATTTCTCGCGGAAGAAGTTTCTTCTGAATAATTTTTGCTAACTGTAATTCCTGTTCCATTCTTTCTTTTTCTAACGTCTCTTTAAACAATCTGGAATTTTCTAGAGAAATAATAGCCTGGTTGACAATAATCGATAAAAATTCAAGGTCGTTGTCATTGTAAGAAAGCTGATTTATTTTCTCACCCAATAAAATACAGCCGAGGGAACGATTTTGATGTCGCAGAGGTATGTAAACTTTTGCCCCAATTGCTTTTAATTGATTTTTTAGAGCGACATTTTCATAATTTTCAACAATAAAAGGATCAATAATATCGCATAATTTAGCGTTTTCTTTGATTAGATTTTCAAGGGAATGTACCGGAAAACCTTTGCTTTCAATTTTTTGAATTTGGTGGTCTGATAACAGGATAATCGCATAATGATAAATCGTCATCTGACCCATTAAAGCATACGTTAACAATTTGATGATCTTTTCTGACTCCAATGTGGCGGATAAGCCCTGGGCAATATCAAAAATAGTTTTTAACTGTTGAATGCGCTCATCTAATTGTTTGTTAATCCGGTTGATTTCATCCACTTTCAGGGCATTCTCGATGGCTGAAGCAGACAGGTTGGAAAGAGATAAAAGAAAATCAGTTTCATCGCGAGTAAAGGGCTTTTTGTTTAGCTTATTTCCAAAAAAAATAACTCCAATGATTCTTTCCTGTGAAATAATGGGAATAATGGACGATAGCTTCCATTCCTGACAAAATTTGGATAGAGAAGGGAATTTTTTATTCATTTTTTTAATGGTCAGTGGTGTTCTGGGCAGATCACTTTCGGTAAAATTTATCTTCTGAATACTGGCGGGTAAACCCTTGATCAATCGTGGAACAAAAACATGATTTTCTTTTAAAAAAATTGCTCCTTTAGCAATCAATAGCCGACCCATTGGAATAAGAAGAATGTTATTTAAAACGTGATTTATGTTCAGGCTTGAATTTAATATTTGGCTAATCTCAAATAGAGATGAGAGTTCCAGCAGTCGCTTGTTAATTGTTTTAATTTTTTCAGTCTTATATTTATCTGATAGGTAATCGATAAAACCTGACATAATAGGACTCTTTAAATGGCAGAAACGGGGTTATTAATGATAGACTTAAATATGGATTTCACGTGAATTGATTTAAAACAATAAATGTGATATTATGCTGCATGCGTATTTAGATATTTTATCATTCTTACTTTATTCCGAACTCCTGGCTTTATTTCATATTCAACTTTATCCATAAGAGTTTTGATCAAATACAGGCCTAATCCGCCTCTTTTCATTTTCTTTAAATAGAGATCCATTGATGGAGTTTTGACTTTTTCAGGATTAAATCCTTTCCCGGTATCGACCACCTCAATTTGCAGTCGATCCGGATAAGTAGTTACACGGACGGCGATTAATTTTTGGTTGCGATTAGCTTTTTTGTAGGCGTGTTTGATCACATTGGTACTGGCCTCATCAACAGCCAATTCAATTCGATGCACATTTTCTTCTGAGAATCCCATATTCAGGGCAATATTCGCGACAAAATTACGAATGATTTCCAGATTTGCCGTGTCGATGGGTAATTTTATTTCAAATATTTTACTTTTTCTTTTCATATTTTTTCCATCTTCAGACGGTTAAGCGGGTTACTTTTTTACATTAAATTTTTTTATAGCAGAATCCTCTGAATCGAAAAATTCATACAAACTTGGAAATCCGAGAAGATCAAATACTTTAAATACCTTAGGAGCCGCACAGCATATTTTAATATCTCCTCCATTTTGTCTGACATTTTCGATCACTCCCATAAAGACTCCTAAACCCGCTGAGCTTATATATTGTAAACCGTCCAGATTAACGACGATATTATAATTTTTATCTTGAATTAGTTTCTCTAATTCGGATTCAAAATTTGGAGCGGTATGAGCATCCAAAAATCCCTGAATGTTCAGGATTTTTACATTATCTCTTTCTTTTAAAAATACTTCAAATTTTTCCATTCATTTCTCCTTTTCAATCAATTATTGCTATAAAATCGGTAAAAAATTTGTTCATCACTTTGAATAATTGAATGATAAAATGTGATTCATTTTGTCACCTTGTTTATATTTTTTACAAAAATTACATAAATCATACAGTATTCCTTCAATTAAATATTTTTATGGCAATTTTTTAAAATCACTAAAGTCAGATCATCATGCAAAGGTGTCTCACCACAAAATTCAATGACGGCGTTCACAATTTTATCTTTAATCTCAGATGCAGATTTATTTTTATATTTATTAAACAATTCGATCAGTCGTTCTTCTCCAAATTCAACTCCATCTTTATTACGGGCTTCGGTAATTCCATCAGTATAGAAAATAACGGTACCACATTCTTTAAGACTGACACTACATTCTTCCAGGATCTTCTCAAATTTTGACCCGGAGTCTAACCCAATTCCTATACCTTTTGAAATTAAATTTGTTGGTTCATGATTATTTCCCCCGCAATAGAGTACGGGAGTATGCCCGGCGCGAGTAAAAATTACCGTTTCTTCTAGGGGATCTATTTTGGCAATAATCGCACTTATAAAAGATTTGCGTTCAATATTGGGATAGATGATACGATTAATATCACAGGTAAGGTGATAGGGAGTTTTATGATGTTTGGAAAGGGTTTGTATAACTCCCTTGAATTCGGCCATATAGAGTGCGGCGGAGGTTCCTTTTCCCGAAACGTCTCCTATAATAATCCCGGGATTGCCATCCGAAAAATAGAAAAAGTCATAATAATCGCCTCCAACCTCATAGGCGCTCAAACAAAAAGCTTCAATATCAAAGTTTTGCAGTTGAGGCAAATTTTGAGGCAATAGTTTTAATTGGACATCGCGAGCAATTTTTAATTCCTGTTCTAAACGCTCTCTTTCAATGGATTCTTGCAGGAGTCGAGCATTCTCAATGGCGATAGCCGCCTGGTTTGAAACACCTTGTAAAAGAGACATATCATCAATGTCAAAACTGTATTCTTTTGATTTGGTAGCGTAAATTATCCCCATGAGTTGCCCACGATTGCTGAACAGGGGAGCGCCCAATAATGTCCGAGCATCTTTTTTCCATTGGAGCAGCGATTTATATTGGCGATGATGGGGAATATCATTCAGCAGGATGGAATCTTTATTTTTTACAATTAATTCATTTAAACCCGAAGGATGAAGCAAGGGATTGTTTTTTATTTCATCAGCAGTCAAATTGATCTGGGAAGCCACTATAAAACGATTGGATTTTTCATCATAGATTTCCAACCAGGTGGAATGGCTTTCCAAAACTTGCGCAGTTAAACGGGTTATCAAAGGCAATAATTTTTCGAAGTTCGTTTCATTGTTTAGTAATCTGCCCAAATCGTATAAGGAGTTCAATTCTTTAATTTTACGGTCAATGACGCGGGCGGTGGGTAATTGTAATAAAAGTTTGGTGACTGCCAGTCCTCCATAAATAAGAAGGAAAATCCACATATTGAAACTCAGGGCTGCAATAGTAAGACTATAAGACGGGAGGCTTTTTCGATACGCAATATCAAAAAGGGCCACAATGGCAGCAAAATATGGTATGCCAATAAAGAAGTAAATTATTTTTAAACGACGGGAGAGATAAGTAATCCATTCATTTCTAAAAGAGAGGAGAATTACTAATACCAGGGCAATACTAAAAGAAATATCGTTAGCGAGGGTCTGGTTACTGAATTTTAACCATCCGACTGGCTGTCGCGAGAAATACACCGAAAAGGCATTGATGGTAATGACCATCAAATAGAGATTAAAAATCAAAGAAGTATTCCGTTTGCGCTTATAGAAAATGAGTTGCTTTAAAAATAAGAGAACAGGTACCAGTGTCAGTGATGCTGTTAATGCCATGATGGTTGATACCACAACAGCACTTAGCGAATTATATTGGGGAGGGAAAGTGGTAGAGTATTGCGGATTGAATAATATTTTTAATAAGATGGCGATAAAATAGTTGGCAGCAATTAAATAAGCAATTCGACTTACATTCTGCGAGATTGTCAATTCATCCAGATTGAGACGGGATTTAATGAATTGGTAACAAATAAAAATTAAGCTAAAGATGATAAGTTCTCGAAAGTATGAGATTACTTCAATCAAAATATGGCTATAAAATGAGAGCACATCGATGACAAAGATGGTTAAAATGGCCAGCGGGATAAAGATAATAAGAATTTTCAGTAATCGTTTCACCATCACTGTATAAGAACCTTTATTGGGTCATAGATTTGATCATTGCTTGAAATTTTTTGCCCAAGACTATCATACAATATAATGAGATCTTCGTAGCGTTGTAAAATGACAACTGAATGATCTACAGGATTGATAGCGATATCATCAATTAGTCCATCTAAAACAGGTAGTTCTAAAAGACGATTTCCTTCGCCAGAAAGTTTCACTAAACGTTCAGAATTTAACTGGATGGTCTCACTAGCATAAAAATAATTTTTTGTTTTGGGTTTGCTAAATAAATTGAAATTTCCACTCAATGTGATCTGGTCCGATTGGAGATTTAGTAAATCGTAGATAATTATTTTTGATATGTCTAATTCCCGACTTGCTAAAAGAATGTACAATGTGTCATTTTCCACCATAATGTCTCGGCCAACAAAACCCGCTCCAAAATTGATAGTTGCCTTAATTTCGCCATTTGCATTAAATATAACTGATAAACTATCATTTATAACAATAATATCTGAATGATGGCTGACTACCATCTTGAAAAAATTATTTTGAGTCAAAGATAGTGAATCTTCTAAAATCTTATTTGTGAGGAAAAAAATCATTCTCCGAGAGGGGTCCAGTATGCAAACTCTATCCAGATTTCGATCAATTTTAATATCAATGGGTCTCTCAAAATGATTTTGTATGAAAAAATCCTCATATCCAAGTATAAGATTCAGCCTGGTGACATAGCGATACTGAGCATGTGCCATCCAAATTTCATTATGAGGAAGATCAATGTCCCAATTAATTGGTGGATAATTGGTATGATAGACTTTTAAAGAATGATTTAAATCATAGGAGAGTTGATGGATTGAATAACCATAGCGGCTGAGTACCCAGACCGTTCCTGGACCTGGAAAAATTTTTACCGCAGGAGAGGGAGCACTTTCCGTTTGATATCCCAATACCGTCAGCCGATAATAGTACCAATGATAATATTGCAGGGCGGTATCAGTAAAGGATCGTGTTTCAGTTGGGAATTCCTGATAAAGACTATAATTTTCATTATCAATGGCCCGATATAATCTGAAGCCTTTATAATCGGTTATATTATGAATTGTCCAATCCAATTTTGCGGATTGATTCACAGGAAAAACGCTCAGTTCGACGGGTGATTTTATATTTCCCGAAGGATCAAAGGGATTTAATCGGTCCCGTTCACTGCATGATAAAAACTCAAGCAAAAGCAAACAGACAATTATTAAGAAGGATTTGATCATCAGACGATAAATAGACAGCCTTTTTTATTTTGAGGAGATGATCTTCAGAATTTGATTATATACTTCATCAATTGGCAATAAACCATTCACCCGGTAAAAAACATTTTTTTTCTGATAGTAATCAATTAAAGGTGCAGTTTGTTCCTGGTAGACTTTCAGACGTTTTCGAATGGTGCTTTCTTCATCATCGGAACGCTGGATAATACTTCCACCACATTGAATACATTTACCGTCAGCAGGAGGAGGATTGAGCTTCAGGTTATAATCTTTTCCGCATTTTGAACATACTCGCCGATTGATTAATCGATCAATAATTTCTTCTTCATCTACATAGATTTCAATGACTTTTATTTTTGGATCAATCCTGTTTTTCAAGATGTTATCCAGACCAATGGCTTGTGGAATAGTTCTGGGAAAGCCATCGAGAATAAATCCCTGCCAACAATCTTCTTCATTTAGTCTATTTTGCATAATTTGTAGAATTATTTCATCGGGTACTAATTGCCCATTTTCTAATATTTTTTTGACTTTTTTCCCCAATTCGCTATTTTCATGAACAGCGCTTCTTAAAATATCTCCAGTAGAGATCTGGGGGATTGAAAACTCCTGCATAATTTTTTTGGCTTGTGTACCTTTGCCTACTCCCGGAGCACCTAAAAGAATTAATTGCATATTTTGTTCCATTTTTAAATCAAAATTAAGGATAATTTGAAGCCTTTTATAACACAAAATACAATTTTTTTTGATTGATGATTAAACAATCAATAGAAAATACCCCGACATAATTAGCTTTTTAAAAAATGATGAAATGAATAAATAATCAAAATTTACAAAATAAAAAACTTATTTATTTTTATATAAAGTTCGTGTATATTTAGAAAATTTTATTTTAAAAAAGGAGCATGATCTGTGCATAAGGGAGATATGGTATCTGCAATGGACTGCATTGTTTTTACTTTTGTATGCAGTCAATATCAAGGTTCTTCTTACGGTTAATTTTTTCGCTTCTGCTGGCTCTTAGTCTTCTGAGAGCACAAACGACTTCCCTTTACATCCGCTGGGACATCAATCCCGAGCCGGATATGTATCAGTATCACCTCTATCGAGCCATTAATAATTCAATTAATTTTTCCCCCTTAGCCGTTATCATTCATCCTGAATCACTTTATTGTGATACGACAACCATTGAGCCTGGAAATTTATATTCTTATAGTTTGGTAGCAATAGACTCTGCAGGAAATCAATCTGATTTTTCGGATACAGTATCTGTAGGTCTCCCAAAGATTGAATGGATAATCCCAACTATTTCCAATAGTGAAACGACAATGGTCGATCTCCGCCAGACCATCTCTGATCCTGATCATCTATTTTCGGAACTGGAGGTTAATATCTCTGATCTTAACCATTTGGGATATTATCGTCGGAACCAGAATCTTTTTTTATATGCAAGCCCCCCCGGTTATTTTGGACCGGCAGGTTTGAGTTTAACCGTAACAGATCCAAATGGATTCTGGGATTCAGTCACCGTTTATATTGAAGTCGAAAATGATTTGCTTATGGATGTTCCTGCTACTGAGAAATTAATACCTCATACCACCATTCTCTATTCAAATTATCCCAATCCTTTTAATTCTACTACTCAGATTTACTTTTCCGTAGCACACTCCGGACCTCTTTTATTGACATTATTCAATTCACTGGGAGAGAAAGTAAAAACGATTCGCGAAGGTTGGCACGAGGTCGGTTTCTATCAGACGGAGTTAGATGGAGCCAATTTCGCTTCCGGCATTTACTATGTGACAATGCAGTTAGATGACTATAAAAAAACCATCAAACTCAGTTTGCTTAAATAATATCCCCTTTTTTATAAAGTTTTTGTAATCAATCGCTGAATTCATTTTGTTAGAATTTGCGATTATTATGAATTTGATTTCAACATGTTCATTTGATGTTGAAGTTTTTGGAGAAGTCTATGTATACATTTCTAAAATGATTTATAGTCAAGATAATGATTGTGAGAATTAATTTAAACAGAAATAGATGGAAAGAAGAGAATCTATAGAGTAAATTAGCACCTGCAGAAGCTCTTGGATTTTAGTAGTAAATTATACTAAAGGTTAAGGATTTTAATAAATATAGTAAGCAATTTGAGATTCCGGGAGATTCAGATCATGCAACTACCTAAAAAAATAATTACCCATAAAATATTCTTGATAATTTTACTTTGTTGTTTTATTCACTGTCAGAATAAATCCGAAACAAATGATACAACCGTTACTAATAATATCCCTACTCATGATTATAAGATCAGTTGGAATTCCAATACTGAACCGGACATTTCGCATTATTTAATTTATGCCTGGCATGGATCGGACACCACTGCTTCTCCCTTTAGAGATGGCAGCAGCGTTGGTCTCTATTCGAAATATTTTATAAAAAAAGTAATTCATCACGCTCAGGTTACAACTCAAAAAGATACAATCGAGTATGTTGCTAATGGGGATTGGTTGCAGTTTGCCATTGCCGCTGTAAATAATTCAGGTGGTGTCTCATCAATTAGCGTCAGTGATTTTATTAAATCGGAAGTGCCAGATTCTCTGTTAGGGGAATGAGACGAGAATACCCTTTGTTTTATTATCACTAATTCATTGAAATTGTAAAAGGAATTATTCGGTACAATCTTTAACATGCTATAGAGAAAGGTTTTACTGTTCTTAATTACTAATGCTAGTCCGATCCAGGAATATATAATCATATTGAATATTTTATCATTTTAAATCATGGCGAATTTAATTAAGACAAGTTGAATAAATGTGCAGGTAAAATGAGAGTTTCTATTTTCATCCTCGTCTTTTTAATCACCATACATATGTCAGGTTTTAGCGTGGTGTTGCAGGACATATATGAAAATGCTGCCGCTGGATTGGGATACGATAAGTTATTGGTTCTACACGGCGATTCAATTTATACCGGTGGGTTATCAATTACTCAAGCAAAAGTTGGTATAAAAGGGCACGGGGCGATAATAGATCTCATGGGAGGAACAATCGCCATAAATGGAAATGCGGAAATTGATCTGGATGAGTGTATCATCATAAATGGAAGTAGTGGCCTGTACGCGAGTGAATCGGTCACAGCCCGGATTAGCCAGTGTACTTTTTATGGTAATCAAATCGGTATTCAATTTATGGCGCCCTCCGGAATGATAGAGGTAGTCAATTCTATTATTGCGCAGAGTACTCAATATGGTTTTGCGTGTGAAGAAGGCACCATACGGACTCTGCATTATATAGATACCTATAACAATTTACAGGGTGATTATGTGGAATGGTGTCCGGGGTGAGGTGGAGGTTCTTTTCAGGCCTTTGCGCCACAGCCTGGTTCAGGCTGTATCACCAATGATCCGCTCCTTAGAGATCCGTTTAATTTGAATTTTGAATTGCAAAAAAATTCACCCTGCCGGCGAAGTGGTTTGTTTTTTTACGACCTGGGGGCACGATATTATGATGATATTCCAGAATCTCCAGCCTCTCTGCAAATGGGTGTAGATACCACTCAACTTACGGTTACACTGGAATGGTTAAATCCAATCCAAACTATCCATGGAAATTCACTTGATACCCTCAAGAGTATTCATATCTGGAGAAATAACGAGTTGCTGGTAATTTTAAATGATGTCAATGGAACGACCCGCATGACTTATATGGATCAATTGCCTCAACCTGATTATTATCGTTATCAAATCTGTGCTGAAGATACTGCTGGACTTTTGGGTCGTCCACTATATACTGCTGAAACCTGGATGGGTGGCTCTATAAAGGGCATTGTGATCTGGGAATTAGATCCGACCCCTATTACAGCGGCAAGCCTTGCTACTGAATTGAGTGCTTTGGGATACACAGAAGGAGCATATATTTCAAGAAATTTCCATCGGTATGACCTTCCAGCTACTGTTGATGCCGTGTTTGTTTGTCTGGGGATTTATCCGAATAATCATATATTGACTGATGAGGAAGCGATAAAATTAAGGAGTTATCTGCTTGGCGGAGGTAACCTTTATTTGGAAGGAGGAGATACCTGGTACTATGATCCTCAGACAGTTATTCATCCTTATTTTCAAATTAATCCGCTTGGAGATGGCACTGATGACCTGCAAGCAGTTTTAGGAAATGGGGGGACCTCCTTTGAAAATTATAGTTTTTCCTATTCAGGAGAAAACAGTTTTATCGACGATATTGATCAAACCGCTCAAAGTACAAAAATATTATATAATCCTGCAGATAATATGGGAACGACTGTGATGCGGTCGGCTGATGGATTTAATACCATCGGAAGTAGTTTTGAGTTTGGTGGGTTAGTGGACAATCCACCTTATTCGACCAAGAGAGAATTGTTAAAAGATTTTTTAAAGTTTTTGGGGATTTTTGTTACCGAATTAAACGAAAGAAATATTTCCACCTTACCACGATTTTTTCAGCTCTATCAGAATTATCCAAATCCATTTAATCCGGGTACGACAATTGAGTTCGATTTACCGGCTAAAACTTTTGTATCACTAAAAATTTTCAACGTGCTGGGAGAAGAAATCACAACCCTGGTGGATAATGAATTATCAACCGGAAATTACCGATTTTATTGGGATTCCAAAAAAACGGCGAGTGGTATTTACTTTTATCGTTTAGAAACACCGGAAGGTGTGGCTTATAGAAAAATGATTTTGCTCAAATAAATTAAATCTCTTCGAATAAAAGAGCGGACACTTTTTTAGGAAAATAGTGAAATTATAAGATTCCAAACTCTTTAGTTGTCTAAAAATAAGCAAAGTGAAAATTCTCTGGCCCTTTATGATATTCTTTAAGATATAATTCTTCCTGGAGTATGTAAGATAAAAAAGATAAAAATACTTCTTTTTTTGTCTTTTTTATTTCGATCTTTAATCGTTCCTGGCTGCGGGATGAGGATTCCCCGCCTGACAGCGTCAGCAGGCAGGGAACACCGACTACCTGTGAGATAAATTCTATGCCGAAATAAAAAAGGACAAAAGAGTTCTTCTCCGTTGTCCTGTATCTTTAACGTCTAATTTCTTTGCTGCGGGACGAGGATTCGAACCCCGACTGCCTGGGCCAGAACCAGGTGTCCTACCCTTAGACGATCCCGCAGTAAAATTGCAGCAAAAAATAGTCAAAATTACCAAACCTGTCAAGTAAAAATAAACTTATGCTTTATCTCTGCTCAAAGAATTTTATTATTTTTACCATTGATTATTCATTAACTTCTTGTCGTGTCGAATAATTTTTGTTTAGTTTCTATTGTGAATTTGAAAATGTCAATATTTCATATCTCAGGAGCAGATGATGAGAACTTTTAATCATGCCAGACGCTATCACCAGATCAGTAAATATACTTTCAATGATATTAAAAGTACTTATCGCGAAATGACCTATGAAAGTAAAGGAACTCCTGTAAAAAATTATAAGAAAAACATGGTAATACCTCTAGAAAAAAAATTCGATTATGGCACAAGTGACTTATCGGCTGATTTTCAAACCAGCAATCGATTTGGATTATTTTATGAATTAGAACCAGCGCCGGTAACTTTATCTCAACTCTCACAATTGCTTCACTTTAGCAACGGCATAACTTTCATCAAGGATTTTGGAGCAAAGAAATTTTTTTTAAGAGCGGCACCATCGGCAGGCGCGTGCTATCCCATCGAAATGTATCTGGTGGTTAATAACGTTGAAGGATTGGAAAAAGGACTTTACTACTATCATCCAATTGATCATCAACTAGTCCTGTTGAAAAAAGGAGAGATAAAAGACAAATTGTACAGCTATACCTATGAATTAGATTTCGTGAAAGAGGCTCCTTTTTATTTTTTATTTTCGAATATTTTTTCTCGCAATGAATGGAAATATCAGAAGCGAGCGTTACGATACTCCATGCTGGATTGTGGTTATATATTGCAAAATCTTAATCTGACCGCCAGTAGCTTAGGACTGGCTGTCAATTTGTTAGGCGATTTTAAGGATAATGAAATCAATACCCTTCTCAATTTTGACGCTAATGAAGAAATCACTCTGATGTTAGCGGCTCTGGGAATTCCAGAGAAGCCGTTAAAAGCAGCATACTATACATTTGGAATGAATGTAACTGAAATCGATCAGGCTATTCGATCGGCGGAAGCACAGCGCACATTCTACAGTCAATCAAGCCATACCGATCCCGGTGAAGGTTTGGTTACTGTTGAAGTAAAATTACCTTTCAGAAAAATACCTGCTATAAAGAAACCATCTCATCATCTCATTGATTTACCAAAGCCGATGGAAAAATTCGGTATGTCCACCCTTCGCATCATTGAGAACAGGCGATCGGTTCACAATTTCCAAAGAATTTCGATTGATATAAATGATCTGGCAACTTTGCTACATTTTATGTATCAGATTCCATCCCTGTACAATTTCCCTGCCTTTCATACCTATTTAGTGGTGAATGATGTTGATAATTTGACAAATGGATTATATCACTATCATCACGCAGACCATAAATTAGAATTATTAAAGAAAGGAACTTTCCGGGGGGATATATCCTACCTTACCCTGGCACAGGATGCAGTTTTCAATGCCAGCGTAGCCATTTTTTTTGCATGCAATTTTAAAGAGCTCGATATATTTTCAGATCGTGGTTATCGCTATGCTCACTTTAATATTGGAATGGCCAGTGAGGCCGCTTATTTAGTGGCTTCTGCTCTGAACTTGGGTGTTCGGGGAATTGGGAATTTTTTTGATGATGAATTATCCTCTTTCTTCAATCTTGAACTGCCTGATGAATATATTCTTGGTGGAATAGTAGTCGGAAGAAAGTAAAAAGCGATCCTCTTTTTAGAGCTGTTTTACATAATACGTCATTATATTCCTGTTAATCATAAACTTAGATAAAATATCTAAATCAATCGTTATTTAAATTTTTTTTCTCATCTCTACATAATTTATTTATTTTTTCAAAAATTGTATTGTAATTTTATTATCCAGATATGATTGCGTATAAAAAATCTTAATAACAAATAAGTAAAACCAGCAAAATGAAGGAGAAAAAATGTCCGAGAAATTGATCCACTGGGAGAATTTATTGGAATTTAGCAAAAAGGTTTTAATGAAGTTAGGGGTTAGCGAAAAAGATGCTCATATAGTAGCGGATAATCTAGTTTCTTCAAATTTACGGGGAATCGATTCACATGGTGTAGCTCGTTTGGATCGCTATGTAGATGGCATCAAAACTAAATATATAATTCCTGATGCCAAACCCAAAATTGTGAAGGAATCTTCGGTACTGGCCAATGTGGATGGACAAAATGGTTTGGGGCAGGTGATGGGGACTTTCGGGATGGAGTTAGCTATTAAAAAAGGGCGCAAACAAGGATTTGGTATGGTTACGGTTTTTAATTCTAATCATTATGGATATGCGGGCTATTATGCGATGATGGCTCTAAAACATAACTTGGTGGGAATTTCGATGACCAATTCAGCACCTTTAGTCGTTCCGACTTTTGGAAAAAATGCGATCATGGGGACCAATCCAATCGCGGTAGCGGCGCCTACCCAAAAAAATCGACCATGGGTTATGGACTTTGCGACCAGTACGGTTCCCAGAGGGAAAATAGAGGTGTATAATCGGCTAAATAAAAAAATGCCGCTCGGTTGGGCGACTGATGAACATGGAAAAGTGACTGACGATGCGGCCCGGGTGGAACGCAACCTGAAAGATCTTTTAGGAGGTGGTCTCTTGCCCTTAGGAGGGGCAGGTGAGACATATGGTGGCCATAAAGGCTATGGATTGACGGTCATGATCGATGTATTTTGTGCCATACTTTCCGGATCTAATTATGGTCCCCATGTAGTAAGCAAAAAAGAGGGTAAGATTACCTTTCCACGCGTCGGACATATGTTTATGACTATCGATCCGGAGTATTTTGTAGGTATCTCTGATTTCAAAAGAAACATGGATAATTATATTGATTTATTAAAAAATTCAGAGAAAGCGGAAGGGGAATCGCGTATTTATGTCCATGGCGAAAAAGAGTTTGAGATGCAAGATGTACGCGAAAAACAGGGCTGTCCATTAGATGATAAAACCGTTGAAAAATTATTGGCGCTCTCTAAAGAATTCAATATCCCCATTTCCTTTCTTAATTAAAGGCAATAAAAAAAGGGAGCTGGTCATCTAGCTCCCTTTTGAAAAAAAAAGTGTAACCAGATTATCGATTCTTTTTTTCAAACTTCTTCATAAAATCGACTAATGCCTCTACTCCTTTTAACGGCATGGCGTTATAGAGACTGGCCCGGATGCCTCCTACGGAGCGATGACCTTTCAATCCCACCAGATGAGCTTCTTTGGCTTCGGCCAGAAATTTGTTTTCCAATTCTTCAGAGGGTAACCGGAAGGTAATATTCATAATAGAGCGACTCTCTTTTTTTACGGTCGGGCGATAGAAATCAGTAGCATCGATTGTGTCATATAATAATTTGGCTTTTTTCTTATTCACTTCTTCCACTTTGTCAATTCCACCCTGATCCAGAATCCACTTCATGACCAAGTCGACCACATAAATCCCAAAGCAGTTTGGAGTATTGTACAATGAATTGTCTTTCGCAAAAATTTTGTAATTTAAAATAGTTGGAATATTTTCTGGGCTTCGTTCCAGCAGATCATTTCTAATAATAACTATGGTTACTCCCGCCGGTCCGGCATTCTTTTGGGCACCCGCATAGATCAATCCAAATAGATTGGGATCAAAACGTCGACAATAAAAGTCGGATGACATATCGGCTACCAGTGGAACATTCCCTGTTTTTGGATAAGTCTGCCATTGGGTACCAAAAATCGTGTTGTTAGATGTGATGTGGAGGTAAGAAGCATTTGGATCAATATCGAAGGTGGTCGGAATGTGAGAAAAATTATCCGCTTCCGAACTGGCAATGACTTTATATTCAACGGACAGCTTCTTTGCTTCGGAAATGGCTTTCTTCGCCCAGGAACCGGTATTAATGTAAAGCGCTGGTTTTCCCTTGATCGCTAAATTTAAGGGGACGGCTGCAAATTGGGCAGTAGCGCCGCCTTGCAAAAACAGAACGGTGTAATTGTCAGAAAATCCCATTACTTTTTTCACAGAAGCAGCTGCATTGTTAAGAATACCCTCAAAGGTTTTAGATCGATGACTCATCTCGAGGATAGACATACCCTCTCCATGATAATTGAGGATTTCATCCCTAACAACTTCCAGCACACTCAATGGTAAAGTGGCTGGACCAGGATTAAAGTTATACACTCTTTCTTTCATTTTTACCCCTTTCGATTTTTAAGTGATTAACATGACTGCAGTTAATTTACTGAAGTGTGTTATTTTTGTAAAGCGATTTAGAAAAAAGATTTTCATCACCGACCATAAATACGAGTTGATTTTACTACGGCTTTTGGTTATTATTTAAACTTAAAAAAATGGTCTATTTATGAGATTGAAATCGTTTTGTTTGCTATTAATTGTCAGTACGATCGGTTACTGTCAACAATTACATGATCTGTCCGTTATATCCGAGGATCAAATTCGGGCTGATCTTTTCGAACTCACCTCCATGAAGTATGCCGGTCGGGAAGCAGGGCTTGAAGGTGGGATTCTAGCTGGGAATTTTATTGCTCAGCGACTGAGCCAATTAGGATTACAAACCTCAAACAGAACAATTGAACAGAAATTACTTTTCCAAAATTTCCAGATAGTGGGAATAAAACCAACTGATATACAGATAAAATTCACTGCGTTTATAAATAATTTATCGATTACGGCGGCAAATGGGGCTGACTTTTATTATTTTTTCACAACAGCTAAAACGTTAGATTTTGATGGGCAGATGATCTTTTGTGGATATTCGATTGACGCTCCAGAATATCATTATAACGATTTTTCCAATGTGGATATCTCCGATAAAGTAGTTTTAGCTTTTTATGGAGAACCACTAGAAAAAGATACCTCAGTTTTCTTTAATGGTACACATTTAACTAAATATTCTACGGAATATTGGAAAGCAAAAACCGTGGCGGCGAAAGGTGGTAAAGCACTGATTCTGATGCCTTCACCCGATAACAAGGATATGTATGAACGATTTCTTCAGCGTCGTTTGGCAGAAAAAGATAGATTGAAATTTGTTCTGGCTGAGGATCTGGCTGTCCCCGTAATCTATCTCTCACTTCAATTCAGTGAAAAATTATGGAAAGATCTGTTCCAGCAATTTGAACAGCAGAATCAATTGTTAAGAAAGAAAGCAGAAAACCGATCGGATATCTTATGGGGACCTGGGGTAAAAATTGAAGAAGCGGTATCTCTTACCATCGACTACAAAATAGAAGAAACACGCAACTGCCGCAATATTGTTGGATATATGTATTCTCCAGTTGAAAGTTCTGACTATTTGTTAATCGGCGCCCATTACGATCATGAAGGAATGCAGGATGGAAAACTGTTCCCGGGAGCCGACGATAACGCCTCGGGAGTGGTGGCTAATCTGCAGGCCGCCGGTGCTTTTGCTAAATTCGCTCAACACTCATCCCTAAAAAGAAATCTGATTTTTGCCTTCTGGGACACCGAAGAAAAAGGCCAGCTAGGATCCCAATATTTTGTGGAACATCCTCCGATTCCTTTAGAACAGATAAAAGTAGTTTTTAATATGGATATGATCGGCAGGGATGCTTCATTTAATTTTGCGGCTCTTCGTCAGCCCCTGAAGGATGAAGATGCAGAAAATAAGGTGATGATATTTTATTCGGCACAGTCGCCTTTTTTAAAAGATATGGCTACGGACGCGAATCGAAATATTCAGTTACATTTGTTATTCGATCCCAATGTGTTTTTTACCAGCGGCAGTGACCATGTAAATTTTCATTCTCAACAACGACCGGTGGTGTATTACTTCACCGGCTTTCATACTGACTATACCAGTGAGAATGATACAGCGGATAAAATAAATTTCGAAAAGCTAACTCGGATTACACGGCATATCGTCAATTTTACCTATCAATTAGCCAATGCCGATAAGATTCCAGAATTTGACTCACAGATCTTACGTGCACCAGAAGGTGATTTTATTCGATAATTCTTAAGGAGCAGAGACAATGATTAAAGAGGATTATAAGAAACGCGTTTATATTGAAGATGTGCAGAAGTATGTCAATCAAGAGGTAATCATCGCCGGTTGGTTATATAATAAACGATCCAGTGGTAAGATCCATTTCTTACTCGTCCGCGATGGCACAAATATTATCCAGTGTGTGGTGGTAAAGAGCGAAGTATCAGATGAGCTTTTCTCTTTATATGAAAAGATGAATTTTGAAGCTTCACTTTTAATCAAAGGGAAGGTGACTGAGGATAAACGTTCTCCATTAGGATATGAGATTCAAGTAAATGATTTGCTTATCATACAGTCGCCTACCGAAGAATATCCTATTTCAAAAAAAGAGCATGGAATAGAATTTTTAATGGATCACCGCCATCTCTGGCTGCGGTCGCGAAAGCAGTTTGCCATCTTGCGGATTCGGCACGAGATCATTTCGGCGATTCGGGATTTCTTTAATCAACGCAATTTCATCCTGATTGATACCCCTATCTTTACTCCCGCGGCTTGTGAGGGAACTTCTACTCTATTTGAAACCGACTATTTTGGTAGCAGTGCCTATTTAACTCAGAGTGGGCAGTTATATGCCGAGGCGGCTGCCTTAGCTTTTGGAAGAGTGTACTGTTTTGGTCCCACTTTCCGAGCCGAGAAATCAAAGACTCGTCGGCATCTTACGGAGTTCTGGATGGTAGAACCGGAAATCGCCTATTTCGATCTGGATGATGACATGAAGCTGGCCGAAGATTTTATCAGTTATATCGTTCAGCGCATTCTGGAGCGACGTAAAACAGAACTCGAGATCCTGGAAAGAGATACTTCCAAATTGATTAAGATCGTTCCGCCTTTTCCACGAATCAGTTATACAGAAGCTGTAAAAATATTACATGATCATAAAATTAATTTTGAATGGGGGAATGATTTTGGTGGTACGGACGAAACGGTAATCTCAGAACAATTCGATCGACCGGTGATTGTGCATCGTTATCCAGCGGAAGTAAAAGCTTTTTATATGAAAAGGGATCCCAACGATGAGCGTCTGGCTCTGGCCATGGATGTCCTGGCCCCGGAGGGATATGGTGAAATTATCGGCGGCAGTCAACGCGAAGATGATTACGATACTTTACTCAAACGGATTGAAGAACACAAGCTTCCGAGAGAAGCCTTTGAATGGTATTTAGATCTGCGTAAATATGGTTCGGTTCCGCACGCCGGCTTCGGTTTGGGAGTTGAACGCACAGTAGCCTGGATTTGCGGAATTCCCCATATCCGGGAAACCATTCCATTTCCACGAACAATTTATCGTCTGACTCCATAAGAGTTTAAAAGAAAGGAAGAGGCACTATTTCTCAGATTCCAAAAATTATTGGAGTGATTGGAGGGAAGGAATGCGACCAGGCTATTTATGAATTAGCCCGGGAAGTTGGCCGACTGATTGCCAAAGCAGGAGCTATCCTGGTTTGTGGAGGCAGGGGTGGAGTGATGGAGGCCGCCTGTCTGGGAGCAGTTGAAGAAAAGGGTCTGACGATTGGCATTTTACCCTCTGCTGATATTAGGGAGGCCAATCCATATGTTCGAATTCCCATTGCCACCGGAATGGGAATGGGACGCAATGTGATTATTGCGCAAACGGCTCAGGCCTTTATTGCTGTGGATGGCCAGTATGGTACCCTCTCAGAAATAGCTTTTGCCCTTCAATTGGGAAAGCCAGTCATCTGTTTACTTCCCTGGATAACCATACCAGGTGTTCAGGTGGTAAAAAGTCCTCGGGAGGCTGTTGACCTGGCAATAGGGAATTGTATCTAAGGAGTGAAACCTGTAAAATGAAGAGAAATTCAGTGGAAAATGCAGCCTTTAAAGCATGGATAAGTGGAATTGTACAGGGAGTAGGGTATCGCTATTTTGCTTATCGAGAGGCCAGTGCGTTTGAGATTGGAGGTTATGTAAAGAATCTGGCGGATGGCAGGGTAGAAGTATATGCCGAAGGGCCGCGTGATCAACTGGAAAAATTTCTGGAAAAATTGCGAGTTGGTCCGCGATTCGGTCATGTAGAAGATGTGGAAATTGAGTGGCTGGATTATCAACCGAGGTTTAAACGATTTATTATCGAGAGTGGCTATTAAAGTGGACAATTTTAGAATTTAAAGGTGGGAGTAATCGATAATGAGAAATTTAGCAGGTTACATCCGTAATATTCCTGATTTTCCAGTGAAAGGGATACAATTCAAAGATATCACCACATTGCTGAAGAATGGAGAATTGTTCGCTGAAGCTATCGACTACTTATATGATCCTTTCCGGGAGCGGGAGATTGATAAAGTGGTGGCCATTGAAGCGCGGGGATTAATTTTAGGTGCTGCTCTGGCGTATAAATTGAATGTTGGATTTATACCTATCCGCAAGCCAGGCAAGTTGCCAGCGGAAGTGGTTCGAGAAGAATATGAATTAGAATATGGGAAGGATGCCATTGAAATGCATCGCGATGCCATAGAGGCTGGTGAAAAAATATTGATTGTAGATGATTTGTTAGCGACTGGTGGAACGGCGGCGGCGTGCTGCCGATTGGTAGAAAAATTAGGAGGGGAAATTGTCGGTTTATCTTTTTTGATTGAATTAACGGAATTAAACGGTCGCAAAAATTTGGGCAATTATAAAGTTCACACCTTGATTGAATTCCCCTTCTAATGGGAGAAAATAACAAAGCCAGCTGATAGAAAAGCAGCTGGCTTTCACATAAAAATTTTCAAAAACTTAGAATGCCAATCCAGCAGTGATTCCCACAAACTGAGTGGTTCCACCGAAATCTTCCTCACTGGTGAAGATGAAGCGGAAAACACCTTGCAGAATAATATTCATGGAAGTTCCGGCGGGTAATTCTAATCCAGCGCCAGCCGCTAAACCTAACTTGTTGAGATCATCAGAAAAAGATTCTTCATATCCCAAGTAAGAAATACTGGCTTCGCTTTTTAAGAAATTGTAAGTCGCCATCCCAAATAAAAACATCTGAGTGTTGGATTCGACTGGACTCAGGTAGGGTCGTAACCCGATACCCAGCTCGATAACGCTGGCGCTGCCAGTAACGTCCAATCCTTCAATCTGCTCACCAAAAAGATCTTCCACAAATTTGTCACCATCAAAAGTGAATTTTTCATAAGCAGCACCAAAGCTTACTCCTAACTTCGGGGATGGGAAGATGACATATTGTCCATGGCCACTGAATCCCATTTTGTAATAATCTTTAAATCCATCCGGTGCCAGAGGTATGGCGACACCACCAAATACCTCGATTTGTGGTTTGCGGGTCTGAGCAAATACTGAACTAAGAGACAGCACAAATACTACCAGTAAAACAACTATCGCGAAACGCTTCATAACTACTACCTCCATTTTGGGTTTAGGGATTGTTGGGTAATTAATTACCTGGAAAATTTTTATAATAATCGGTTACTTTTCACTCAAATTAAGGAAAAAATGTTATTTAGTTACAATTTTGTCACGAACTTTTGGGGTATCTTTTTTCATTTTTATAATTTTGCAGGTAGAATAGACATCAAAGACTTCCGTGATCTGTGCTTCACAGAGCTCATCTATTTCACGGGCAATGACTTTTCCGGTTACCGGATGGACAATTGGTGCTCCTTCCCTGTAAACTATACACTTCATTCCTTTTTTGATATTGTTGGCTCGTCCAATATCAATGGTTATTTTATCTTCACTAGCACCTATTACATAGCCATTTACAACCGGTAATTCAGATTTGATTTTTTCAGCTAATTGATTAATCATCTGGGAAATTTCCTGGAAGGAAATATTAGCGCTATAAGCATCCTTGGCGGTAACAATCTGTGCCGTTTCAGTGTCGATTAAACGAGCATCAATGCTCAGCGCACCCGAACCACGGGTAACACTTCCCACCACCACCGCATCCACACCGATGCCTTTTCCGATCTCAGCAGCGGTGGAAGCATCCAGAATCCCACTCATTCCCAACTTCTGCTCTTCCAGAATTTTTTCTAGCAGTGCTCGTTCAATTACTTTAAAGCGATTAATATTCACAAAGCCAGTGATTAACTTATCCAGGAGGTCGATGGATCCCAACTCAGTTCCCAGACCTTTGCTTTCAAAAGGAAGCACGGCAATGCTCAGACGATCTCCTACCATTTCGGACTCAGTATGAGTTGTCGTGGGAGGAGCGGAAAGTGCAGGGGTTTCGGCGGGAGTTGTGCTGGGAGTTGGTGTAGTTTTGGGTGGAGCCTGGCCTTTGTTAACAGCATCCAGATACATTTGTGCTCGACGGCTGGAGGATTGCTGAATGGAAAGAGTCAGTTCTTGTCGCGCCTTTTCCATATCGCCTAAATTGAAGTAGCATATTCCTAATTCTCGGTGTGGATAATATTCAATAAAAACAGTCCCATGTACTCGCATCTTCCCGTTGTCTTTACCCTGAAGTTGAATGGCTTGTTGAAAACTGGCTATGGCTGCATTCCAATCCGAACGCTGCATAGCATTTAGACCATTATTATATGCTTCATACCAGGCGGGTCCGGTAGCAGAGTAACCTAGAGAAGTAAGGATTGAAAAAACGAAAATACTCGTCAAGATCAATAAAATATGGGTAACAGTTTTCATGAAGTCACCTTTCAACGGAATTAATCTTATCATATGATAACATTCTGCATTATCGGCAAATGTTAGACCAATTTATAACATAAAAAAAAAAATTAAAAGCAAAATTATTATATACTTTACAATATGTAAAAAATAATAAAACGATTCTGTCCCTAATTTTGTGTAAAAAGGAATAATGTTATAAGAAACGAGTCATATCCATCCTAAATTTTATTAAGGCAATTTAATAAAACAGAAAGGAGTAGATATGACTCAAAGGAAAGATAGTTCACTGGTCAAGGAAATACAAAAAGTTCTTTTAGACGATAAGGATTTTTTAAAAGGACTATTGACTGAGAATTTGCAGAGCATTCTGCAGGCTGAGTTTGACCGTTTTATTGGTGCGGGTCTCTATGAGCGAAATAAGGACCGGCGCGGATATCGAAATGGGAGCTATACTCGTTCAGTAATCACCCGGGTGGGTCGCATCGAATTGGAGGTATGCCGTGACCGGGAGGGGTTGTTTCAGAGTGAGTTATTTCGTCGATACCAGCGAAGCGAGCAGGCATTTATGTTATCAATGATCGAGATGTACGTGCAGGGTGTTTCCACTCGTAAGGTGACCCAAATTGTACAGGAGATGTGTGGGGTTGGGATATCCAAGAGCCAGGTCAGTGATCTGGCCGGGGAACTGGATCGGAATCTGAATATATGGCGTCAGCGTCGTTTAGAGAAATCATATCCCTATTTAGTGGTTGATGCCCGATATGAGAAGGTCAGGACAGTTGCTGGTGTTGTTTCCAAGGCAGTGATGATCGTGGTTGGGGTAGCAGAAAATGGTCATCGGGAGATTCTTTCCATTCAGATCGGAGACAGTGAGAACGAGGTGGAGTGGGGAGACATGTTCCAGGATCTTAAAGACCGAGGTCTTGTTGGTGTCCATTTTGCGGTTTCCGATGATCATAAAGGGATAGTCAACGCTTAGGAGCGACATTTCCAGGGAGTTATCTGGCAGAGATGTCAGGTTCATTTTATTCGAAATTTTATTAGTAAAATGGGAGGAAAGGACTCTAAAAAGTATCTATATAAGCTGCAGGATATCTTTGCCGCACCGGATCTGGAGGAAGTCCATTCCCGTAAAGCTCGTCTGGTGGAAGAACTGCAAAATGTTAAACCACAGATAGCTGCCTGGATAGACGAGGAGATAGAATCCTGTTTTTCGGTATACGCACTTCCGGAGAGTCATCGCCGACGAATGAGCTCGACCAATATGTTAGAGAGATTCAATCAGGAATTAAAACGCCGGAGTCGAGTTATCCGGATCTTTCCGAATGATGAATCATGTTTGCGAGTATTAGGTACGCTATGTATGGAACGGTCGGAAGAATGGGAGACTGGTAAAATTTATTTAAATATGGAGTATTTGCAGAAGAATAAAACAAATACAGAATGGATATGGCAAGGCACTCTCAACTTGGCTTCCGCTACGCTTCAGCCAAGTTGAGAAGTATAAATGAATTTACACAAAAATTTGGACTTGACTAATAAAACTTTGTTTTAATGCAAATTATTTATTCTTTACATACAATGATGCTAGGTAATTCATATTAGCCGTTCTATGAAATTACCTGTGTTATCTAACGACGAAATTTAATAATAAAACGAATTATTCATGGAACTCCTTTTTAGAAATAACTATATTTTTATCCGATAATAAAGTATTTATAGCAATGGTAGATAAACAGATTTTACATCATCTTACGCTGGATAGATTTGTAACGGTCGATATTGAGACCACTGGTTTGGAGTACTTAAAGGAGGAGATTATTGAAATCGCGGCGGTTCGCTTCATTGATGGTCTTGAACAAAAGCATTTTCATATGCTTTTGCGACCTACCCAAAGAATACCCCCTCATATCAGTCGCTTAACTGGCATTACTGATGAAATGGTAGAAAAATCTCCGGCTTTTCAAGAAGTAGCTGGTTTATTTTTGGATTTTATTAGTGATGATCCTTTAGTTGTACATAATGCAAATTTTGATATTCCTTTTTTAGAATATCATCTGCAGAAAAGCACTCTTGAGAAATTTGAGAATCTCCCAAAATCTTCTTCAGTCATGCAAAACCCTGTGTATGATTCGCTAACCTTAGCCAGAATTTTCCTTCCCTTTCAAGCAGGATTTTCACTGGCAAAATTAGCTCAATATTTTCATATCGAGGTAGATCATCCTCATCGCGCTTTACCAGATGCGCGAGCCACCGGAGAACTATTTCTAAAATTAATTGAAATTTCTTTAAATACCGATTTCAAAGATATTCGGAGAATCGTTGATATCATTGAACCCACTGAAGATACTAATAAAGTATTTTTTATACATTTGTATGAATTTTTGGCCGGAGCGAAATATCGGGTCATACCCGCACTCGATAAAGAAACGTTTATTTATTCTACCCAATTCTACAATATCATTGGCGAAGAGAATACTCCCGAAAGTGGTCAGTTAAAAACCGAACCAATTGATGAAGCAGAAATTGCATCATTTTTCGATGAAGGGGGAATGCTGGAGAAATCATTTGGAAGATTCGAACATCGCCGTGTGCAGGTAGAAATGGCAGAGCAGGTAGCCAGAGCCTTTAACGAGTCTAAATTCCTGGTAGTGGAGGCAGGTACCGGGACAGGTAAATCGATGGCGTATCTTTTGCCTGCGATTAAATGGAGTGTAAAAAACTATGGACCTTTCGGACGCATCATCATCAGCACCAACACCAAAAACCTTCAGGAACAGCTCTTCTTCAAAGATTTACCCATTCTGCATAGTATCCTTCCTGACAAATTTAAAGCGGTTCTACTGAAAGGTAAGGCCAATTACCTCTGTCTGGACAAGTGGTACACCATTCTGCATGATATGAAATATCGCCTGGCACCCTATGAGCGTCAAAGAATATTGCCGTTGGTACTCTGGGTTAAAAAAACCGAGACAGGCGATATCTCGGAGAACAATGGTTTTGCGGTCGAGAGGAATGCCAGCTTATGGTCAAAATTTATTGCAGAAGATAATTATTGTCCGGGCCGTACCTGTAAGTACTATCAGCAATGTTTTTTGTGGCGGGTGAGAAATCAGGCGCGGGATGCCCACCTGGTTTTGGTAAATCATTCACTGCTTTTTTCAGACCTGGCGGCCGACAACAGCATCTTGACGGAATATGTAAATGTGATCTTTGATGAAGCCCATAATATTGAAAAAGTGGCTACTGATTATCTGGGAATACAAATTTCCTGGTGGGATTTCCGGGAAGTCCTGCAGCGCTTATATCAGAAAGATAGAAATGAAACTGGCCTGCTGATTCAGCTAAAGAAACGATTGCAGTTGAGTGACCTGGAATCTGCGAAAAAAGCGCTTCTGCTTACGCAATTGGAAAGCCTTATTCCCTTAGTTAATAATAGCTGGATGGCTGCCCAGGGATTTTTTAAAGAACTCACCGCCGTTTTGCGCTCCTTTTTCATCGATGCTGAACAGACAGAATTTAGCTCTAAAATTCGCTATCAGAAGAGAGATGGTTTGAAGGAAAAACTGCATTCCTATCAACATGAACTTAGTGAATTGCTGAGGCGCCTGCAGAATAATATTCATTCAGTAATTGAGCTGCTTCGGGAAATTCCAGCCGATAGCTTTCGTTATCAAAAGCAAATTCAGCAGGAATTATTTGCATTAACGACGACTATTGAGAGTTTGATTAATACTCTCGATTATTTACTCTCTGCGGAATGGGATAATTGGGTGTATTGGTTTGAACTTCCCGGTCGGCAGGATTCAGACGATACTCGCTTATATGCGGTGCCCTTGCAGATTGCCGACATATTAGGTGAAAAACTGTATAAAAAACTTAAGACTGGAATTTTTACTTCAGCTACTCTGACTATTAGCAAAGATTTTAGCTATTTTTTGGAGCGGGTTGGTTTAAATACAATAGACAAGAACCGGTTGCAGCTCCTCTTGTTGGATTCTCCTTTTAATTTTCAAGAACAGGCATTACTGGTAATTCCTACCTTTTTACCCGATCCGCGTTCGCCGGAATATCCCGAAGCAGTGAAAAGTTTTTTAGAAACCTTAATGAGGGAACAACGCCGCGGTACCCTGGTTTTATTCACCTCCCACGCCTTACTGAAAGATATGTATGAATCGTTGCATCTCACTTTTGAGGTGGAGAAAGTCAACTTATTAGCACAGGGAATTACCGGCAGCCGCCATGCCCTGATCAATGAATTCAAAGAGAACCCCCATTCCTTTCTCTTTGGTACTGACAGTTTCTGGGAAGGAATTGATGTTCCGGGAAAGGCGCTGGAGATTTTGTTGATTACGAAATTACCTTTTGATGTTCCTACTGAGCCGGTAATCCAAGCTAAGGCGGAAATGATTCAGCGCATGGGAGGTAATCCCTTTATGGATTTTACCATTCCAGAAGCGGTGATCAGATTGCGGCAGGGCTTTGGGAGATTAATTCGTTCTACTACTGATTATGGCGCCGTGATTATTTTGGATAATAGAGTCATTAAGAAAATGTATGGTCAAATTTTTCTGGAATCCTTACCAGCCAGAAGCCAAATTTATGACCAACCGGATCAACTTTGGGAAGAATTATTAAATTGGTTTCAGAAAGTGAGCAAAGTGTCATGAGTGTACTTACCGGCCTGGATATTTTAAAAAAACAAAACTTTAAGATCTTACGGGGTAAGAAAATCGCTGTGGTGTGCAATCAAGCTATCATCGATCGCCAATTACTTCACATTCTGGATCTACTACTCCCATATCATCAAAAAAAATTCCTGGAAATTAAAGCGGTATTTGGTCCTCAGCATGGTCTGTGGGGACACACCCAGGACAATATGATTGAGTGGGAAGGGTACCTGGATGAGCAAACCGGTCTTAGAATCTTTTCACTCTACGGTCAGGAGCGTAAACCTACCCCGCATATGTTGCAAGATGTAGACACTCTTCTGATTGATTTACCAGATATTGGCTCACGTTATTATACTTTTATCTGGACCATGGCTTTATGCATGGAGGCCGGTCAGGAAAATAAAATTCGCGTGATCGTATTAGATCGGCCTAATCCCATTACTGGAACCCGGGTAGAAGGAACGGTATTGGATAGTTCATATCGGAGCTTCGTAGGACTGTATCCACTGCCTCAGCGCCATGGAATGACCCTGGGAGAAATCGCTTGGTATCTGAAGGATCGATTTTTCCCACAGCTTAAATTAAAAATTATCCGAATGAAAAGGTGGAAACGGGCGTATCACTTTCCACAGACTCAGTTGCCGTGGGTAATGCCCTCACCGAATATGCCTTCCTGGGAAACAGCTCTGGTTTATCCCGGAATGTGTTTGTTGGAGGGTACTAATTTGTCGGAAGGTCGAGGAACTACCAGACCCTTTGAGATCTTCGGCGCCCCTTGGATTGATGGACGGCGGCTCTGCCAGGAATTAAATGCCAAGAATTTGCCAGGGGTGTATTTCCGCCCGATACAGTTTCTACCTACCTTCCAAAAATTCAAAGATGAACTCTGTCAGGGTGCATTCGTACATGTGACAAATAGATTGAGCTACCAGTCAGTGTTAAGCACCATACATCTTCTGCAGTGTATTATCCGCTTATATCCCAATCATTTCAGCTGGAAAAATCCTCCGTATGAATATGAGTATGAAAAAATGCCTTTTGATATTTTAGCCGGAAACAGCTGGCTGCGGGAGATGATTGAACAACAAACCCCACTGGAAATAATCCAGCAAAAAATGGATGAAGATCTCCAGATCTTTCTTCCTATTCGCCAGAAATATCTTTTGTACTGATGGGATCTCATCCTTTATTTATGACGATTGTTTTCGGAAATCAATCTTATTAATCTTGCTAAAAATATTTTTTTTTACCTTCTCACCGCGATTCCAGTAGTTGTTGTGAAATAGGTTTTCCTGCTACTTCACCAGTTTTAAGAAATCCTTATTGAGATGGATAGCACTCAAATCCGGATCGGCAGCGGCTTGGGTTTTAAGCTTTGGATTTAGAGTAATGGCTTTTTGTAAGGCTTGCAGGGATTTTTCAGTTTGACCAGCGGCCAGGCGGATGACGGCTAAATCATATAAAACTTCGGCATTATCCGGAGCTAAGTTAGCCGCTCGTTCGATGGCTGGAAGTGCTTGTTGATACTCTTTGCGAGTAAATAATGTCCAGCCTTCGTTCCACGCATAATTAACCTGAGCAATTTGTAAGAGTCGCCCCAGTTCTTGAAAAGGCTCAGAATGATCATCTACCCGTATATCGATAGCCAGATCAGTATATCCCCCATATCCAGCGCCTTCTTTCACAATTATTAAGGCCGCCGATTGTTTACCCCGGGAATCACCGCCTTCTTTATCACCCGCTAACAGGGCTGCATATAGTCTTTCGGCCAGAGTCCCGGGGGTTTCCAGAAAAGCCTTCTCCATTGCAGTAACTACCGATTCACCGGTCAGAATATTTCCCTGAATAGCGTAGTTTGGTCCATTCCGGCCACCAGCCCAGCTAATGCATTCTTTGCCGGTATAAGTGGCCGATTTTCCGCTGACTGATACTATTCCCACTTGCCTCTTTTCTGGATTATCATCAGTCCGAAGCAATAAGTTAATGGCTTCTTCTGGATCTAAACCCAATCTCAATAATTCCAACCCGCGCCAGCCGAATGAAGTATTCGCAAAAGATTGAGTTGCCACCGCACCCACATTGGCTTCAGCCCAGGGAACTACCGAGCCAACCGCAAAAAAACGTGAAGCAACCGCTACTCCCACTTCATTGGTTACTGGATCACGCCCGACAATTGAGAAAGTAGCGATATGTGGAGACGTTAAATGAGAGTTATTCTGTCCTTTCACTGAAGAACTTTCGATCGAAACCAATCCAATGAAAATAGTAAAAGTAAAAAATGTTTTTGATAATTGTTTCATAGATCTCTCCTCGAAATGATGTAATAAAATATAGCTGATGTAATATAACATTCAAATATTTATTCTTAAAGCCCGCCAGGGGGAGAGGAGAATTTTGATCCACTTACAAAATCCGCTTGATTTTTTATGATGGCTGGCTTATGTTTTTGCCTATTTTTTAAGGTTCGGTTAAACAACGAAATGATGGTTTAAGGAGTTTTGTGATGAAAGAAGTTGTCAATCACATATTATCATTAATAGATAAACGTGATAACTTTTTAATTACCACCCATATGAATGCGGATGGTGATGCGTTTGCCTCCATTTTGTCGATGGCTTATTTGCTTGAAAAGCAAAATAAAAAGTACCAGTTGATTATTCACGATTCCCAGATCGATGAAAAGTACCACTTTTTGTGGGGTATAAAGAAAATTCGATCTTATTCTGAAGAAATGACCGAAATTTTTCAGACGGCAATTGTTTTAGATGTGCCAAGTATCAAGCGAATTGGAGATCCAGGCCGACTTTTACCGTCCCGGGAAAATTGTGTGCAGATTGATCATCATCCGCAGGAAGAAGATTTCGCCGTTATCAATTATGTTGATGTGGAAGCCAGTTCAACCTGCCAACTGATGTATGATATCATCGAAGCCAGTGGAACGGAGTTAACTCCCGAATTGTCGGAATTGATTTTTGCAGGAATCATGTATGATACTGGCCGCTTTTCGTTTTCCAATACCCGCCGGCGCGATTATGAAATTGCCGCAAAATTATTAGGGCAGGGAGTTAAACCTGATCGAGTTTCCGGGTTTTTATTCTTCAATAATTCTTATCAATCTATGAAAACCCTGGGGTATGCACTGTCGAATATGAAATTGTTACTGGGAGGTAAATTAAGTGTCATTTTTATACCTCTGGAGGTAATGCAAATTAATAACCATGCTGAAATTGAAGAATTAGCTAATTACAGCGTGGCTATTCAAGGAGTAGAAGTTGGAATATTCATCCGGGAAGTGCAGAGCCATTATTATAAAATCAGTTTTCGTTCCAAAGGAAAGGTAAATGTCAATCAGGTGGCTAAAACTTTGGGGGGTGGCGGACATTTTCATGCTGCAGGTGCACGATTTAGCGGAAATTATGAGGAGTTGGAATTAAAAATTGCCGACGAAATTGCTAAATTAATCTAATTTCACCACCAAATAATTCTATTTTGTTTTTTCAACTATTTGTTTTTATTTTTATTATGTCGATTACTATCGATTCGATTATTTTAATGGTGGATATATTTTACCGTTTGTTGAGTAAAAGAATCAATTTTTAGGATGTGAATATTAGGCAGTGGGTTGAGATGCTAATGAAGGAAATAAAGAAGTGAATTATTCTTCGGATCAAATTGTGCCCGTTTTAGCGGCCATCATTTTAAATCATGATGGAAGTGTTTTATTAGCCCAACGACGGGCTGATAAAACCAATCCCCTGAAATGGGAATTCCCGGGTGGGAAACTGAAGACCAGAGAATCCCCAGAGTTTTGTCTGGCCCGGGAAATCGAAGAGGAGCTTGGCTTGAAGATTGTCGTTCGTCAGCTTTTTTCGGCTGTAAATTATTCGTATCCGCATGAGAATATCCTGTTATTAGCTTATTTCGCAGAATTAATTTCCGGATCTCTTCGCCTTTCTGATCACAAAGAAGTACGCTGGGTACCTCTTGAAAAACTGGTATCATATGAATTATCCCCCGCTGATATCCCGATCGTAGAACGATTAGTCGAAAATTTTAAGGGGAGTTATCCCAGTACCTTTTCACGATGAATCACCCTGAATTACAATTTTCTCCCGCAATTACCGGCAAGTTGGTTATTGGTGTCTTAGAATTTTCTGGTTTAAAGTGCCAGGCTAAAAATGAAGAATTATGGGTTGAAATTGAAAAATTACAGAAAAAATATACCCAACTGTATTTCCATCCTTCGGCCGCTTTGCCGCTTCTCCGACCAGCCAGAGATCTTTACAGGGCAGTAGGTATTGAACCTACCCGTATCCGTCCGTCTTCGGAAGCCTTATTTCGTCGAGTAATTAAAGGTAAACCGCTGTATCAAATTAATTCGATTGTAGATGCCTGCAACTACCTGTCTCTCTCTTTTCTATTACCGATCGGATTATATGATCTCCGGAAAATAGAAGGAAAAATCCACTTTCGATTTGGGGAGGAGGGGGAAGAATATGAAGGAATTGGTAAAGAATCGGTTCATGTGGGTGGACGTTTATGTCTGGCAGATAACCGGGGAGCTTTTGGTAATCCCAGTGCCGACAGTCTTCGCACCGCCATCGACCTTCACAGTGAGCAGGTACTGATGGTCATTTTTGCTCCCTTTACATATTCAGAAGCACAATTGCAGCAGCATATAAATTTATCTGGCGATGTCGTTCTACGTTATCATCCTACCGGCAAGCTGGAAAACACTCAAATAATGAAATAACGGTTATTTATTTCTTTTTTAGTGCTGTCTGGAATTTAACTAATCTACTGGTAAACAAGGTGATATAAATGATAGAGAGAGTACCGCCAAAGATCAAATATCTTTGCAAGAATATAAATGGTGAATTTGAACGAGGTTACAGACTGAATTCAGGAGCGCTTTAAAAATTTATTTCTTTATCAATTGAATTTCAAACAATTTGCACCAAAATTTTCCAGTGACAAATAATCTTTTTTCAGCTGGATCATAAGCGATCCCATTCAGAACGTCAATTGAAAGAGGACATTCGGAGGGGGTGAGCAAATCTTGTAATTCGATCCAGCCGAGTACTTTTCCGCTGGTTGGAGATATCCGGGCGATACGGTTGGTCAACCAGATATTCGCAAAGATTTCACCTTCCACAAATTCTAATTCATTCAAACGGTGGACGGGTACTCCGCTATCAGTGACTTCCATTCGCTTTATTTCGCTAAAATTCACTGGATCTAAAAACCTGAGATAAGAGGTTCCATCGCTCATTATTAAATTCGACCCATCGTGAGTAATGCCCCATCCTTCACCGGGGTAAGTAAACTCTTCGAGTAGTTCGAGGCTATCTTTGTCGTAAACAAATCCCCGATGAGATTGCCAGGTGAGCTGAATGATTCGATCTTGAAAAAGGGTAATCCCTTCCCCAAAATAGTTATTTTCCAGGTAGATCGCTTGCAGAACCTGACCGCTCTCCAGCTCTATCTTTCGCAAAGAGGATTGACCATACAGGCCGGTACTCTCATACAAAATATGATCGGCATAAATTAGACCCTGAGTGAATGCATCCTGGGAATGGGGAAATTCATTGATGACCTGATAGGTATACACTGGAGTTGGAGGAGTTTCATTGGGCAGGGGGGATTTGCTGTCACGCTCGCAGGAAAACTCCCATGAGCATATAAATATCATAAGCAGTAAGCTGAGTAACCGAATTATTTTCTCACATTTTCTATGGATAAGAATGTTTTTCATATCAGCTATAACTTAAGGGAGAATAACGATCTTTTTTAAAAACAATTCCGAATAATGATCCTTTCCAAATTACGAATAGTCATTTTACGGTTCATAGGATTAAACTCATAATTCCGCACTGATACCAATTGAAGGAAGAATTCCGATTTCACTGCTGTTAACCACTTCATCTTTCCAGAAATCATAGGTTGGACGCTGCGGAATTTTAAAGTTATAGATATTTTGAATATCGATAAAAAGAATCAGCGTTATCCTGTTCCAATAAAAATATCGGTCGACACGGACATCCAGGTGATGGGCGGAGGTGAGCCGTGCTGCCAGATATTCTTCGGGCAAGTTCTGGATGAGGCCCGGTTTAAGTGGATTCTTAGATGGGCGATAAACAGGTGTGTAGGGTATTCCAGTAAAAAATCGGAATTTAGTGCTGAATTCCCAATTTTTATTAAAAATATAACCACCCGACAGATTGAATATGAAGTGCTGATCAAATTGTCCAGGATATTTACGGCCATTTCCAGCAGTAAATTCACTTCTCCCCAGCGTAAAACTAATCTGCCCATAGCAGGGGATTAATGAAAATTTTTTCTGCAGTAAAATATCTAAACCGTATGAAAGACCTTTGGCATTCGAAATCAAATCGAAATAACCAAATGACTGAAAATCGTCCTGGTTTCCACCAAATCCAGTGCCGGTATTGGTCAGGACTAAGTAGTCTGTGACTCCGGGAATGGTGCCAGTAGGAAGATCGGAGTACTGCTTTATATAAGTCTCAGCCGAAAAGCGTAAATCATTCTGAATTAAATAGTCATAACCAGTAATGAACATCTGGTTTTTTAATGCTTTCAGATTCTCGTTCATGGGATTGACCGTCCATACATACGACGGTGATTGATAATAGATACCGCCACTCAAGCGAGTGGTCATCGCTGGATTAATTTTATATTTAATGGCTAAACGTGGACTTAAATAGAAAGGATGATCGATGAAAGAATAATAATCGAGTCTGCCGCCTAAACTAAAAGTGAAACGTTGATTGGCTAGCCATTCAATTTCGAAGAAACCATTTATTTTCTGAGCGTTGGCATTCGTTCTATTAAAAGGATTAACACCGATGGCCGTGGGAGTCACTTTATTCCCGCTCCGATCATAAATAGTATCGGCAAAGATAGTCGTATTGTCATTTTTCGCGGTTTTGAAGGAGCTGCCGGTGTAAAGGCTAATCGACGGTGAAATTCCCCAGAAATGAGCGACCTTTACAGTATATTCTTGCTCATCAGCTCGACTCTGAAAAAATTCAATCTGGTTGGCATCTAATTGATTGAATCGGTATTGATAAAGAGTGGTGCTTAACGTAAGATCCATGTACCCATGTTTTAGCAATCGTCGATAATTAGAACCGAAAATATATTGGTTTTGAGTATTATCCAGCAAGCTTGCATTAGTTACCCGGTTTTCCTCGCTGGTTTGATCTCGCTCAACTCTATTAAGTGCCGTCAGACCCAATATATAGAGCTTATCCCGGGAGGATAGATTATAATTGAGAGATAGATTAAAATCAGTATAGATTGGAACGAAGGGCAAACCGGCAGCCTTGAAGATGAGGTCTAAATAGCTTTGTCTGGCGGAGAAAATGAAATTACCCGATCGTGATACAGGTCCCTCTGAGTTAAGACCATATTGGGTGGCGGAAATCAGCAATTTTCCACCGAAACGATCGTTTCGTCCATTGGCCAGAGATAGCTCCAATACGGAAGACATTTTATCTCCATAACGAGCCTTGAAACCACCGGTGGAGAAGTATACATTATCCACAAAATCAAGATTTATAAAGCTCAAGCTTCCGCTGTTATTGCCCTGGGTGCCGAAATGATTGATGTTTGGGACCTCAATATTTTCAATGACATATAGATTTTCGGAAGGTCCACCTCCTCGCACCAGCAGGTCATTTCGGCCGCCACTGGTATTGATGGTTACCCCGGGTAAAGTGGCCACCGTGCGCACTACATCCTCAAATCCACCCGGAAAACGGCGGATTTCCTCCTGTGATAAACCCAGTGTACTGGGTTGTGTCATCATTTCCTCTACAAAATATCCGGCCGTCACCGTTACTTCTTCGCCTTCTATAGCAGCCGGTTGCAGTTCAATTTTTATGAACAATGGTTTTGACAGAGTCACTACGATGTCAGTCTTAAACATCGTGATATATCCAATGTAGGAAACTTCAATGCTATAAGTGCCTAAGGGCACGTCAGTGATAATGAATTTACCATCCAGGTCAGTTGAGGCTCCTTTCTGAGTACCGACCAGCACTAAGTTTGCTCCAATCAGTGGCTCTTTGCTTTGCCTGTCAATAACTTGACCCGAGATGATACCGACTTCCGCGGAAGATAAAAAATCGCTAAAAAGACAAAGGCAAGCTATAGTCATATATATCTTTTTTAGTAGTTCCAAAAATTTATCCTCCAATAATTTTTAGTTTTCATATCGAATTTATTTGAGCTTTCTCACAGGCATCAGCAATTTCTGTAATTAAAATAGGGGAAATCAATATGACGAACATGCATTTTTATAATTTTTTTTCTCGATACATTTCATTTTTTTATAATTTTTTCGACTAATATAACGATGATAAGAACTCAGAAAGAACTAATTTTTGTTTAAATAGAAGTGCTGGAAATATTGATATTTACATATTACATTATAAGTCATAAAAACGAATGGACTTAAGTCGAACCAAGATATGGATTCATACCGATGGTAGAGCAGAGATTGGCAGTGGAAATACCAACTGATTCAGAAATTGATTTTGCATCATTTTACGAATCCATTCTGTCCTCTTTTGACGATCAGAAAGTTCCTGCCTTAGACGAGAAAATGCTGCTGATGACCGAAAAAGAGGGAGGAGGTCCATTAGATATTACTGGTTACGCTCGAATTATGATATCATCCTGGATTGAATTTCTGAATAATCTATTTCTTAATTTTTCGGCTGACAATCTTTTGACCAATCTGAATAATCATTTATCATTCATCAAACGATTAGACGTCCAAAATCACTCGTTCCACTTAGATTATTTCAAAAAGATATGTGCAAAACTTTTTCTTTATCTATTGAAGCAGAAAGTGGTTTTTAATACGCAGTTTGAGATTGAAGATGAATATAAAACCTTTGAATTAGATCTTTTTTTACTTCATAGGAAAACAAAACTGGAGAATTTAGTTTTTTATATTCTCTCCAATGATTTTAATGAGATTAATCAGACCACCGAGAAGCATATCAGAGCCGCCTTGCAAGCTCTGTATAAAAATGATCAGGCTGAGTTTAATCTGCATTTCAATGAGTTGCGAGCCATTCAGGAGACTATTCTGACGATTTTGCAGCTGGATCGGAAAGAGCAAAAATCACCGCTGGTGCGTAAGCTGCAAAAGGAATTCAATCTTATCAACCAATTGTGTTTTATTCTTCAGAAAATTAGCGAAACCAATTTTTTCCCCATTTTAAAAGAACATAAATTGGAATTTCGGAGTTCTTACGATTATCCCTTTCTGGATGTCCTGAAAAATTTGAGCCGATGGTACCTTAAATCTGATCTGACATATTTGAAAAATGCTCTGGAAATATTTGACTTTATTCGATCAAAAAAACCTTATCGCAAAGAGGATATTGATTTCTTTTCTCGCATCGAGGATATTTTAGCTATTACAGATGATTACCGTTTCTGGTCCAAAAGCGATGTGGAAAATTTTCTGCAACCATTCATGGAGTATCTCAGCAATCCAGGAATATCCTGGTCAATGAAAACCGCCATATTAGAATTTTTGAATAATTTGAATCAACAAAGAAATTTGTTCAAAAATAGTGTACAGCAAACCATCGATTTTTTCCTTCAATTTTTTGATAATCAGAGTATCACTCTCATTTATCGCCGGCAAATTTTTATTAACATGGCTATTATCCTGCAAGCCTGGATAAAAGCAAATTTAATTCCAGCTGAACATTCCAAAAATCTTATAAACGAACTGGTTCGAATTGATAAGAACCTTAAAAAACAACCTCTCAAAAAAATGGGTAGTTTTGTTAAAATTTCTTATCAACTGGAACCCGAATTGCTGCTTCCGGAATTTGAAAAAGGTTTAGGTACTCATCTTCTTTTTGCCCTGGAAGATTTTGGAGAATGGGAAGAAGGTAAACAATACCGCTCGATTCTACAAAAATCAAACTGGAACCGGAATCCTCGTTACTTAGTGGCTGAGAATTTATATAAAATTGCATCGGAAATTTCTGAGAATGAAACACCACCCGAGAATAATTCGGAAGGGATGAAAATTAAATCAGCATTGATCAGAGGATTTTATAAGAGAATTTTGGATGATTACTTTAAATTTCTTCCCGAATTGTTGCAGATAATTTATGGCGCTTTACTTGTTCATATCGCGTACCTGGCAGAACAGAGAGAAAAAATATTAAGTGAGGATTGTAACTGGTTATTAGAGAAACTCAAAGAATGGCAGAAAATTCCATCCAGAAAGTTTTCGTTTCCTTTATTGCAATATTCATCCTCACAAGTGTTTACCGAACCTTATGAAAAGGAGCTATCTTCAACCATAAGCATATTGCATTTATATGCGCCATTAATTTAGCTTATAATTTTATATATTCAAATAATACCCAACCCAGTTTCGTTGTATTAAGCGAATAAAAAAAATGGAGGATCATGTGAGTAATTATTCTGTAAGTCCAAGCGGAGAAAAATTTCCCTTACCCAAGCCTGAAGATTTTCAGAAAGAATTCCAGCGGGTGAAAACACTGGTTGATAAGCAGAAAGAATCTGGGAAAGAAATTGTGGTGGTGATGGGGGTCGGTTTTGTGGGAGCAGTGATGGCAGCTATAGTGGCTGATACGGTTGATAAAAAAACGAAGAAGCCCTCAAAATTTGTGATTGGTATGCAACGTCCCAGTGTACGCAGTTATTGGAAAATTCCGATGCTGAACAAGGGAATTTCCCCAGTGACGGCCGAAGATCCAGAAGTTGAACCGATGATCAAACGCTGCGTGCTTGATAAAAAAACACTCATCGCTACCTATACTTATGAAGTGTTATCACTCGCCGATGTGGTTGTGGTGGACGTACAATGTGATTATTTGAAAAATTCTCTAGGAGATGTGCGCAGTGGGGAAGTGGATATGATGGCACTGGAACAATCCTTTGAGATCATCGCAGAATATATTCAACCTCACGCCTTAGTGCTCATTGAAACCACTGTAGCTCCGGGGACTACTGAACAGGTCGCTTATCCAATCATGCATAAAATTTTCCGCAAACGAGGAATTCACACTGATCCTCTATTGGCTCACAGTTATGAGCGGGTGATGCCAGGACGGAATTATGTGGCCAGCATTCGAGATTTTTGGCGGGTCTGCAGTGGGATTAATGAAGAAGCTAAAAAACGAGTCGTCAAATTTCTGAATGAGGTTTTAAATACCGAAAAATATCCACTCACTGTACTGGACCGTCCCATTGAAAGTGAAACTGCTAAAATTGTGGAAAACAGTTATCGGGCGACCATCCTGGCTTTTATGGATGAATGGAGTCTGTTTGCAGAGCGGAACGGGGTCGATATTATCAAAGTGATTAATGCCATTAAGGTTCGACCTACTCACAGCAATATCATGTTTCCTGGACCAGGAATCGGAGGTTACTGCCTGCCTAAAGATGGGGGGCTGGGAATGTGGGCCTATAAGCATATATTGGGCTTTGAGGATGATATTTTCAAAATCACTCCTCTGGCGATTGATATTAATGATACCCGTGGCACCCATGCCGCTCAACTGGTTCGTGACGCTCTGCGATTAATGCATTATCCAATTGCGGCAGCTGAAGTATTGATTTTAGGAGCTTCTTACCGAGAAGACGTGGGGGATACCCGGTACAGTGGATCAGAAATTTTGGCTCGAAAATTGTCCGAAATGGGAGCAGAAATCAGGGTTCATGATCCGTATGTTGATCATTGGTGGGAATTGGAAGAGCAGGATAGTTATCCCAGTAAAACCCATAGTCGTAAAAACTTTTTTCGCAATCAGGAAAAACTAAAAGAAATTCGTATTCAGAAAGATCTGCATAAAGCACTGGCAGGGGCTGATGCTGTGGTTTTTGCTGTGCGACATGAGCCCTATCTGAAATTAGAACCCGATGAGGTGGTGAAATCCATCGGTAAGCCTGCAGCCATTATTGATGCATTTGGGATTTTAACAGATCAAAAAATTCGACGTTATTTGGAATTAGGGTGTGCGGTAAAAGGAATGGGCCGAGGACATATTGCCCGTTTACGAGATCAAATGAGGAAGTAAGGATTTTCTCTCCTCATTTCATAAATGTTGTTTTAGCTTATCTGTCTGATGAAGCGCGACGGATGATATTTTTTGCCATATTTCTAAAAACCAAAAGATGCATAGGTAAAACAGCATACCAATAAAGGAATCCCACCCAGTTCGTCGGACGAAAAGTGGCTGTTTGGAGAAACAGGGATTTTTGAGGGGAGAGAGATTGAACTTTAAATTCCAACCAGGCAAGGCCAGGCAGTTTCATTTCTGCCTTTAATCGTAACAAAGATCCTGGTTGGAAGGCCTCAACTCTCCAGAAATCAATCGCATCACCAACTCTGATTTCGGTGGGGTGGCGACGACCACGCCTCATTCCTACTCCACCTATCATCCGGTCTAAGATTCCCCGCCATTTCCAGAGCCAATCAGCATAATACCACCCGGTTGATCCGCCAATTTTCTGAATGATCTGGAATACTTTATCAGCAGAAATCTCAGATTCAATTTTCCTCTGATCCTGAAAGGTCTTTTGATAATCAACTGTCATCGAATCAGTTTTTATTTTTTCAGCTTCAGTCCAGCGGGAAGTAATCAGGCCCTGTTTATCTTCTTCCAGGGCAGTGCGTACCGCTTCTTTGAAGGAGAGCAAGGGCACGCTAATCCATTGGCGAATTCGCTGCTCGCTGGTTACAGAATCATTGCGAAGGCCTTCCACCAGTGGATGAGCAATACTCATCGGAACTGATGTCACGATATTCAACCAGTAACCAGAAAGTTTAGGAGTCAGCACAGGTACAGGTATCATGAATATTCGTTTACCCATCAGTTCGGCAACAATTTTCATCATATTTTTATAGCTCAGGATTTCACCACCACCAATTTCCAAAATTTGATTAATCGTTCTAGGTTCATCCAGACAGGCCACCAAGTAATCCAGAACATTCTGAATAGCAATGGGTTCACATAAAGAACGCACCCAACGGGGAGTAACCATTATGGGTAATTTTCGAACCAGGTCGCGAATTATTTCAAACGAAGCGCTTCCCGAACCTATAATAATAGAAGCTCTCAATTCCGTTACTTCCACTCCTGTTTTTCGCAAAAGCCGCCCCACTTCTTGCCGACTTTGAAGATGAGTGGACAACTTTAGTGTGGGTTTTGCCAGACCTCCCAGGTAAATTATCCGTTTCACCGCCGCGGTACGGGCCGCATTCGCACAATTTATGGCCGCTAGAGAATCCAGCTCTTCAAAATTCTTTGCACCTTGCATGGAGTGAACCAGATAATAAAGCACATCAATGCCTCGCAAAGCCGCTATTAAAGAACTTTGATGGAAAACATCACCATAAACCACTTCTGTATCAGGCCAATTTCTCGACATCAATTTTTCAGGATGGCGAGCGATGCACCGTACCGAATAGCCTTGTTCAATTAATCTGGGAACTAATCTTCCTCCCACATAACCGGATGCCCCTAGAACGGCAATCTTCAATTTTTTTGTTATCATTTACCGAGCCTTTTTAAAAAACTCCTGAATGATCATGGTGATAGTTTCCCATAGGATTATCCTCTGACTAAAAGGAGTGGATGGATGATACTCCACACATTAACATGCTTATCCTATCCTTCTTTCAAAATGCAGACTAGAACATGATCCTATCTGTTATCTATAATGTAATTTTATGGTTTTAATCCCCTTGGAATCTTTATCTCCTAAAATATTTTTTACAGACCGAGCTCCTGAATGAGACGGGAAGCTCCGCTGAATTTTTCAGTGACCAAGAGAACATATTTTATATCCACATTAATACTACGCTGAAATTCCGGAATAAGAAGGTAATCACCTACAATACTTTCATATGTACCATCAAAGACCAGACCAACCAGCTGGCCGGTGCTATTTAAAACCGGAGAACCAGAATTGCCACCCGTCACATTGACGGTGGTAAGAAAACAGGCCGGAACCGCCTGCAATCTGGTGTCATAATAATTTCCCCAATCTTTTTGCTGATATATTTCCTTTAATCGTTCAGGGACGTTAAATGGAAATTGACCCTGGTCTTTCTCAATTACTCCTTTTAAAGTAGTTTGAGGAAGGAAAAATACCCCATCTCGCGGGAAATAGCCTTCCACCTTTCCAAAAGAAACCCGAATAGTGGAATTCGCATCGGGCGATAAAGGACTTTTTTTCATCTCGGCCAGAGCAGTAAAATATGTGGTCTTTATATCCCGGTCTTTTTGCGCTAATATTTTATCGTTTTCTCGATATATTTTTAATTCTTTTTCAATTTCCGCTGCCAGTTTTACCAGAGGATCATTGGATTGTAATAGTCGTGAAAGATTACCTTCAAAATATTGTAGTCGTTGGGCAGTTTCATGGAGATGGGTGTGAGAGTAAAAACTATCCACCAGTGCCTGAAGATTCGAGGTGGAATTCAACAATGATCTGAATACGGTAGGAATTTGATCAGTCGGTTCCTGCTGGAGGTTCTGCAGAAGATACAAGAAATAGGTGCGGTCTACGTTCACATCAAACCCCTTTTCGGCCAGTTTTATTCGATTGTAGAGAGAGGAATACTCCCGTTCTTGAAATTCAGGTTCACGCTCGTGATCACTTTTTTGTTTTTCTTCCAAAATCCGATACAATAAATGCGCTTGATAGAGTAGGGCTGGACCTATTGTCGGGTGCACCCAATCTGTTAAATGGCTCATTTTGGTTTGGTTCTGTTTTTTTTCCAGTGTAAGTGATTGAATGTCTTTTAACACATTCCCATACATTTTCTGTCGCTGGGCATCCCTGTCAACCCAATTTTGAAAATCCTGTTCGAAGAGAGCTTTGCGCTGTTCAACTTCCATTTTCTGGAACCCGCTTAGCTTTCCCTCAGAATTTTTTACTGTATTATGAAGAGATCGCAGTCTGGATGAATATTTTATTTCGATTTCACGATCTTGTTTACTGGCGTTTTCATAAAAATCGATGGTTTTAGTATATTTAAGTGCTCGGTCTTCCAACTGTTCTTTTGCCCAGAGGAATTCGTTCAGTGTATAATAACGGAAAGTTCTTCCGGGAAATCCAATAACTATCATTGGATCGCCAGGTTGAATTCCGTCCGGCGAAATTTTCAGATAATGAGTTGGCTGAAAGGGAACATTTTCAGGCGCGTAATCTTTTCCAAGGTTATCTGGAGAAACATAAGCTCGCAAAAATGCAAAATCAGCAGTATGTCGTGGCCACATCCAATTATCAATTTCTCCCCCAAAATTGCCCAGATCAATAGGAGGGGCATAAACAAGTCGGACATCCTTGATTCGCTTAAAGGTATACAAATAAAAATTTTTCCCTCCATAGAATTCGGCGATTTGGGCTCGGATATCGGGGCCTTTCTTTTCGGTTTCGGCAATTAATTTTTTTCTCGCATTCTGAATTGCTTCATATCGTTTTTTCGCCGACCAGGCAGGGTTGATTTTCTCATAAATTTGCCGGGTAACTTCTTGATATCCCAACAAAATATCCACGTATGTCCCGGTCGCAGGAATTTCCTCTTGTAAGGATTGTGCTAAAAATCCATTCTTTAAATAATCATTTGTCACATTGGATAGTCGCTGAATGGCCCCGTAAGCAACATGGTGATTGGTGATAATCAATCCCTGAGCACTTACAAACGCACCGGTACCACCACCCAGAGAAACCACGGAATAAAGTAAGCCGGTATTGTCGGACTGATAAATGTCTTCGGGATTCAAATTAATCCCTAAATCCTTCAGGTTTAGTAGAGATATTTGATGTGGTATCCACATTCCTTCATCGGCCATCGCTAATATGGCAGTGACAAAGATAAAGATCATTATCAGTCTTATGATATTCATGAACATGTTTTTTCCTCCAATATGTTTTTAATTATCACCTAAAAATTTTTTAACCTTTAAAATAATTCCTGACATTTTTGTTCACGAAAAGAAAAAATTTTTTGAATGTCTCTCTTCACGAATAAATGGTTGATCATTGGTGCCAATATTCCTCCGGGTACTGCATATTCTACGATATCAGTCATCTTGGTTCCACTCTCAATTTCTTCAAATATATGCTCATGAATCCAGCGTCGGTAAGGACCTTTAAGTTGCACATCAACGAAGCGGTGGGGAGGTTCCTAGGCCGTAATTTCAGTGATCCAACGAAATGGGATATAGTAAATTTTCAGCTGATATTCGATCAGAGCTCTTTTTTTCATTTCAATGGGTAGGGGAGTAAGAATTTTAAATTTCAGGTGAGGTGGAGTAATGACTTCCAGGTTTTCTGCTTTGCTGAAAAAAGAAAAAATTTCTTCGATTGGTTTTTGGAAAATTGTTTCGGTTTGAAAATAGTAATTCGTCATAAATCCTCTTGTTTAAATCTGATATGAAATGCTTTATCTCTCCTGAAGTTACTCATGATTTCAAAGTTAGATAAAAATAGCCTAAGACCATCAGGGCAGGAAAGATAAATTTTTTTTTCAATTGATAAATAATAATCGCCTGATATAACTTTCGAAAAAAAGCTCAAGACATTTCATATGTAACAAAAATTTATAATTATCATAGATTTAGTTGAACTGGAAGGAAAATAAAATTTATGGAAGCAGCTTACAGCATTGAAAGTGAATCGGTGGATATAAAACCTCTGGAAAAAATCTTACGCAAATATGCTTCGAAACGAGGGGTACTTATTCCGATATTGCAAGAAACTCAAAATCTTTACGGATATTTACCAAAATCTGCTCTTATCCGAATCAGTGAAGCCACCAAAATAGACATCAGCCAGGTTTACGGAGTAGCTACTTTCTATGCCCAGTTTCGTTTTAAACCGGTTGGTAAGCATATTATCAGAGTCTGCCATGGAACAGCCTGCCATGTGAGTGGTGCTAACCGGGTGACGGAAGTATGTCAGGAGCATCTGGGTATTTTAGATGGAGAAACTACTTCTGATCGCCAGTTTACTCTAGAATCAGTAGCCTGCCTGGGATGCTGTTCTCTGGCTCCGGTCATGATGATCGATCAAACTACCTACGGTCGTTTGAATGACCGGGAGGTGAAAAAAGTGCTTGAGAAAGTAAAAAAATCTTGAGGCAAAAATCTATGACTTCTCCAAATCAGTCACGAATTATTGTGGGAATGGCCAGTTGCGGAATAGCTGCAGGTGCGGCCGATGTTTATGCGGCTATATCTAAAAAAATTGCCGATCAGCAACTGGCTGTCGATCTTGAAAAAACGGGGTGCATAGGAGCTTGTTTTCGTGAACCTCTGGTGGAAATTCAGGTTCCTGGAATGCCGCGGGTGATTTATGGGGATATGAATCCAGCAAAGATTGATGAACTTCTGGAAAAGCATCTTAAGAATCATCAGATTATAAAAGAATGGGCAGTTTTAGCCGAAGGTCTTTCGACTCCTGAAGAAGATTTATTCAAAAACCAGCTGAGAATTGTGCTACGCAATGCCGGAGCCATTAATCCAGAAAATATAGATGATTATGTAAATAGAGATGGGTACAAAGCGCTTCAAAAAGTGCTTAAGGAAATGAAACCAGAAGATGTTATTGCCACTATTAAATCCTCTGGTTTACGTGGCAGGGGCGGTGCTGGATTTCTAACTGGATTGAAATGGCAATTTGCCAGACAATCGGCTGGCAAAGAAAAGTTTGTCATTTGTAATGGAGATGAGGGCGATCCGGGGGCTTTTATGGATCGCAGTGTAATGGAAGGTGATCCGCACAGTGTGCTAGAAGGCATGTTGATTGCGGGGTATGCCATCGGAGCACAGGAAGGAATCATTTATGTCCGTGCAGAATATCCGTTGGCAGTAAAACATTTGGATACGGCTATTCAACAAGCTGAAAGTAGAGGTTTTCTGGGGAAAGGAATTCTGGGAAGTACGTTTTCATTTACCATTTCGCTTAAACTGGGTGCCGGAGCTTTTGTATGTGGAGAAGAAACAGCCCTGATCGCTAGCGTGGAGGGCCGAAGAGGAATGCCACGGTTACGACCACCTTTCCCCGCCGTCCGAGGTCTATGGAATAAACCGACTAACATAAACAATGTTGAAACTTACGCCAATATTCCCTGGATTATTTTGAATGGTGCAGAAGCCTTCTCTTCTTTAGGGACTGAAAAGAGTAAAGGAACAAAAGTCTTCGCTCTGGCAGGAAAAATCAAGCGGGGAGGAATGGTTGAAGTTCCAATGGGGATGAGCTTGCGAGATGTTATTTATAAAATTGGAGGAGGAATAAAGAACGATCGTCAGTTTAAAGCCGTCCAGCTGGGTGGACCCTCGGGAGGTTGTATACCCGCCTCCCTCCTGGATACGCCTGTGGATTATGATTCTTTGACCGAAACGGGTGCGATTATGGGTTCGGGCGGTATGGTCGTTATGGATGATAAAACCTGTATGGTGGATGTCGCTAAATTTTTCCTGAAATTTACACAGGCAGAATCTTGCGGGAAATGTACTTTTTGCCGATTGGGTACTAAACGGATGCTTGAAATACTGGAGAAAATTACCACTGGTAAAGGCGAGGCAGGTGATTTAGCGCGACTCGAGACTCTGGCAGAATATATAAAGTTGGGTTCGCTGTGTGGATTAGGACAAACTGCTCCCAATCCAGTTCTTACCACTCTGAAGTATTTCAGAAATGAGTATGAAGCTCACATCTTCGAGAAAAAATGTCCAGCCAAAAGTTGCCGGGATTTGATAGCATTTCGTGTCATTCCAGAAAATTGTACAGGTTGTACACTTTGTGCTAAAGTATGCCCCGTTAGTGCTATCACCGGCAGTAAGAAAGAAATTCATTATATTGATCCTAAAATTTGTACTCACTGTGGCGCCTGTTATGATGCCTGCCGTTTTGATGCGATTGAAATTTTAACCGGAGTTACTGAACAGGTTACCGCTTAGAAATCGAAAATAGTATTCGTAAAGACAAGAGAGAAACAAATATGTCCAAAGTTCAAATTTATATTGACGGAAAAGCGGTTATTGCTGATTCTTCCCAAACCATTCTACAGGTTTGTCGAGAACAGGGTATCGACATCCCTACTTTGTGTTACGATGAGCAACTGGAACCTTTTACCTCCTGTTTTCTATGTGTGGTGCAGGTTCAAGGGGCTCGGACTCTGGTCCCCTCGTGTGGGACGAAAATTCACCAGGGAATGAGAGTTACCACTGACAATGAGATTATTCGTAAAGCTCGTAAGATGGCTTTAGAACTTCTGTTAAGTAACCATTATGCTGACTGTCTCGGACCCTGTCGTTTAACATGCCCGGCGGGTGTGGATGTGCAGGGGTACCTGGCGCTGGCGGCGATGGGAAAATATCGTGAAGCTATCGCGCTGATTAAGCGAAATAATCCTTTGCCGACCGTGTGTGGTCGGGTATGCACGAGACCATGTGAAATGAATTGTCGCCGGAATTTTGTTGATGAACCGGCGGCTATTGATCATGTGAAGCGATTCATTGCTGATATCGATCTGGATAGTCCCGATCGGTATTTCCCGGAGGTTAAGCCAGAATCTGGATTTCGAGTGGCTATTATTGGAGCAGGACCTGCGGGGCTTTCCTGCGCCTACTATCTGCGCCAGGAAGGCCATGCTGTGGATATTTTTGATGCCAAACCCAAAGCAGGAGGTATGCTGCGTTGGGGAATTCCCCAATATCGTTTACCGGAAGAGATTATCGATAAAGAAGTGGAAGGAATAACCAAACTGGGAGTCAATATTTATCTCAATCAGGCACTTGGAAAAGATTTTACACTGGATGATCTATTTGAACGAGGTTATCAGAGTATCTTTTTAGGTCTTGGTGCTCAGGCCAGTACCAGTATGCGGATTGAAAATGAAAATGCCGATGGTGTGCTCTCTGGCATTGATTTCTTAGAGGATATCAAATTAAAAAAAGTGACGTCATTGAAAGGGAAAGTGGCCGTGATCGGTGGTGGAAACACTGCCATGGACGCGGCACGTTCGGCCCTACGACTGGGTGCGGATGAAGTTTATATTGTTTATCGTCGGACCATCCAGGAAATGCCAGCCAATAAAATGGAAATTGAAGAAGCCCAGGAAGAAGGAGTCAAATTTATTTATTTAACAGCTCCCATTCGAGTTGTGCTTGATGAAAAGGGGAAAGCCATAGGCATTGAATGCCAGAAAATGGAATTGGGACCACCAGATGAAAGTGGCCGCCGGCGACCGATCCCCGTGGAGGGTTCAAATTTTATTATAAATGTGGACTGGATCATTGCCGCCATTGGCCAGAAGCCAGATTTAGAATTTGCTGCCAAAGATAATAAATTGGTGCAGATTAAAAAAACAAAATGGGGAACCCTGGAAGTTCGTAAGGACTTAATGGAAACCAATATCCCCGGGGTCTTCGCGGGCGGTGATGTGGTATTAGGGGCCGCTACCGCCATTGAAGCTATTGCCGATGGACGCAAAGCAGCGGAAGCTATTCATAAATACCTTACCGGTCAGAAACTCGATATTCCCAGGCATCCATTCATCAGTCGCAAAGATAATTTTAAGAAACTTAGTGCCAATGATTTTGTTGAAATTGCCCGGACGACCAGGGCCAAAATGCCAGTTCGCAGTCCTGAGGAAAGAAAAAAGGATTGGAATGAAATTGAACTTGGATTTACTCCAGAACAAGTATTTAACGAAGCGATTCGATGTCTGGAGTGCGGTTGTCAGGCCTTCTATGAGTGTGATTTACAAAAACACTCAACCGAATACGAGGTTAATCAGAATAATTATCAAGGAGAATTCCACGATTTCAAACCGGATACCAGCCATCCTTTTATCCAGATTGAATTAAATAAATGCATTTTATGTGGAAGATGCATTCGGGTATGTGATGAAGTCATGGGTCTGGGTGTATTCGGATTTGTTAAAAGAGGATTTGACACGAAAGTAAAGCCTTCTCTGGAAATGCCACTGGCTGAAACTGAGTGTATCTCTTGCGGGCAGTGTGTAGAAAGCTGTCCCACCGGTGCCATTGTTGATAAAGTGGATGCCATCAAACCTGGTCCCTGGATCCTTAAAAAATATCCAAGTATCTGTCAGTACTGCTCGGTTGGTTGCAGTATACTCACTGATGTGCTAGAGGGACGGGTTTTAAAAATTTCCGCCAATAAAGATGCCCGGGTGAATGAGTATGGTAATTTATGCCGAAAGGGTCGATATGGATTTCGCTATGTAAATGATATGAATCGATTGAAAACCCCTCTCATTCGGAAAAATGGGGAATTAAAGCCAGTTTCCTGGAAGGAGGCTTTTCAATTTGCCACTGATCACATAATAGCATCTCAGAATTCCAAACACAACTGGGCAGTTTTTAGTTCTCCACATTGTTCCAATGAAGAAAATTATTTATTACAAAAATTTGCCCGCACGATTTTAAAAACTAATACTATCGGGTCATTCTCCAATCCTTTTGAGCTGCCAGAACCGTTATTGCGTGCCTCTCTGTCCAACACCACCTTTGATAAAATAAGCACCAGTGATTTTATTGCCGTATGCGATTTCGATCCCATGGAAACTCATCCGGTTCTTTACATTAAGCTATATAAAGCGGCTCGTGCCGGTCAAACTGTCTATGTGGTCGGGAATTTTGATTCTCATCTGGCGAAAAAATCGAATGGTTTACCTATACCGCCTGACAAAAAAGTTCTTTTCTTAAAATATTTAATCGACATGATTGGTCGTAGCTCATGGTACCAACGGAAGATAGCTCCTAATCGATTTGAAAAAACCGATTCAATTTTCACCAGCTTGTCTGGACTCTCTCGGAATTTGAATGCGAAAGATTTTAATTTAAGCCAGAAAGAATTCGACCAATTTTTTAAAAAATTGTTAACCGCCAGACAACCGATATTTATTTGCCATCGTGATACAACTACTCCGGAAGTTATTCATTGGTTGAACACCTTAGGATACATCCTGGGGCAGAGTGAATCATTTTTATCGCTTCCTTCGGCTAGCAATTTTCAGGGCATGCTGGATATGGGAATACTCCCTGATTATTTACCAGGTTACCAACCTCTCGATCAACCGGCGGTCATTCATCGAATCAGTCATTTTTGGAATGCTCAGCTACCATCTCAACCTGGTTTATCTACCTGGGATAGTTATGAGCGTATCAATTCTGGTCATATTAAAGGAATCATATGCTGGCAGCAGGATCCAGTAGGTACCGCCGAATTACCTCTATCACCATCAGACGATTCATTTATGATTGTCGCAGATATGTTCTTGACTGAGACTGCTCGGATGGCCCAGGTAGTCTTTCCTCTTGTTCCTTTTTTTGAATCGGAAGGCACCATAACCAATGCCGAGTCGCGAATCCAGAAGTTTGAACCTGCTATAAAGAGTATAACTGGTAAAATCAATTGGCAGATTATCAGTGAATTGGCTTCCCAGATAGATCATTCCTGGAACTATAAAAAAATTAGTGATATCATGAATGAAATTAGGGTGGTTGTTCCTGAATATCATAAAGAAATCGCTCTCTTTCGGAATGGGTATTTCCCTAATGAAGCTTTATTGAAAAACTCCAGCGTCCGAAGAGTCAATTTTGGGGCAAATTATATTGAAAAATGGAATGCCAACTTTTACCGAGAATATATGATCGCTAAAAAACCGAGAGGACAGAGGATCAAAGTATAATTTTTTAGCGAAAAAATTTTTATTTCATCTTTAAAGTAGAATTTTTATGATAGAAATTTTTTATATCAGGTAACTCAGAGGTTAACCATGACACACCAGATTCAAATCAGTGTAAAATGTCCCACCTGTCATCATTCACTGATGAATGGAGATATCCTTATTGATCAGCTTCCTTCCATAGAATTAGAAGCCAAAATTGGAGAGAAGGTTGGTCGTATTTATCTCAGCCAGATTTATGGCAGTTATTATAAAAAATTTGTGGGGGTGGACGATATCGTGGGTTCAATTGCGGTTTTTTCCTGTCCTCATTGCCATCAACCATTGCCAGTTATCCAAAATTGTGAGTGCCGGGCTCCGGAAGTCGGGATGCAATTAGAAGTGGGAGGTATTATCAAAATATGTTCCCGCAACGGCTGTCGGAAACATTCGTTGGAATTTGAGGATGTGAATGATGCTTTCATGCTGTTGATGAAGAGTGATCAGACCGGTTTAGGGTAATAATTAATGCCACTCCAAAAACCACCATTCACCAAAATGTCATCATAACAAATCACGTAAATAATGCAGCAGATTTTGATTGTCATAATTTTCAGTTATTTAATAGGCAGTTTTCCAACCGCCTTTATTCTGGGGAAATTGATTTTTCATCAGGATGTACGTAAACAAGGAAGTGGCAATGTAGGAACACTGAATTTTTTACGAGTCACCCGATCAAAATTTCTGGCGACTATGGTTCTGGTACTCGATGTTTTCAAAGGATATGCGGCTTTATGGATGACTAATCACTTCCATGGATCGGAATACTTATTAATTTCTTCAATCACTGTAATTTTAGGACATATTTTCCCGATATGGTTGCACTGGAAAGGGGGGAGAGGATTAGCCACCCTGGCCGGGGTATTTATTTTTCTTAATCCTATTTTAGTGGGATGGTGGTGGATATTTTTTGGAATTTTGTATCTTATTTTGAAGAAATATATTATTGCCGGAATGCTGGCTCTCTTTCTGGTAAATATTTTGACCACTTTTCTTTATTCAATAGACATGTTTATGATTTTATCGGTGAATTCATTTATTGTGTTTCTGAAATATGTACCACGCATAAAACAAGAATTGAATACTAATAGAGAAAGGAGTTAATCATGGATGCGAAGAAAACAGGACTATATGACATTCATGTTTCTCTGGGTGCAAAAATGGTTGAATTTGCTGGATTTATGATGCCTATTCAGTACAGCAGTATCATTGAAGAACATAGGAAAGTGCGCCAGAGTGTGGGAATTTTTGATGTATCGCATATGGGGGAGATTGAGATTCGCGGTCCCAGAGCTCTTGACTTCATTAATTATCTCACTATTAATGACGCTTCGAAATTGCAGGTAGATCAGGCTCAGTATACTGCCATGTGTTATCCCGATGGTGGAATTGTGGACGATCTGATTTGTTATCGACGCCAGGATCGATATTGGTTGGTAGTCAATGCCTCTAACACACTTAAAGATTATGAATGGATTCGAAAGAATAAGATGGATGGAGTAGAGATTGATAATATAAGTGATTCCATCACCCAATTGGCAGTGCAGGGGAAGAATGCTGAACCTATTCTCCAAAAATTAACTGACGTCCCATTGGCTGAAATTCCTTTTTACTGGTTTCGGGAGGGAATTTTGGCTGGAGTTGAAATGATCATCTCTCGAACTGGTTATACCGGCGAACCAGGGTTTGAACTTTATTTTGATCGAAAACATTCCGAAAAAATATGGAATATTATTTTTGAACATGGTAAGTCATACGGTTTGGCCCCAATTGGATTAGGCGCCCGAGATACTCTTCGTCTGGAAAAGAAATATTGTTTGTATGGAAATGATATCGACCAGACGACCAATCCTTTGGAAGCAGGTTTGGGTTGGATTACTAAATTAGAGAAAACCGATTTTATTGGCAGAGCGGCTTTATTAAAGATAAAGGAAGCTGGGATCAAGCGGAAGCTGGTTGGATTTATTTGTGAGGGTAAAGTTATCCCTCGCCATAACTATCCGATAGAAAAAGAGGGAAAAAACATTGGTCATGTGACCAGTGGCTGTTATTCGCCCATCTTAGAAAAAAATATAGGTCTTGGTTACCTGGCCACAGAATATTCTGGAATTGGTACGGACATTACCATAAACGCTCGCGGCCGCTCTATAAATGCTAAAGTGGTCAAAACCCCCTTTGTTTAATGCATAAAAGAATGCCTGTTTTTCGAAGCCTTCTCCATCTGGAGGAGGCTTTGTTTTTTTATGACTTCATCGGTAGTGAAGTCAGTGGTAAAGAGAAAAACAGTGAACAAAAATCCTTAATTTTCAATATGTTCATTGTATTTTGCTGGAGCATTATTTATATTTAGCTGGCAAAAAATGTAGGTTATAATGAAGTATTATTCACGAATTAAAAAAAGGAAGCGGAAAGACGATTCGCAGGATCAAGGTGGATCATTTATTGAAAGTGGAGTGCGACGAGAAATTGTAGCCATACTTTTCATTGCGGTTGGTATCCTGTTAGGCTTATCGCTGCTTTCTTATCATCAAAGCGATCCCGTTGGACTTTTGGATGGGAATAATCTCTATCAAATCAAAAACTGGTTAGGGCCTTTTGGCGCTACCATTGCTGCTCCTATTTTTCAATGGACTTTGGGCTATCCTTCTCTGGTTTTTCCTGTTATAATATTATCTTTTAGTTTTGTTCTTTTACTAAGAAAACCATTAAAGAAATTCTTTCAATTCACCCTGATTATCCTTACCTGGAGTCTTTTCCTTTCTGTGTTATTGGCAGAACCTGAAGCGTTTACTACTTTAGGGGAGATTCACTCGTTTTATCCTAGCGGTTTTTTGGGAGGAGTGATCGCCATTTATCTCATTAAAACCTTCAGCCGGCTTGGATCAATATCCATTCTGACCATCTGGTTATTGATCCTGCTGGTGGTGACTTTCAAAATACGGCTTTCCGATATTTCAAGGTACTTTATTAAATTTTTTAAAGAATCAATCCAGTCTATTACTCAAATTTTTCAATTCCTTTTTAAATCAATTAGTGGCTTATTTTCAGTGAAGCGTAAACGACCGTCGAGGGTATCTGTTTCCTCTGACTTAAAACCCCAGGAAGATGAGGGGGAAAAGCTTACTGAAGCAATTATTGATGCGACTGAAGGTCTAACCTCCAAAGTAAAAACACCTATTGAAATAGTCCAGCGCGGAAAAAAAGTAGAAGAAGAGCCTGAACCAGAAGAAGAATTGATGTCAGACCAATCCCAACTCGTTGAGAATAAACCGAAAGAGGTGAAAAAGCAGGGTGAGTTGGGTTTTGAGGTATTGGAAGCCCATCAGGAAAAGGAATTGGATTATGATGCGTTAATTCGTGATTCATTGTCCAAATATCAATTTCCATCTTCTGAGTTGCTGGTGGAGAAAGACTCACCAGAATTCCATCTTTCTGAAGAAGAATTGCGGATGAATGCGCGTTTATTGGAAGAAACCATGGCGCAATTTGGAATTGAAGCCAGCGTGAGCCGGGTGGTGGAAGGTCCGGTAATCACTCTCTATGAGGTCAAGCCTGCACTGGGAGTGCGAATTAATCAGATTGTGAGTTTAGCTGACGATCTGGCTTTGGCCATGCGGGCCAAAGGAATTCGTATGATTGCGCCGATTCCGGGTAAAGATGCGATTGGCATTGAAATTCCCAATCGGGAACCATCTACCGTCTATTTTAAATCTATTGTAAAATCGGAAACCTTTATCAATTTCGATGCACGCCTTCCATTGGGAATTGGCAAGACCATTTCCGGTGAAGTGTATTGTGCCGATCTCACAAAAATGCCACACTTGTTGATGGCCGGAGCCACTGGTTCGGGCAAGAGTGTTGGAATCAATACTATGATTGCTTCATTGTTATATCGTGTGCCGCCCAGTGATCTAAAATTTGTTATGATCGATCCAAAAAAACTCGAATTATCTATCTATGCCAAATTAAAAGATCACTATTTGGCCACCTGTCCTGAGATCGATGAGGTGGTCATCACTCATCCCCAGAATGCAATCTTGATACTTCGCAGTGTCGTGAATGAAATGGATGAGCGCTATAATAAATTAGCCGCACTCGGTGTAAGAGAGATTACCCATTATAATCAAAAAATTGAAGAATTCCGTCGCAACGGAGAAACCTCGGATGAGTTTCGTCGTTTGCCTTATTTAGTGATAGTTATTGATGAATTGGCGGATTTAATACTGTCAGCGATGCGGGAAGTTGAAGAACCTATCACCCGTCTGGCACAAATGGCCAGAGCGGTGGGGATCCACTTAATCATGGCGACCCAGCGGCCATCGGTAGATATTTTGACTGGTTTGATTAAAGCCAATTTCCCGGCCAGAATTGCTTATCAGGTGGCTACCCGCCCGGATTCCAAGGTGATCCTGGATATGTACGGTGCCGAGAAGTTAATTGGAAATGGGGATATGTTGTTTATGCCACCTGGCAAAGTAAAGCCTTTGCGTTTACAAAATCCCCTAATCACCACTGAAGAAGTGGAAGCGATTTTAAAACATATTCGTAAACAACCGAAATTTCCGCCATATGAATTAAAACTAATTTCGAACCGTGAGAAGGGACCAGGTACGAATAAAATTTTTGAAAGAGATGAACTGTTTGAGGCCGCAAAAAGAACAGTGATCCAATATCAACAGGGTTCGGTCTCGCTTTTGCAGCGCAAGTTGAAGATTGGTTACGCTCGTGCGGCGCGGATTATCGATGAATTGGAAGAAGCGGGTATTGTAGCTCCAGCCAATCAAGAAGGGAAGGCGCGTGAGGTATTGGTGTCCAGCTATTCGTTACAAGATCAAAAATCGGGAGAAGAGCAATGAAAATAATGAGAATATTCGGATTGATGATTTTTATGATTCTAAGCAGTATGGCTCAGGATGGAATAAATAAAATTATCAAAGAAGTGCAAAAGAAATATCGCAATGTACAGTTGCTGCAGGCAGATTTCAAACAAGTCAATCGCTTTAAACTCACCAATTTAAGCAGTGAAGTTCATGGGACAATCTGGATCTCGCAAAATGATCAATTTCGCCTGGAGACTGAGGATCAATTGATGGTGAGTGATGGAAAAAATTTCTGGCGATATAATAAATTGGAAAATCAAGTCTTGATCGATTATGCCAAAAAATCGCAACAAGATGTTTTCTTAAACAATTTTCTGTTTAACATCAATGAATTGTATTACAGTCAATTAACCAGTGAACAGAATAAAAACAGTAAGAAACTTTTTGAAATCAGATTGACTCCCAAGCAGCCCGATGAGAGTTTCTTTGATCATATAAAAGTCTGGATTTATGATAAAAGTTGGGAGATCGAAAAAGTGCTTTATGTGGATTTCAATGGAAATGAGATGGAATATATCATTGAAAAGATCGTGTTGAATTCCACCTCATCCGGCAATATTTTTTCTTTTCAGGCTCCCGAGGGCGCCGAGATAGTTGATTTACGATTTTAAAGATTTTTTTCTGATCACCGATAGTTAGAGGTGATCGAAACTTGATACACATAATTTCTAATCTCTAACGTTTTAATTGAGGATTTTTTGTGGAAGAATTTGAAGATCTCCAACAACAGGATGAACAGCAAGTTAGTCTGCAAGATTATTTGAGAATTTTATATCGAGGGCGTTGGGTTATCGTCATCTCTTTCCTGCTGGTTATGATTTTCACCGCTTACTATACCTTTACCACTCCCAAAGTCTATGAGGCCGTGGGAACTATTATCGTGGAGAGCAGGGGAGCCATGGAGAGGAATCTGTTTAATTTTGCATATACGGGTAATCAGACTACCCTTATCACCAATCAGGTTGAAATTCTGAAAAGTCGCAAGTTAGCAGAAAAAGTAGTGCGAGCGCTGGAGGAGAAGTCCTATCGCGATTCCTTACAAATTTTCCGGCCCACCACAGATGGAACTTACCTTACCTTCCGAAGTCAGGTGAATTGGATAATGGAGCATCTCGAAGTAAATCCTAAAAAGGATACGGATGTGATCGAAGTTAAATTTCAGGCAGGTACTCCTTTTGAAGCAAAGAATATTACCAATGAAATTATTCTTAATTTTCGAAATTTAAATATTGAGTTAAATAAACAGGAATTAGTTGATTTGCGTGAGTTTCTGGAGAAGCAATTGCTGATCAAGCGAGAAGAGCTTCGAAATTCTGAAGAAGCGCTGAAAAATTATCGTGAGAAACAGAAACTGGTTTCCTTGGATAAAGAAACTAGCGAGGCCATCAGTCGCTATGCTGAATCTCAGGCTCAACTCGAACAGGCATTAGTGGAAATGGAAGCCTATCTGGAACAGAAAAAATCTCTGGAAGAACAACTGGAAAATCGGCGTAGCAGTCTCTCCACAGATATAGCAGTCGTTTCAACTCCACTTTTAGATCAACTACAGAGTGAGTATGCCAAACTAGTTTCTGAGAAAGTTACCTATGAAACATTGATTGCACAGGATCGGGTAGACCCCGGTGAATATAAATTACAATTGCAGAGCATTGAAAATCGTTTGCAAGCCCAGGAAAAACGCCTGCAAGAAGAAGCTAAGAAAATTGCCGCTTCCAGTATGATTCAGGATCCACTAATGATTGCCCAGAATCTGACGGTAAAAATTCTGGAAACTGAAACTCAGATTAAAGGCCTACGAGCCAAAATTACCGCTTTGCAAAATATAGTGAAGGAATACGATTCGCAATTAGCTCAATTGCCAAGCCAGAGTCTGGAATTAGCTCGATTAACCCGCCAATTAGAAGTTGACCAGGAAACCTATAATTTAATGACTAAAAAGCTTGAAGAGACCCGTATTACGGAGGCGGGCAAGGAGGAAAATATCCGGATCCTCGATTTGGCTATTTTACCAGAAACTCCAATTAAACCGAAGAAAAAACTAAATTTTCTACTGGGTGCTCTGATTGGTTTAGGTTTGGGAATCGGCTTGACTTTTCTCATTGAATATTTTGATGATTCTATTAAAAATCCAGAAGAGTTAGAAAGGATTGGATTTCCCATTCTGGCCACAATTCCAGAGATAACGGCCAGAGAGATTGTGCAAAAAACCACCTCCCTGAATGGTGAAGCGGAAGAAATTTCTGAAGCGCGGCAGATTGAAACCCGTTTAATCACTCACTTTGATCCTAAATCCCCCATTTCTGAAGCCTACCGTACTTTGCGCACGAATATTCAATTTAAAACCAAACAATCGAAAAAAATGGCGGTTTTAGTTACCAGCTCTGCTCCCAAAGAAGGCAAATCCACTACGGTGGCTAATTTAGCGATTACTATGGCGCAGATGGGGAATGAAACCGTTTTAATAGATGCTGATCTTCGTCGTCCGGTAATCCATTCTATTTTCAATATGAAAAAAGAAAATGGGCTTACTAATTATTTAGTGGGAAATGCTGATCTGAAGGACATTATACGGCCGACTTTTGTGGATCACCTGAAGATTATTCCTTCTGGTCCTTTGCCTCCCAACCCTTCCGAATTATTAGGATCAGAAGAAATGCAAACCCTATTGGAAAAATTAAAAGAGAAGTTTGAAGTGATCCTGTTTGATAGTCCTCCTGTTATTGCCGTGACTGATGCTGCCATTCTCAGCACTATGGTTGATGGCATCGTTCTGGTAATTAAAGCCCATGAAACCAATCGGGAATCCATTAAAAGAACAAAAAGTTTATTAGATACCGCGGAAGCCCGCATTTTTGGTTCTCTGTTAAATGGAGTCAATTTTCAAAAAACATATGGGACGAATTACTATTACTATTACTACCACTATTACCAGTACTACGGGCACGATCTGAAGCGAAGAAAGAAAACCGTCTGATCACTTTTCAAAATTTACTCCTGAAAAGTAATGATTTTTCTCACGACAATAAAAAATTGTTGATATAATTTTTGTTTTATTTTATAAATAAATCAAGGCACATAAAGGAGGTAGAATGAATTTAGCGGTAATCGGTTCTGGATATGTTGGTTTGGTCGCTGCGGCCTGCTTCGCTGAAACTGGAAACCAGGTGATCTGCATGGATAAGGATGAGGAGAAGATTAAAAAATTAAAAAAAGGAATTATTCCAATCTATGAACCTGGTTTAACTGAAATTGTCGAAAAAAATTATCAACAGGGACGGTTGCAATTCACTACGGATATGAAAAAAACAGTAGAACAATCAGACATTATTTTTATAGCGGTCGGAACCCCCTCTGATGAAGATGGTTCTGCTGACCTGACCCATGTACTGGAAGTCGCCCGGTCAATTGCTAAAAATATGAATGGTTCTAAAATAGTCGTAAATAAAAGCACCGTTCCGGTAGGTACGGCTAAATTGGTGAAAGAAACCATTCAAAAAGAGACCAGGTATCCGGTAGAAGTAGTTTCTAATCCGGAGTTTTTAAAGGAAGGAGCTGCGGTAGAAGATTTTATGTATCCAGATCGGGTCGTCATCGGAACGAGCAATCCGCGTACCGCCGAAATTATGCAGGAACTATACTCACCCTTTGTCCGTACCGGAAATCCTATTATGATCATGGATGAAGTCAGTGCTGAACTGACGAAGTATGCCGCCAATTCGCTGTTGGCGACTAAAATTTCGTTTATCAATGAAATTGCTAACTTATGTGATCGGGTAGGTGCCGATGTCGAAAAAGTGAGAAAAGGAATTGGTTCAGATAAACGGATCGGATATGCGTTTATTTTCCCCGGAGTGGGTTATGGTGGATCATGTTTTCCCAAAGATGTCAAAGCCCTCATATCTACCGGAAAGAAATTCAATTATAATTTGCGAATTTTACAGGCCGTTGAAGCGGTGAATAATGATCAAAAAACCTACCTTATACCTAAGATTTTAAAATATTACAACCATGATGTAAAGGGAAAAACTTTTACCATCTGGGGATTAAGTTTTAAACCAAAAACGGATGACATGCGTGAAGCGTCATCTCGTGAGATTATTCAGGCATTAAAGCGAGAAGGCGCCCAAATTAAAGCTCACGACCCGGTGGCCTTGCAGGAAGCCCGGAGATTGAAATTGCATGAAGTGGCTACCTTATATGAAGATAACTATGAAGCCTTACGGGATTCAGATGGATTGATTCTGGTCACGGAATGGTTAGAATATCGCGAGCCCAACTTTTCGAAAATAAAATCCTTAATGCGCAAAGCTGTAATTTTTGATGGGAGAAATATCTATAATCCGGAGAAAGTTCGGGCTTTAGGTTTCGATTATTTTGCAGTTGGCCGTCCGTAACACCGTTCAAAAAAATGTTCTATTGATTACTCATGTTTATTCATCAAGGGAGAATATATGAATCTTTTGCAAAAAATAAAAAAGCACCAGGCCATTGTTGGCGTTATTGGTATGGGTTATGTTGGTTTGCCGTTGCTCTTAGAATTTGTCAATGAAAATTTTCCGACTATTGGCTTTGACATCGATCCTGAAAAAGTAAAAAAGCTGAATGCCGGTCAATCCTATATCAAACATATTTCGGCTGAAAGGATCAAGAAAGCGCTGACCAGAAAAAAATTTGAAGCTACGGCTGATTTTAGCCGTCTGCGGGAAGTAGACTGTATTCTGGTCTGTGTACCGACTCCTTTAGGAAAACATCGTGAACCGGATATATCCTATATTGAACATACTTCCGAAACGATCTCTCAGTATGTTCAAAAAGGACAATTAATTGTCTTGGAGAGCTCTACTTTTCCCGGTACCACCGAGGAGGTGATGCGTCCAATTATTGAAAAATCAGGTTTAAAAGCTCATAAAGACTTCTATCTCGGATTTTCTCCAGAGCGGGAGGATCCTAATAATCCTCATTTTACCACCCGAACTATTCCCAAAGTAGTTGGTGCCAATCATCCTACCTCGCGTCTGCTGATAAAAACCTTATATGACCAGGTAATCGTAAAAACGGTGCTGGTATCCTCAAGTGAAGCGGCAGAGGCTACCAAGTTGCTTGAAAATATTTTCAGAAGTGTAAATATCGCCCTGGTAAATGAAATGAAAATGATTCTGGATCGAATGGGCATTGATGTGTGGGAAGTGATTCATGCTGCATCCACTAAACCATTTGGATACATGCCATTTTATCCTGGACCCGGCTTGGGAGGCCATTGTATTCCCATCGATCCTTTTTATCTGACCTGGAAAGCGCGGGAATATGAATTGAGTACCCGTTTTATTGAATTAGCAGGTGAGGTGAATACCTATATGCCCTATTATGTCGTTAATCGTTTAGTGGATGCGCTGAATGAGCGACAGATAAGCATCAATGGAGCTAAAATTTTAATTTTAGGGCTGGCCTATAAGAAAAACATCGACGATTTAAGAGAATCACCTTCTCTGAAACTGATGGAAATTATCGGCGAAAAAGGGGGATTGGTTGATTATCATGATCCATATATTCCTCGTTTAGGGCGCACCCGCCATTACAATTTCGAAATGAAAAGTATTGATTTAACTTCGAAAAATCTCAAGGGATATGATGCGGTAATCATTTCCACCGATCACTCCGTTTTTGATATGGATTTTATCGTTCGCCATTCCAATCTGGTAATCGATACCCGAAACGCCACGGCTAAAGTGAAGAAAGGGCGTGAGAAAATTGTTCGTGCCTGACCGATAGATTGGCTGATAAAACAAAACCGGACTTCTGCTTTAAAGAGTTCGGTTTTTTTTATTTCAAGTATATAATTTAGATTTTTTTCTCCGATAGTTTCTGTATAAATTTGACCATCGAAATGGATCATTTATTATGCTTAGAAAGATTAGAAAAATACTTCTTTGGACTATCATTGTTCTGATAATCCTGCTAGGAGTATTTGTGTTACTATATTCTTATACCCCGCTGGTAGACCAGACCGTATTAAAATTTATTAACTCTGCTCTGGGAGATGATATAAATATCCATTATGACCGTATTGAAGGAAACCTCATCGGGAACATTCGACTAATCAATGTTACTTTACAGTCTCCTCATCTGAAAGTGAACGCCAAAAAAATTACAGTTTCTCATGATTCACGGGATTTGGCTGATAAAATCATTCGAATAAAATCCTTATTGATCGATTCTCCTCAGATTACCTTTTTCAAATCGACCACTGCTGCATCACCGTCAGGTGAAACAACCGTTTCACTTGAACCGGAATCTCTGGGAGTAAATATCGATTTATCGCAATTCCCGATTTTTTATCTTAATGAATTTCTGGTGAAAAATGGTCAAGTCACCATAAAAACTGGAGATGAAGAGCTCCAGCATTTTCAAGACATCAATGTGGAGGGAAGTATTGAAATATCCAATGAGAAAGCTGATTTTAAATTAAAATATATAAAAGGCTACTGGCGTGAGAAAGATCTGCGCTTAACTGAACTCTCTTTTCAGGCTATTGGAAATAAAAAACGGCTGACCATCAATCAAATCAACTTTTTGGTGGAAGAGAATAAAATCTATGCTCATGGTGAAATTGAATTATCCCCACATCTTCGCTTTTTGGTTTTTGCCGACACAAGCAATCTAGAGCTTTCTCTCCTGCGAAAATTTATCCCGGATTTACCTTATCAGGAAGGCAATCTTCGTTTCTATATTGATTACATCGGGGTCCCGACTGATTTTACGGGTCAGATATATTTAACAGGTAGATTAGATAGCCTCAATCTAAACCGAATTTCCTCAAAGTATCAGTATCGAAAAAGAAATTTAAATCTACAGGATCTGCGGATTCAGACCAATTTCGGTTCTCTTGGAGGCTCGATTTTAATTGCACCGGAAGGTAAGAATAACATTGCTATTAATTTTCGTGAAATTAATCTGAAAAAACCCGGCTTTTCTGGAGAAGCAACCAATATTAATGGTTATCTCCGGTTGAATTTCAACACCTGGAACCTCTCTCAAATCACGGGAGCGGGCATAATGCAGTTGACGGACGTACAATATGGTCAGGTAAAACTGGACACCCTTTTCATGAATCTGGAAGCCCAGGATGGATTCTGGACATTGAAGAATGGTTCGCGCCTGGTGGTTCAAAAAGAATCTCAATTTTATGTGAATGGAATAATGAGTAAAGAACACATTTTGGATGTGTATTTATCGACGAACCGTAATGTGCTGGATACGCTAAGCCATCGTTTGAATCTTCCGGAGATAAAGGGTATTGGCAGTCTGGATTTAAAGATTACTGGACCTTCTGATAATCCTGATATCGCCGGTTCGGTTTTGTTGGATTCGCTGGTTATACAAGATGTAAGTTCTTATGGAGTGGAGGGAAATTTTGAACTGCGGGGAGTGATGAAGCAACGGAAAGGATTTTTTAATTTAGAATTGGCAGGTGGTCTTTTTGCTGACTTCATGATTACCGATGGTGTGATGGATTTAAAATTTGATTATAATGTTCTGCAAATCGATTCAATGAGTTTTTATAATGAAGATAATTATATCAATCTAAAAGGCCGTATGAAATTATTGGAGAAACTGTTAGAAATTCAATTTTGGAATCTGGTGTTCCAGTATCAAAACTACCGAATCTTTTCAGGGGATACCCTTAAGGCCTTTCTGGAAAATGATTCTTTGATCATTGAAAATTTTGAATTATTTGCGACTGGCGATGGCGAAATTGAAGTAAGAGGATTGTTTGACTTTAACGGGGAAAGCGGACTGGGAATCTATTTTCATAATATCCAATTATTTCCCTTTAATCAATTTTTCCTGTGGAAATATGATGTGAACGGCGTGGCAGATATCTCACTCACCGTGACTGGGACACCGGATAGCTTGAGAATTCAGGGATATGTTGATTTACTCAATTTCGCTCTTAATAAGGATAAAATTGGAGATCTTACTGCCAAGCTGACCTATGCTGATAATAAAATACAATTTGATCGTTTTTACTTTGAGCATGCTCCAGGTTCCTTCCTGTCCCTACAGGGAGATATTGTACTTCCCACCTCCCAAAAAACAAATGACCCAACACCATCAATGCAGCTGGAAGAGCAATTTAATATTGGTTTGGAATTTGCCAATATAAAGTTGTCAGATTATCCCTTTCTTTCTCAACAAAACTACCCACTTAATGGTGTTTTCGCCGGGAAGTTTAAAGTGGAAGGAACTTTATCACGTTTTCTCGCTAATTACCATTTTAACGCACAGTATCTACAATATCGTGAATATATTTTTCCGGAAATTAATTTAAACGGTTTTATGAATCCCGAGGCAATTGTTCTTGAAGATGGTTTAATTAATTTCATGGGGACGAAGATTTCAGTGCAGGGAGAAAAACCCATCCGATGGAATTATCAAAAACTCGACAGCATTTTCGCCAACAAGGAATTTTCTCTCCAGATTCAGATGCAGGAAGACTCGGTGAAATTTCTCAATGTCTTAACTCCTGAAGTTGATTTGTTGACAGGAGAAATTTTTGCCTCTTTCGATGTGGGAGGAACGCTTGAGCAACCCCGTTTTCTTAGTGGGAGATTTGATATAAAAAATGGTAATCTGTATCTGTCAAAAATTGAGAATCCTTTCACGGCCATACAATTCAAGTCGAACATTGAAAATAACCAATTAATAATTCAGCAATGCCAGGCCTATTCGTATGGTGATATTACAAAAAAAGGAATACTGCAACGAATTACCAGTTTTTTAACTACTCCTATAAGAAAAGTATTTTTCACACAACAGGGAGAAGGTGAACTGAAAATCAATGGAACTATTGATTTCGCGGATATGTTCCGACCTAAAATTGACTTGAAGGTTCAGGCGAACCATGTGTTTATAAATTACTTTCTGGAAAATACACAGCTCAATTTTTCAACGAATAATTTAACAATCACCGGTCGAGACACTCTTCTCATTGCTGGAAATATCAATGTACATAAAGGCGAAGTCATTTTAGATTTGGTCGAATCAGAAAAAAATTTACTGTTGACGACCACGGTGAGGGAAACTCCACCCTATCTCCAGTATTTAATTACGGTCTCTATCCCTGGCAATTTTTACATCCGCAGCAGTGCTCTTTTTAACTCATTTGATATCATGATAATGGGAGATCTACAAGTCATTCAGGAACCAAAGGGATTATTAGAGATGTATGGAAATTTAGAGGTACCTAAAGGGAAGTATTTTCAATTTGAAGAATTTGTGGTTCGGGATGGACGGGTGGAATTCTCAAATCCAAAGGAGCTTCCCAATTTAAAGATTTTTGCTGAAACAAAAAAATATGGGTATATTTTTCAACTTCATGTGGAAGGAAACATGAACAATCCTGTGAAAGAAATTCGCATCTTTGACCTGCAAACCCGAGAGGATGTGACTCACCTCTATCCCAGTACCAAAGATCAAATATCATTATTGCTATTCGGCATGACATTCAATGAAATTGGAGGCAGTGCGGCAGGGAATATTGCTTTAGATAAGGGGCAGGAAGTGATTAATCAGGCCATTATTTCGCGCATTGAAAACGAGGCCCGACGGTTCATCGGTCTTGATGAGGTCAGATTAGAAAGTCAAAGCGGATTGATCGATTTTAATAATTTGCGACTGAACCAAATTTCTGAAAACAGTGCAATTTCACTGGGGAAATATGTGATGCCTAATTTATATGTGGAATATAAAACGCAACTAGGTTCAAAAGAAATTTCAACTTTAGGAGAAGGAGGAGCACCGAAACTCGGTTGGGAGGCGGGAAATCAGATTTATCTGGAGTATCGAATTAATAAAAATTGGTCAGTATCGTCATATTATGCCAGACAACTATATGATAAATTCAAAATCGATGTCAATTGGCGATATAGCTTCTAAGCGACTGCTATTTATTTTTCTTTGCCTTCTTTTAGGATTTCAGAGCCTGTGGGCGGAGCTGAAGGTAAAGAAAATAAATTTTGATGGTAATCTCTCCTATAAAAGCAGTGAATTAAAACAAATTCTAAAAACTCGGGAGAAAAAGGAATTTGATAATAAGCTCCTGCGGTTGGACAAAATAATCCTTACTAATTATTATCTGGCTCGCGGATTCCTGAATGTGTGGGTTGAAACAGATATCCGACGCCAGGGTGAAAAAATCGAGGTTTATTTTACAATATCTGAAGGACAACGTTTTATTTTAAGTGAACTCAAATTTATTGGGATAGAGTCGCTAACCGAAACACAGCTTGCAGAGTTTTTTAAAATAAAAGTAGGAGACTATTTTCAGCAAAGTCAGATAGAAGAGGGTTTAAATAATCTTGAAAATTATTATTTCAACAACGGTAAACCCTATGTTGAAATCAATCCAGACCAGACGATAGAAGATTCTTTGATTAAAGTGGTGGTAAGAGTGAAGGAAAACGAGACGGTTTATATTCATGATATTGAGATGAAAGGGTTGCGCCAGGTCAAGGATTTTATTATTAGAAGAGAACTCGCTATTAAGAAAGATGAAATCTATTCTCGCCAGAAAATTGAAAAATCCCAGAGAAATATTTACTCGACCGGTTTATTTGATTTTGTTGGAATGGAGCTAAGAGCACTCGATACGACCCGCTCTCGAGCTATATTAAATATACGGGTGGTTGAAAAAAAATCAAAATGGGTGGGAGCACGTTTTGGAGTAGGGTATGAACAACAAATTGTTTACGGAGGAACATTTGACTTTACTGCTGAATTTGGCCATCGCAATCTGTTCGGTACTGCACGTTCGATTTATTTTAGTGCCATTCCTTCCTTTTCATATGATTTCGATAATAAAAAATTTACCAACACAAAGAATCAATTCAGTATTAATTTTGTTGAACCCTGGATAGCCTATACCCGAACTCCTGGAATCTTTCGCTTTTCTTTTATCCAGGCTCGTCCAGTAAATTCCTCTAATTATGATTATTATAGCCTGTCTTTTTTAATAAATCATGAATTTCGCAATTTTTGGAAAGCCTCCGGAACATTAGCCTTCAACCGAGTTCAGCTTTTAGAAGGTGATTCTCTGGATGCCATAATTACCGGTCTGTCTCCCGGTCAGGATGTTATTTATTCCTTTAATCCCCATCTGATGCGCGATAATCGTGATAATTATCTGAATCCTCAAAATGGATCAGTTACTGATTTTGACATAAAATTTGCATATGTAAGAACTCAAAATAATCAAACAGGGGTTATTTCGGGTAATCGGTTTATCAAATTAACTTCAGAATGGAATCGTTATCAAAAATTAAAATTTGGCTTTTTAAAAACATGGATATTGGCTTCCAGAATTAAACTGGGGAATATTTTTGCCCTGGATGATAAGACTCAGATTCCAGTATCTGAAAGATTTTATTTGGGTGGCGCTTCGACTGTTAGAGGATATCCAGAACAACTTTTGGGTCCAACAGTTCTTATCAGTGAAGGTTCTATTCAGCGCGCCATCGGTGGGAAGCTGTTGGCCTTGGCAAATATCGAATTTCGAATCCCAATTTTCTGGCTATTTTGGGGAGAAATTTTTACGGATGCCGGCAATGTATGGATAGACGCCCAAAATTTTAATTTCAGAGATATCAAAACAACTTCTGGAGCCGGTTTAGCATTACTGACTCCCCTCGGTCCAATTCGTTTTGATTATGGTATAAAACATCGTCCAGAGCGATGGGAATCCTCGGGAGAATTTCATATCAGTATCGCCTTCGCTTTTTAGTAATAAGATTTATCTAACTTATACAATATCGATAAATAGAAGAATTATGTTCCTTGTCACTATTATTGTTTTAATGGAACATGTTTTTGTCCAATAGAAAATATTTTAATTCCTCTTTGGATAAAAGAATTTCAGTGGTACCAGGAGCATAAGGAGCAATTTAGTAATAGTTGCAGAATAAATTACCCCATTTTCAATCATTCCAAAGTTTTCACTAAGGTGAAAGACAAAGGTCATGGGATGGTTTCTATTAAGGGATCGGATGTCAAACGTAAAAACCGAACTAGAGTGGGTATTTGATCTAAATCAATTGGTCTCTAATAAAAAACATTATTGAACAGATGATTCTAACGATAAAGAATTTCCGGAAGCTTTTCGCATTGGTATCTCCCTAATTGGACTTTTATATTTTCAAAAGTTCATAATTAGCAAATGGTGGAATTAGAGGTCTTTTATTTTACAATAAACAGAAATAAAATCAACCATCAACTTTTAATCCAATATTTTCTAATTATTACTTTCCGAACGATCTTTACGGAGTAAATACTCACACCCGAAAGCCAGAAATTCACTTAGCAGCGGTAGAGCTGGTATTCGCCGGGGAGTCAAGTTAAAACGCAATTGGAAAATGGGTCGGATTAAAAATAAATCTTTTACCATTGGCGTAAATTTATAAGTACGGTAGAGTCTAGTAAAATGGGAAATTGTTAATCCAGCTTTATAATTTAGAATGACCTGAGAAATTACTTGTGGTTTTTCCTTAAAAATTTTCGCCAATAATTTAATCAAAGGGACGGGAAGCAAGTGGAGATAAGGGATGTAGCGCAGGATAGTCTTCCCGTTTTGTTGATGACCAGCGAATCCAGAAAATTTTGGTGGAAAAGTTATATAGAGATATCCACCTGGTTTAATTAACTGGCACAGGTTTCTGAAAAGTGCATCACGATCTTTGATATGTTCAATCACATCACGCATCACAATGACATCATATTGTTGTCTAGCTTGCTGAATAATTTGACTATCGGTAATGTCACCCTGCAAAATTTTTAGGTTTGGGTTTTTACTCAGTGCCGTTTCAATACGGCTTGGTTCGATTTCAATACCGGCCACTGACATTCTATTTTGGTGTAAAATATCCAAAAATCCCGCTTCTCCACAACCGATTTCCAGTACATTCGCTTTTTCGAAATCAGGAATATACCGGCGCAGATAAGGCAGGAGATAAGATTTTGTAAAATTTTGCTGTTCGTAAAAATGTTTTTCAGCCATTATTGCTCGAAGGGTGATGGTTTGATAAATTGACAGGTCGTTCCTTAACCAGATAAATGAGTGGTAAGCTGATCAATGTGGTCAAATATTTAATTAATACATTACTGAGGGCAATTGACCAGACTACCAGGGAGTCGAATTTCCCTCCAAAAGCACACCAGGAAAAAATCAGACTATCCACCGGTACACTGATGGAGTTGCTGATGAGCACACGACTCCATTGAAATCTGCGTGTGATACGATCGATCCAAATTCTATAAATTTCTGTATCAAGAAGTTCACTCATTACTTCGGCGATGATAGAAGCGACAACGATACGCCACACCGGCGAGAGAGCGATTCCGAATTCTATTTGAGGACCTACTGCCAGATCGGCCGGTAAGCGAGCGACCACCCAGAAATAAAATGCCATGAAAAGGTTTATTACTGCCGCCGTCACAATCAGCAATCGCGCGGCTTTAATGCCAGCAGTTTTATGAACCAAATCCCGCAGAGTGAAAGTTAGTGGATAGATGAAGGTACCGGCATCGATGGAAAAGCCGAAAAGATAAACGATTTTCAAAGATCCAATATCAGAAAAGATCTGAGCCGTAATGTATGCTACTGATACTAGGATAACCGTATTCATGGTGTATTTCTAAAATTTTTTTCATTCTTACTATCGTGTCACAAAATTATAGTAAAAAAAGCGTGGATCAAATAGATCAATTGAAAAAGCCCGCTACACGGGTAGCGGGCGAAATTAAACCGATAAAGAAAAAATAAAGAAAATTTATAGAAACAAAGGACACATCACTAAGGTTATCGTGCTTAACAATTTTACTAATACATGAAGAGAAGGACCGGCGGTATCCTTGAAAGGATCTCCAACCGTATCTCCAACCACAGCTGCCTGGTGAGTGAAGCTTCCCTTGGTGATGATATTCCCTTTATCATCTTTTAGCTGACCGTCTTCAATCATTTTCTTCGCGTTATCCCAGGCGGCTCCTCCGTTATTCATAAAGGAAGCCAGCATAATTCCGGCTATAGTTCCCACCATCAGTACTGCCGCCACGACCATGGCTGCATCGTAACCGGCCCAATTAAATGCGACACCGATGATCACCGGTGCCAATACCGGTAATAATCCCGGTTTTACCATTTCTTTTAAACCGGCTCTTGCTGTAATATCGACAGCTCGAGAATAATCAGGTCGCGAGGTGCCAGCCATGATACCGGGATCGGCCTGGAACTGTCGTCTAACTTCTTGAATGATGTAGCCGGCCGTTTTGCCAACCGCTTTAATGGCCCAGGAGCTGAAAAGAAAGACAACCATGACTGCCAGAAGAGCTCCCACAAAAACTTCAACCCGCGCAATATCCACTATGGTGTATTTTCCTTCCTCACCGAATTTCAGAAAAGATACGCGATCCAGATAAGCCTGGAATAATAGAAAGGCCGCTAATCCAGCTGATACCATCGCATATCCTTTGGTCAAAGCCTTGGTGGTGTTGCCTACCGCGTCCAGGCGATCTGTAATCCGGCGCACTTCTGGTCCCGCTCCGGCCATCTCATTGATACCATTGGCATTATCTGTGATAGGACCAAAAGTATCCATAGAAAGGACGAAAGGGCAGGTCATGAGCATTCCCATAGTGGCCACTGCAGTGCCAAATGCGCCAGCTCCAATTACTCCACTGAGATTTCCCATCCAATGTGCCAGCAATAAGGCTGCACCGATGACCACAGCCGTGGCAAAAGTTGTTTCAAAACCTACCGCTGTTCCCACCACAATATTTGTGGCTGGCCCGGTTTTGGAAGCATCAGCAATAGACTTTACCGGTTTGTATCGAGATTCAGTATAATATTGGGTAATATAGATGGTAACCACACTGGCCAGAATTCCCACTAATCCTGCTGCAAAAAGCCACCAGTCATCAAGCATGACATAAACCGTACCCCCCAGACCGATGATAGAAAGAAGAACAGCAATATAATATCCGCGATTTAAGGCGTTCATTGCATTCTCATCTTCTTTCGCTCGGACACTGAATAATCCGATCATGCTGGCAATTAAACCGAAAGCTCGAATAACCAGCGGAAAAAGAATCCAGGCTACATTTTTAGTAACTAAATAGATAATTACACCCAAAATCATTGCACCGATATTTTCAGCGGCAGTGGATTCAAATAAATCTGCCCCACGACCGGCACAATCTCCGACATTATCTCCCACTAGATCGGCGATCACAGCCGCATTACGGGGATCATCTTCTGGAATTCCCGCCTCGACTTTTCCTACCAGATCGGCACCCATATCAGCGGCTTTCGTGTAAATACCACCTCCTAATTGTGCGAAAAGTGCAACAAAACTGGCTCCGAAACCAAATCCCACGATAAGGTGAGGAGCTATTTCTGGTTTAGTGGCTCCACCAAAAGCAAAGAAAATGACTGTAACTCCGATCAAACTGAGAGCAGTGATCAAGAAACCAGAAACTCCACCTCCCCGTAAGGCAACATTTACTGCAGAAGTTAAATTTTTTTGAGCAGCTGCAGCACAACGAACATTGGATTTTACAGCAATATACATTCCGATAAAACCTGAAATACTAGAACAGAAAGCACCTACTAAAAAAGCGACGGCTGTTCTCCAACCGATACCCAATGGAGTCATCCCTTCGATACCTTTTTCACCACCCAGCATGGCTACTAAAACTCCAATGATCACAGCTATTACCAGGGACAAAATTCCAATCGTGGTGTACTGTCTTTTTAAAAAGGCCCAGGCGCCTTCAAAAATCATATCGCCAATCTCTTTCATCCTGGGTGTACCCGCATCCTGTTTTAACACATATCGGATAAGAAAAATAGCAAATAACACGGTTATTAAACCTGCGATTGGTACAATCCAGAATATTGTGGGAATGTTTACCATATGAATATCCTCTCAGTTATGAATGAATCGTTTTATGAACGTAAATATCATAAAATACAATGTATTCAATATTTTGTCAAGATGGTAAATTTATAAAAGTATCTCACTTTTTGTTTCGACTGAATTTTTAAAATATTTTCCTATTTTAATGGGTCTGCTGATGTAGTTTAACTATCGCTTCAGCAAACTGACCACCCAGATCCAGGTATCCATGACTATCATAATGCCAGGGGTCCGAATAACCATAATAATCAGTTGAGGCGACCAGGATAGCATTTTGATCTTCTTTGACAAAGAGGGCTTGTTGCTGCCGCACAATCTCGCCATGCGTCCATACTTTTCCGCTGGGATGCTGTCCCGAATCAGATATTCTTCCGATTGCCACTGGTAAATCGTCTGTCCACAAGGCCGCTCGGATCAAATCTATTAATCGTTTGAGATTGATCGAATATTTTCCCGCAATCGCTTCACCGAAGCATGCATCACTTTCGCCTTGCATCCATAAAATTCCTGAAGGGATCAATGTGTCATCCTCACCATCTCCATCGATATCTTTAACGGACAGCGCATTTTTAACAGCTGCCAGAAAATGATCGTACTGATTCACTCGATTTCCTTTCTGAAAGTCAGGATCCCAGCAGCCAAATTGGCCAGCCGCGGCGGTGTCGATGGAAGTACCTCCACGGGAATATTTAATTATCGCAATCGATTCACCCGGCATTAATTCCAGCAAGCGCTGAGCAAAAGTTAATTCAATGCCGAAACGATCAGACAATTTATTGGTTTTACCGTCAGAATAAAATCCACTCCCATGTCCGGGTTGTAAAGGTTGCCATAGACCCTTACCATCTACGGGAGAACCATCCGGGGATGAATTTCCATGGAATATGAAAACTGTTGAAAATGGTTGGGTTAATTCAATAGGTAAATCCTTGTTGTATCCAAATCCATCCATATTCGATTGTCCACCTAAATAATAAAGTCGATACACTTTAGCAAACGTAATATCAATTGTCAATAAAAGTAGAAGAAGTAAAATTTTTCTCATAACAGATCCTTTTTATTTTTTGATGAATTGATTTGAGTTAAGGATTTACATAAATAAAAGTGATACTCTAAAATAGTGTTCTTTTAATCATTCGTTTTTAATGAAATTTTTTGGATAGTCCTGACTTGATTTTTTTCAAAATTAATAATATCCAGCACAGATATCCGACCATGAATTTCAAATGGTCTGCGATTCCAGTAAGAAATCATTTCTAAACACTCTTCAGGGAGGCGAGAGTTACCAATTCCAATATGAGGTACAAAATCAATCTGCAAGGCACGTTGGGGAAAAAGTAAATCCGCATACAAAACATCATGTAATTTAATAAAATGACTAAAACCTTCATCCGGCACTAAGAATGTGTGATAATAATCATTAAAGGCATCCTTGTTGAGAGTAGCACAACGCACACAGAACTCAAAAGTCTGAAAATCTTTTACTTGCTTTTCTATTTCTCTGATGAATGATTCCGGTTGCCAATCGACAACTGGAAAAACCAGAGTAAAATGTGGATTGACGATTCTGTAGAAGTGGTCGTGATCTTTTCGAAATTTCTGGATGCGTTGAAAATCTGAATCTGATATTTCGGGATAAGAAATAACTAAAAGAGCCATAGTGAAAAACAATAATTTGAAAGGTTTTTTTGAATATTTGTTAAACTAAATTCGCTAAAATAGTTACTATGCTACTTATTACCAATTAATAACTGGCCACTGCCGAATTTCCAAATCGGAGATCGATGGCCCCGAATAATAATCTTCGTTCGGTATCCACCATAATTGCCTGTACTTCTCCCATATAATATCCGGTTCTCACTGTATGTCCTTTTATTTGCAGAAGAGTAACCACATCAGTGGAGATACCCAATGGTTCAATTACCAATTCGTCAGGTAGCCACTGACTGTGGACACGAGGAGCCAGCACCGCATCCTGAATATTCATATGATGATCGATAACATTCAATACGACCTGACAAACGGAGGTAATAATCTTTGATCCTCCTGGTGATCCTAAAACCAGAAATAAGTTTCCATCTCTAGTGATGATGGTCGGCGTCATCGAACTGAGCATGCGTTTGCAGGGTTGTATTGAATTGGCTTTATCTCCCACCAGTCCATAGATATTTGGTGCTCCAGGTTTAATGCTGAAATCATCCATCTCATTATTCAATAAAAATCCAGCTCCTTCCACCACATAATATGAACCATAAGAATCGTTTAATGTATATGTGTTACTGACCGCATTACCCCAGCGGTCAACCACTGAAAAATGAGTAGTATTATCCGGTTCTGGTGGTTGAGAAAGATAGGTGGCTAACCACAGACTATCCCCGTGGGAAATATACTGGCTGGGAATATGACTTTTAGGATCAATTGATTGGCGAATTTTAAGCGCATACTCCTTTGAGATCAAACCAGAGACTGGAATGTTAACAAAGTCAGGATCTCCCATGAAAAAAGCACGATCGGCATAGTAATGATTGCAGATCTCGACAAACTGATGGATATACTTTGCTGAATTATGACCAATATCCTGAAGATTATCTGGTTCCATCGCATTTAATATACCACATAGTATGATTCCACCTGAAGTAGGTGGTGGCATGGTGTAGATAGTATAGCCTCGATAAGTACTGATCAATGGTTCACGGATCACAGGTTGGTATAGTGCCAGATCTTCCAGGGAGATCAATCCACCATCTCTTTTCATCGCCCGGTCGATAAGCTTGGCGATTGTTCCATGATAAAAAGCGTTTGCACCATGCTTCGCAATCTGCTCTAAGGTTTTTGCCAGATCCAGTTGACGAAAAAGATCTCCCATTTGATAAGGTGCACCATTTTTTAAAAATATTTTAGCGGTCGAAGGATACTTTTGGAAATCTTCTTTTAGCCTATAAAAATCCTGGCTCAAGTCAAAGTTAACCGGGAACCCTTTTTTAGCTAGTTGAATGGCGGGTTTCAAGAGTATCTTTAAATCCATGGTTCCGTAGTGTTCAAGTGCAAACGTTAAACCTGCGACTGTTCCTGGAACTCCAGCTGCTTGGGGGCCTCGCAGGCTCAGATCGGGGATGATATTCCCTTCAGCATCCAGATACATATTGGGAGTTGCCTGCAGCGGAGCCATTTCGCGATAATCAATGGCAGTGGTGGTTCCATCAGCCAGCCGTATTAGCATGAAGCCTCCACCACCGATATTACCGGCCTGAGGGTAGGTCACAGCCAGAGTGAAGGCTACCGCTACGGCGGCATCGACGGCATTTCCACCCTGTTTTAAAACATCAATTCCCACCTTTGAGGCGAGCGGGCAAGAAGAAACCACCATTCCATTCCTTCCTACTATCGGAGTATGAGAAAAAGCATTAAGGAAGGAAAAATGAAAGATAATTAATATAAGTGGAATAATCTGTTTGCGTTTCATCAGTTGAATCTATTCGATTAAATTTACTGAATCACATAAATAAAATGTCGATTTTTTACTATTCTATTTTTTAAAAATTTGGTTGGTCAACAAAATAGAAGGACAAAGATTTTAAAACAAGAGAAAATTCAGTTTGAGAGGAGATTACTTTTTTGACTGAGTGAAATGATGGTACGCTTTCAAAGGAGATCACCATACCAGGTTGTGACATGGTAAAAAATCATTTTATCAGGTATCAAATTAGCTGGCAGACGTACCCCTGGTGAACGTGGTTTATTCAGAAAAGAGTCGGTATATGGATTATTTTTCTGTTAGCAGATACCCAATCCCTCGCACACTTTTTATAAAAACTGGTTGGTCGGGATTGACCTCCAGATATCTTCTCAAACGCATAATAAAATTATCGATGGTTCTGGTTTCCAGATCAGAACTGGTATGCCAGACGTTTTCCAGGAGTTCACGTCGCGATACCACTTTTCCACAATTATCAATCAGATACTTTAAAAGGCTGGCTTCTATAGCGGTGAGGTGGAAGATATTTTGATCAGAGCGGATAGTCAGGTTTTCAAAGTTTATTTCACTTTTTCCCAACCGAAAAACCGGCATATTTTCTACAGATTTTTGATACCATCGTTTTCGTTTGAGCATACCCTTCACCCGCATTAATAACTCTTCCAGGTGGAAAGGTTTTGTCAAATAATCATCTGCTCCTAATTCAAAACCTTTCAACCGATCCTTTAAAGTAGTACGGGCGGTAAGTATCAGAATCGGAATTTGCGGATAGACAGCGCGAATTTTTTCAGCAACCGTAAAACCGCTGATATAGGGTAACATTAAATCCAGGATGATTAGATCAAAATGAGAAGAGGTGAATTCTTCCAAGGCTTTTTTTCCATCTCTAACCCAGATCACTTCATACCCTTCAGCAGTCAGGTTGAATTCCAATCCAGCGGCCAGCGAATCTTCATCTTCTACTAATAAAAGTCGGTCTTTATGGTTCATGAATCATTTCTGCATGTTTTTGATATTTGTGAGTTATGCGCAATAGTCGTTTTATATAGCGCTTTTTTGATTCCTTATAAACCGGTAAAGAAATTTTGAAGGTTGTTCCTAGATTTTTCCCTGCACTATGGACCTCGATCTTTCCACCATGATATTTTACAATTTCTTTAACCCAATAAAGTCCTAATCCTGTCCCTTTTACAGTAGGGCTTTCTGGATTATAAACGCGATGAAATTTGTTGAATATTTTTTTCTGATCCCTGGCAGAGATTCCAATTCCATTATCGCTAAAGTTGATTTGAAAATATCGCTTACCAGGAGTAAGCTCAACTTTCAATTGCGGCAATTGGGCTGAATACTTTATGGCATTATCGATCAGATTATTGAAAACAATCTTCAACCAATTTCGGTCAATTACACACTGGCCAGATAGACTACCTTCAATTTTGACATGATCGAGTGGAAAATTAAATTCCTGGAGTGATTCTTCAATGATTTCACGAAGAATGTTATCTGCATCATAGATGTGATAATCGTGGCTTACCTTTTTACTTAATTTACTTTGTTCCAGTGAGGACAGATAAAGAATAGAATTGATCAACCGATTGAGGCGATCTATATCTTTTAACATCAGGCTTAAGAATTCCTGTTTTTTCTCATCAGGGACTTCGCGCTTTTTAATAGTTTCCAGATGCAACTGTATGGATGAAAGCGGCGATTTTAATTCGTGAGTGACGTTTGAAATAAAATTGTCATACAACTTGGTGACGTTCAACTGTCGGTTGAGATAGATAAAAATAACCGACATGCTGAGGGAGAGCAGAATTAACAAAATTAAACCGCTGATTAGTGCAATGATGTTCGTAGTCCCAGAAATAAATTGGGGAGTGAGTTTATCTTCAACTTTAAGCAGCAGCAGATAATTGGTAACATACCAGTAGATCCACAAACCCAATAAAGAAAACCAGGTCACTTGTGCGATGACAAAGATGAAAATATGATAAAATAAAGTGCTCGGTTTCTTCATTACTTGTCAACCAGTAACAGATATTTCTGGCAATTAATATAATGATAAACGGTAAAGCAGTCGAGGGAAAAGCATAATGATGTCCTTTTTTACAATACTTTTACAATTCTGACTCAGAAAAAATGTTATTTTATAAAAAATGTATTTTATTGTGAGGAGCAGTAATAATGAATATTCTTTTAGTTTATCCGGAAACGCCGTCCACATTCTGGTCTTTTCGACATGCTATTAAATTTATCTCAAAAAAATCGGGTGAGCCTCCCTTAGGGCTATTAACAGTTGCAGCATTATTGCCGGATGATTGGACTAAAAAATTAATTGATATGAATGTCACTCCCTTAACGGATGATCATCTGCGCTGGGCAGATTATGTTTTCTTGAGCGGGATGAATGTTCATCATGATTCATTCCAAAAGGTGGTTAAACGATGCAATGAGTTGAAAATTCCGGTCGTCGCTGGCGGACCAATGGTGACAACTGATTATCAAAATTTTACGGGTGTGGATCATTTTGTGCTGAATGAAGCTGAAATTACTTTACCGCTTTTTTTAAAAGATTTGGCCGAGGGACGGGCTAAGCCTTTGTATTCGACTCAGGAATTTCCAGATATTTCTCAGGTGCCTATTCCACGTTGGGATTTACTGGAAAAAGATAAATATGCCAGCATGAGCATTCAGTATTCGCGCGGTTGTCCCTATGATTGCGAATTTTGCAGTATTACAGTGTTGAATGGTCATAAACCGCGCTCAAAAAGCGCTCAGCAGTTCATCAAAGAATTAGACGCTCTATACCAACAGGGTTGGAGGGACAGTGTGTTTGTGGTAGATGACAATTTTATTGGTAACCGAATAAAATTAAAAAAAGAGCTATTACCGGCTTTAAAAGAATGGATGCAAATTCACAATCACCCTTTTTATTTTGGGACAGAAGCTTCCATTAATCTGGTGGATGATGAGGAATTAATGCAATTGATGGTGGAAGCTGGATTCAATCACGTTTTTATTGGGATTGAAACTCCAAATGATGAAAGCTTGGCCGAATGCGGTAAAAAACATAACCGGAATCGTGACCTTTTATCAGCAGTGAAGAAATTGCATGAAGCAGGACTGAGGGTATCGGGCGGATTTATTATCGGATTCGATCATGATACGCTGAATATTTTTGAACAGCAGATCAACTTTATCCGTCGTAGTGGCATAGTGGTGGCCATGGTAGGTTTATTGAATGCTCCCACCGGCACGCGACTCTTTAGACGCCTGAAGCAAGAAAATCGCCTGACTGATGCCTTCCGAGGAAACAATATGGACGGCTTTATAAATTTTATTCCAAAAATGAATCACCACAATTTGATAACCGGTTATAAAAAAGTATTGAATACTATTTACTCTCAAAAAGAATATTATCAGCGGGTGAAGACATTTCTCCAACAGTATAATTCTCCACTTAAAACGAACTCGAAAATAAGCTGGAAAGATATCAAGGCGCTTTTCAAATCACTCTGGATTTTAGGTATTTTGGAAAAGGGGAAGTGGTATTACTGGAAGCTTTTCTTTTTAGGTATATTCAAATATCCTAAAAAGTTTCCAATAGCCATCACTATGGCCATATATGGATTCCATTTTCGTAAAGTGGTAAAAACTGTATAAAAAAGAATTATTTCGGAAAATAAACAAATCGGTGCTGGTGAAAAACCACTGGATGAGATGGGAAAAACCCACATATTTCTTAAGGCCGAGAGTCATCCTCGGGTTCTTGATGGATATGAATGACAGAACGTTTTATTTTTTGTCGAATTTGGTTTTCGACTTTGTCAGTAATTTGATGTACCTCTTCAATATTCATTTTGGGATCCACATGGATAGTTATATCGATAAACACATTGGCTCCAGAATCCCTGATTTTTAGATCATGAAAATAACTGACTTGTAGATTTTCTTTAAGAATGTCCTCAACGATTTGGATATACTGGGTAGGAGCTTTGTCTAGGAGGACATCGATTGATCTTCTTCCCAATCGCAATGATATATAAATAACGATCATTGCTACAATTAAGGCTGCAATAGGATCGGCGAAATGCCAGCCAAAATGTGCACCAATCAATCCAATAAAAACTACACTTGAACTCCAGATATCGGTTGAGAAGTGCAGAGCATCGGCTTCCAGTGCTTGACTGTTATATTTTTGAGCCGCTTCCTTCAGGGCTCGTGAACGGGTATAGTCTACGATAATGGAAGTAATTACCACAAGAAATGCCCAGATCGAAATATCAATATGAAACTCTCCCGTCGTGAGACGATGAAAAGCTTCATAAATGATCCAACTGCAGGTGATGAGAAGTAGGAAGGTTTCCAGTAAAGCAGAAATGTTCTCAATTTTACCATGACCGTAGTGATGGTCGTAATCGGCTGGTTTATTGGATATTTGCACCGAAAAGTAAGTAATGGCAGCTGCTACTAAATCTAAAGCAGAATGCAAGGCTTCCGATAAAATGCCCAAGCTTCCGGTGATTATTCCAATCACAAATTTAGAAAGAGTGAGAAAAATGGCGGCTAATACTGACAGTAGAGCAACTTTTTTCTTTTCGGCGTTTTCTTGAATTAAAGTTTCCATAACGAATTTATTGATCCTCTCTCAGAAATCAATCTTTTATGTATTATTAAAAAAGCCCTGAAGAATTTTAAGTCCTACAGGGCAATATCCTGCTGCCATCATTGGCCCGTCTACATTCCTCACCTGGAGGAATTGACTGATCTTTTTATGTTTTTACGTTAAATAGTTATATCTCTTATAATGAATATTCTCTTTTTTCTCTAAAAATAATATTTTTAAATTTAAAATCAAGTTTTTAAAAAATGTTTGTCAAATAAAACCCTGAACTTTCCAATAAATGAAAGTACTTAGATTAAAATAGGTAATCTAATCTCGAAACAATACATAATAGATGGGCAAAATGAATCATTCAATTTCTAAACAATATCTATAACAGGCTCATATTATCGAGCAATTATTTTATTATTGTACTCGAGAAAACTGAAATTTTCAATCTTTTCTATTTCATTTTTTTCTATGAGCTAATTATATTTACAAATTTACTGTCAGCGGAGAGGAATTTTATGAGTTTTAAACTGATGGTTTTAGTAAAGCAAGTCCCCGACACTGCAAATATTCATGAGCAGGTGATGCGACCAGATGGTACCGTAAATCGTGCCAAATTACCAGCTATTTTTAATCCAGAAGATAAAGTGGCGCTGGAGCTGGCCTTACAACTTAAAGAGCTATATTCCGGAAAAATTACTGCCATAAGCATGGGACCCCCTAAAGCCTCAGAAGTTCTGAGAGAGTGTCTGTACATGGGAGCAGATGAAGTCTATTTAATTAGCGATCGAAAATTCGCTGGAGCGGATACTCTGGCCACCTCCTATGTGTTAAGTGAAGCCATTCGAAAAATTGGGACATTTGACATTATCTTTGCTGGACGGCAGGCTATTGATGGCGATACCGCTCAGGTGGGTCCGCAAACTGCTGAAAAATTAGGCATCCCGCAGATCACTTATGCAGAAAAAATCCTGGATCTCAGCCGTGAAAAAATAACAGTTCGTCGCCGTATTGACGATGGGTACGAAATTTTAGAGAGCCGACTACCGGTGTTAATCACAGTGATCAAAGAAGCAGCGGAACCGCGCCCATTTAAAGCGCGACGAGTGATGGCCTATAAGAATGCCAGATCGCTCCCGGAACTGGAAGAAATGGTTAATCAGAATTCTCTGCTTTATATAGATGATCTTAAAGATGAGTTCCAGAGTCGTGGACTGTTTATTCCGACGTTAACCCGCGATGATTTAACAGTTGACGAGGACCGGATTGGCCAGAGTGGTTCACCAACTAAAGTATATAAAGTCGACTCTGTAATTCTGGGAGCAGGGGAGCATGTCAAAATTGAGCCCACCTCTGCTGGAATCAATCAACTAATTGATCAATTAATGGCCGATCGAATTTTTGGTTAAGGATAAATATGAAAAAAAGTGCTAGAGACATTTGGGTATTTATCGAACAACGCAATGGAAAACCGGCTGATGTTAGCTTTGAATTGTTATCCAAAGGACGTAAATTGGCCGAAAATTTTTCAGGAACTTTAAAAGCCGTTATCATTGGATATCAAATCGAGCAAATCGCTTCCGAAACATTTCACTATGGTGCCCAGGAAACTTTCGTAATTGATCATCCGGACCTTCATTATTATCGCACTCTTCCTTATAGTCGAATACTGATCCAAATGGTTGAGCAATATCAGCCTCGTATTCTTTTATTTGGAGCGACGTCAATTGGAAGAGATCTTGCACCACGGGTAGCTTCGCACACTCGGAGTGGTTTAACTGCCGATTGCACCGATCTGCAGATTTCAGATGTCAGTTATTTGCGTCAGGATTATAAAGATCTTTTATTGCAGATTCGCCCGGCCTTTGGCGGTAACATTATAGCCACCATTATTTCACCCACCAGTGCTACTCAAATGGCCACCGTTCGGGAAGGTGTAATGGAACTCTCACCTTTAAAATCACCCATGAACGGTAAAATCACAAAAATCCCTTTCCAACCGGATGAAATAGATAAATTCATCAGAATAATCGAGCGTCACCAGGAAGACAAAAAAGTAAATCTCAAAGCTGCTCCGATCATTGTTGCTGGAGGATATGGAATGGGCAGCAAGGAGAATTTTCAAATTCTGTATGAGTTAGCCCATACGATTGGGGGGGAAGTAGCCGGTTCCCGGGCGGCAGTAGATGCTGGATTTATTACTCCGAATCGCCAGGTAGGGCAGACTGGCGTAACTGTTCGTCCTAAATTATACATTGCCTGTGGTATTTCCGGTGCTATTCAGCATAGGGCTGGAATGCAGGAATCTCAAAAAATAATCGCTATCAATAATGATCCCGACGCCCCGATTTTTGATGTCTGTCATTATGGGATTGTGGGAGATGTGATGGAGGTAATACCTAAATTTATTGAAGCCTACAAACATAAATTGCGTTAGAGGCAGGTATGGCTAATTTTTTTAATGATAATGCTGATCTCCAATTTCAGTTTCAGCATTTGAATTTGCAGGAAGTTGTTGAAATAATGGAACATGGGTACACCGAGCATCAACAATATAATTATGCTCCCCGCGATTATCACGATGCTCTTGATAATTATCGAAAGGTCCTGGAAATCGTGGGAGATCTGGCTGCCAATTTTATCGCACCGCGTGCTGCCAGTGTGGATGAATCAGGAAGCCGTTTGGAAAATGGGCGGGTGACTTATGCAAAGGGAACACGTGAATCATTAGAAAAATTAGCCCAGGCTGAACTCATGGGCTTCACGCTTCCCCGAAAATTCGGGGGGTTGAATTTCCCAACTACTGTCTACATGATGGCGATAGAAATCGTTTCCCGAGCTGATGCGTCACTAATGAATATTTTTGGATTGCAGGATATTGCCGAGACCATTCGTAAATATGGTTCACCTGAACAAATGGAAGAGTTTTTACCGGGTTTTGCATCCGGAAAATATACCGGCGCTATGGCACTGACTGAACCGGATGCAGGATCGGATTTGCAGGCAGTAAAATTGCATGCCTATCAAAATGAGAGTGGTCAGTGGTTTTTGCGGGGAGTAAAGCGATTTATCACCAATGGGAATGGTAATGTATTGTTGGTATTAGCTCGTTCTGAACCGGGAACCAAGGATGGCCGCGGCTTGAGTCTCTTTGTCTGTTATGGCGATGAAACAGTAAAGATCAGACGAATAGAAAACAAACTTGGTATTCATGGCTCTCCTACCTGTGAACTGCAGTTTAACGATACACCCGCTCAGTTAATTGGAAAACGAAAATTCGGTCTCATTAAATATGTAATGGATCTCATGAATGGTGCCCGTCTGGGAGTATCCGCCCAGGCCTTAGGTATCTCGCAGGCCGCCTATGAAGCCGCTGTAAATTATGCTCGCGCCCGAGAACAGTTTGGAAAAGCCATATATCATATTCCGGTAGTTACCAATATGCTGATCAACATGCGGGTGACACTGGAAAGCAACCGCTCGTTGCTATATGCGACCGCAAAAATTGTTGATTTACGCGATAAATTGGAGGAGAAAATAAATCGATTGAAGGAAGAGGGCAAAGCGTTTGAAGAAGAAAACGAAAGCTTCAAAAAAGCTTCGAAAATTGCCGCTCTACTCACTCCCATGACGAAGTTAATTTTAACTGAATCTGCTAATCAGATAACCTATGATTCTTTACAGATTCATGGTGGAGCGGGATATATGAAGGAATTTACCATTGAACGGCTGGCTCGGGATGCTCGGATCACAAACATCTACGAAGGAACATCCCAATTACAGGTAGTAGCAGCTCTGGGTGGAGTGCTGAACGATCTGCTGGCTGATGATTTTAATCGACTGGCCGAACGGGACTATAAAGGTAATCTGAATCGTTTGGCTGAACATTTGAAAGAAATTCGCACTATCTATTTGGAGTGCCTTAAATATATTCTCGATAAAAACGATATTCAATTTCAGGAAGTAGCGGCCAGAGATCTAGTCGAATTATACAGCTATCAATATGTAGGTTACTTGTTATTACAGGAAGCAGAAATCGAACCACGGAAAATTTTTATCGCTAATCGTTATATTGTAAGTGCCTTATCCAGAGCACGAGCAAATGCAGAAGCGATTAAGAATGAACAATTTTCTGATTTGCTTCATGCCGATGAGATTTTGAGTTGATAGAGAAACTCGGAATTACCAGCAAGGGACTATTGGCAAAATCTTTTTCGGATTATTTATCAAGTGTGACATTGGTTGTGAAACTTTCCGTCTCTATTTTTCAAGATGAGTTCATACTAAGATTTTTAAAGAAAAATTTACTAGAATTTTTGGTATTTGTTCACTCTTTTTATTAGTTGATTTTTATCTATCTGTTCTGCCTTCGCGTGAAGATTATTTATGAGAGGGAAAAAAACAATAGTCCATGACGAAAGATAGTATAAATTACGGTATTATTGGATTTGGATCGTATGCTGAAAGGCGATTGATCCCTGCTTTTTTCAAGGCCAGGCACGCTCGCTTGCTAGCAATCTCCCGGCGACAGATCGATACTGCTTACTCATCCTCTCAAAAATACGGGATCCCTTATTATTATTCAAGCCCCATGGAATTGGTGAAAAATCCTGAGATTGAAGCTGTAATTGTAGCAACTCCTCCGGCCTGGCATGAGGAACATGCAATTTTGGCAGCTAAGCATCGAAAGCATGTGCTATTAGAAAAACCGATGGCCTCGAGTGCTGTTGAAATGAAGAATATTATCCGCTATTGTAAACGTTATCGGGTAAAGCTTATGTCCGCTTTTGTCATGAGGTTTATTGATGCCATTCAAACCGCTCGAGAGTTGGTTCAGGGTGAATTATTAGGGGAATTGCATTATGCCGGGGGCTATATGGGAATAAATGCCAGTGTGGTTCAACGGGAATGGTTGGAGGATCCGGTCATTTCAGGCGGAGGAGCTGTAGCGGATTTAGGTTCTCATATACTCGATCTATTAGAATATATCACCGGTAAAAAGATTATTGATCTGAAATCCTTCTTAAAACCCCGATATTCCCGTCAGACCATTGAAAAAAATGCAGTGATTAGTCTGGAATTCGAAAGTGGTCTTGTGGGCAATGCGTATCTTTCTTTTACCATCAGACGGGAAAGTGGCTTGACATTTTGGGGTTCTAAAGGTAAATTAAGCCTTCAAAATTTTAATCGACCAGAGGAAGAGGTTGAATTGGAATTGGTCACTGATCGAGGCATCGAAAAAATACATGTGTTGAATCGCCAATATTATTCGCTGATGCTGGACCATTTTGCCCATGCTATTTTGCATGGTGAACCTCTTTTCAGCAATGGTGAGAATGGCTTGCACAATCAAGAGTTACTCGATAGGATTTATCGGCGGAAGAAATAAAAAATAATTCAATGATAGAGAGGAGAATACTTTTATGGACATAAAAAAATCAAAAAAGAAATATGCCCTTATTTTGGGGTGTTCCAGCGGTTTTGGGGGTGCAACGGCAATACGTTTGGCACGTGATGGGTACTTTATATTTGGGGTTCATCTGGATCGAAAACAAACCCAGTATAAAGTGGATGAGATAAAGAATAAAATAAAAAAGTATGGCAAAGCACCAGTTTTCTTTAATATCAATGCAGCAGCGGCCGATAAACGCCAGGAAGTGGTAAAGAAGATTCGCGATACTGTCCCGGAAGGTGAGTACATCCAGGTCTTTCTGCATAGTTTAGCCTTTGGTACCCTAAAACCTTATATAACTGACCACCCGGATGAGGCTATCACTCAATCGAATATGGAAATGACTCTGGATGTTATGGCTCATAGTCTGGTATATTGGGTGCAGGAATTATACTGGGCCAAATTATTGGGTTTTGGAAGTCGTATTTTCGCCATGACCAGTTATGGTAGCACACACGTCGTGCCTTATTATGGGGCAGTTTCAGCGGCGAAGGCAGCTCTGGAGTCCCATATTCGTCAATTGGCCATGGAATTAGCGCCCATTGGTGCTACGGCTAATGCCATTCGAGGTGGAGTAACAAATACGCCGGCTTTACAGAAAATCCCCGGTCATGAAAAAATGATTCATGCGGCAATCGAACGAAATCCGGGCAGACGATTAACAACGCCAGAAGACGTAGCCAATGCTATTTCAGTCTTTGCCAGTGATGAGTGTCAATGGATGAACGGAAATGTGATTGGAGTAGATAACGCAGAAGCAGTGGTGGACTATATTAAATGAGCGTGAATAAACCTGAAGCGAGATTCGATCAGAAACCCGTCCGGGATAAGAAACCTCGAGTTTTGATTGATCTGGATGGGGTCATTCGGGACTTTGTGGGAAGCCTGATTCGAGTGTACAAACAGGTTTATCCTGACCATCAGATTCAACCTATTACTTCTCGTCAGATAGAGGACTTTTTCCCCATTGGGACGGATATTTACCGCTTTATGGAACCTGGTTATATTGAAGATATTATGGAAAATGCTCTTCCATATCCAGGGGCCCTGGAAGCCCTTCAGCACTGGAAAAATGAATATGAAATCGTTATTGTCACTGCCCAACCAGACTTCATCAAATCGTCAACCTATATCTGGATTGGAAAGTATAAAATTCCGACCAATGAAGTTCATATTACTTATTATAAATCGCAGATCCCTGGAATAGCTTTATTAGACGATTATGCAGATAATTTACAGGAGTTTGCCGATAGTGGGAGAATGGCAGTTTGTCTGGATCAACCCTGGAATCAGCAATGGAAAGGATGGCGGGTAAAAACCGTGGAAGAGTTCTTTCAGCTCATCCAGCAGTACCAGTATAATCAAGAGAAGAATGAAAACGTCAGTCAATATTTAACATAAACGGAGGATAAGATGAGTAAGCAGTATAATCGTCGCGAAAAAAGAGCACGCCGCAAAAGATATATTAAAAGAAAAAAAGCCGAAAGAAAATTGGCACTTGAAAGACAAAAACAAGCCTAAGAGTAATCCGTTCTAATTTTTTTTTAAGTGACAGGGGCACCAGACACTTCCAATCGGAAATCATTCAACAGACGGTGGAATATATTATAAGAGTGATAAAGATATACAGATCGCCGATGTCGATCTATAATGGTGTTCTGTTCAATCTAAGGAATCTAAAATGCTCACTTGGTGGTGCCGGGAGAAACCTGACAGTAAAATTATTGTGAGTGGTCATTCAAAGTGAGTGGATCAATGTTTTTTTAAAAAATTGAAAGGGATGATTCCCGGTGAATGTGAAAAACCCCATTTATCTTGATTATAATGCAACGACTCCTTTGGATTCTGCAGTAGCAGAAGCCATGTTACCTTACATTCATCATATTTTTGGAAATCCCTCCAGCAGTCATTCTTTTGGAGTATCTGCTCGGCAAGCGGTGGAAAAAGCTCGTCAGCAAGTAGCAGGACTTTTAGGATGCGAGATAGATGAAATAATTTTTACCAGCGGGGGTTCAGAATCAAATAATTATGCGTTGAAAGGAGTCGCCTTTGCTTATCGACAAAAGGGTAATCACATTATTACTTCTCAGATCGAGCATCCAGCTATCCTGGAGGTCTGTCGTTATCTGGAGGAAAAAGGATTTCGTGTCACTTATCTACCGGTTGATTCAGAGGGATTAGTCGATCCGGCACAGGTTGAGAAAGCGATCAATTCTCAAACGATCTTGATCAGTATTATGCATGCAAATAATGAGGTGGGCACTATCCAACCGATCCAGGAAATTTCTCGGCTTGCTCATAAAAAAGGAATTGTCGTGCATACTGATGCCGCACAAAGTGTGGGAAAAATACCGGTAAGAGTAGCCGAGCTGGAAGTAGATCTTCTCTCCATCGCAGGACATAAATTTTATGCTCCGAAGGGAGTGGGAGTTCTTTATAAACGCCATGGGGTGAAGCTGGAAAAATTGATACATGGAGCAGGTCAGGAAATGGAACAGCGGGCAGGCACCGAAAATGTGATTGAAATAGTGGGATTGGGAGCAGCGGCCCAACTGATCACCGACCACTTATCCGAATATCGGTTACACATGCAAAAGACTCGCGATTTATTGGAACAGAAATTAAAACAGGAATTTCCTGCTTGTCGGGTAAATGGGCACTCACAGAAACGACTCCCCAATACGCTGAGCATAAGCTTTCCCGGCCTGGAAGCGAATACCATTCTTTCACAATTGACGACTGTTGCTGCTTCTGCAGGTGCTGCTTGTCATAGTGATCGGATTGATGTTTCGCATGTTTTATCAGCTATGAAAGTGCCTCTGGAATATGCCATGGGAACGATTCGACTTTCCACCGGTCGCATGACCACCTTGCAGGAAATAGAGGACGCCGCCCAGGAAATTTCGCAGGTGATTCAACAGCTTTCTCCTCAATCGACAGAGCCGGTAATGGTTGTGGATGTAAAGGAAGTAAAGTTAACTCAGTTTACCCATGGTTTAGGCTGTGCCTGCAAATTACGACCACAGGTTCTGGAAGAAGTTTTGAAAAAACTGCCTCGGGCAGGTGATGCACATGTGTTAGTAGGGATTGAAACTTCAGATGATGCCTCAGCTTATCAAATTGATTCACAGACAGCGATTTTACAGACCGTTGATTTCTTTACTCCAGTCGTCGATGATCCGTTTCACTTTGGGGCCATTGCCGCCACGAATTCATTGAGTGATATTTATGCCATGGGTGGCAAGCCTCTGTTTGCCTTGAATATTGTTGGATTTCCCAGTAACAGGTTGCCGGTGAGTGTACTGGAAAAAATCCTGGAGGGTGCTCAGAGCAAAGCTGCTGAGGCTGGCATTTCTATCATCGGGGGACACACAGTAGATGATACTGAACCAAAATTTGGACTAGCCGTCACCGGCATTGTTCATCCAATGAAAATCTTGCGCAACAGCACCGCTAAAGAAGGGGATATGTTAATTTTAACTAAACCATTGGGAACAGGAATCTTATCCACAGCGCTGAAACGAGGAATGCTCGATTCTTCGATAGAGACAGTTTTAATAAATACCATGTCCCTTCTCAATAAATCAGCAGCGGAAATAATGGAAGAATATCCAGTAAGTGCCTGCACAGACGTTACCGGTTTCGGCCTGTTAGGACATCTTCTGGAGATGATGAATGGCTCTGGAACTTCTGCCATCATTTATTATAAAAATATTCCTTTCCTGCCCAAGGTATTATCTTTTATTACAGCTGGAGTAATTCCAGGGGGTACCCGTGATAATTTTGAATTCACTCGCCCCTATGTGGGTTATGCCGCTGAAATTACTGAAAACCAGCAGTTATTGTTGAATGATGCCCAGACCTCTGGAGGTTTGCTGATTTCCATTCCGGCCGATAAAGCAGAAAATATGTTGAAAAAATTGCATTCAGTTCATCTAACCGAGGCCCGAATTATAGGCCAGGTGAAAACGAATGATGTCATCAAAATTAAAGTTCAGTAATAATTCTCAATTCTTCGGACTAAATTTCGCCCTATAATATATAATTTTTTTACTTTAAAAAAATCCTATCGCATTTCATTATGATGTTGAATATTCCTCATAACTTTATTATAATAAGTAGGTAATAGAAAAAAATATCGGGGTTCCTATGATCAAATCGATCTTAGTCGCCGTGGATGGTTCAGCTTTTACTGAACCCGTTCTACAATATGGAATCATGATGTCGCAAAAGTTCCAGGCCCTGTTACGGGTATTAACTGTGATCGATATTCGGATCTTTGAATGGGCGGTAGCCATTGGGGTTGAAGGATTTGCTCCTATTATTCCCTCTGCCGGGTATCAGGAGGAATCACAAAAACTATTAGATCAGAAAGCAGATGAGGTTCTTAAAAAAGTTGAATTATTACTAAAGCCAAAAAATATTGAATATGTTTTAGAAAAAGAGAGTGGAAATCCAGTAGATGTTATTTGCGATAAAGCCCGATTAACCGATTTGGTTATTTTAGGAGCGCGTGGAGAATTCGCCAGGTGGAGCGATAAGATGCTCGGTGCAACCCTGGAAGCCTTGACTCGCCTGTGTATAAAACCAATTTTTATTTCTCCGAAAGAATTTAAAGAAATTAAAAAAATAATGGTGGCATATGACGGAAGTGAAAATGCCAGCAAAGCGTTAACTCTATCAGCCTTTTTCGCTTCTAAATTAAATTTACCTTTATTAGTGTTAAATATTAATGACTCGAATACTGTGGGCCAGCAGATTCTGCAGGAAGCACGCGAATACTTAGCACCTTATAAATTGCAAAATCTGGAGGAAGAAATTGTAGCGGGTGATGCCGCTTCCAAGATCATCACCGTTGCCGAAGAAAAGAAAATTGATTTAATTATCATGGGATCGTACGGCCATTCTCGTATCCGTGAGGCCATTCTTGGAAGCACCACCGTTCAGGTGATGCGGCGGGCAAATGTCCCCGTGTTAATGGCCCGCTGATAAAATTATAAATTTCTATTTTGCTAATCTCATTGTCCACTATTTTGACTGATTTTTACTTTTAAAAAAATAAAGATTTTTGAAAAATTATTTTATTATAGTAGGCGAATATAAACCATGCATCAATTCATTGAAACTCTAAACAGACATATTATTGAACAAGAGCGTAAATACCCCCACGCCACGGGTTCTTTCACCGCTCTTTTAACGGATATTGCTCTGGCCGGTAAAATTATTTCTTATTACGTGAATAAAGCGGGTCTGGCAGATATTTTAGGGAAAGCCGGGGGAATGAATATTCACGGTGAATCTCAAGAAAAATTAGATGTTTTTGCTAACCGAACCATGGTACGGGCCTTAGTGCATGGGGGACAATTATGCGCACTCGCCTCAGAGGAATCCGATGGCATTATTCCCATCCCTTCCAATTACCCTTTAGGGCGGTATGTCTGCTGCTTTGATCCGTTAGACGGTTCATCGAATATCGAAGCCAACGTTAGTATTGGCACTATTTTTAGTATCTTCCGTCGCGTTACCCCGGAAGGGAAACCCGGTGATGAAACTGATATACTACAGGTTGGTCGAAAACAGGTTTGCGCAGGTTATATTATCTATGGGTCAAGCACCATGCTGGTCTATACCACCGGTAGTGGGGTATATGGATTCACCTTAGATCCCAGTTATGGAGAATTCGTTCTTTCGCATGAGAATATGAAGATACCCTCGAAAGGGAAAATATATAGCATTAATGAAAGTTACTTCGATTATTGGGATGAAGGAGTAAAGAATTATGTCCGTTGGGCAAAACAGGTAGTTCCTGAGGATGGGCGGCCTCTTAATTCCCGATATATCGGTTCTTTGGTGGCCGATTTCCATCGCAATTTGCTGTATGGAGGGATTTTTTTGTATCCCGGTGACAATAAATCGCCTTCTCGTAAACAAGGAAAATTGAGATTGCTCTATGAAGCAAATCCGCTAGCGTTTATTGTTGAACAGGCAGGCGGAAGAGCTTCCGATGGACACACCCCAATTCTGGATATTGTTCCTACTAGTGTTCACCAAACCGTCCCGCTCATTATCGGAAGTGAAGTCGATGTAAAAATTGCTGAAGATTTTATCCAGGGTAAGCGACATATATAGAATTAAATTGATTTCATGTGGAATAAAAATGAATTACCAGATAATACCCATTTAATAAAATTACATCTGCCAGGACATTAAATTTCGCAAGGAGAATTCTACAGATGCCAACTAAAAAAATGGTTTTTTTTGTGTCTGAAAAGAACAGCTGTCGCAGTATTATTGCCCAGGCGTATTTGCTGAAACACGGCTTTGAATATTTTGACAGCCAGAGTTTTGGTTTGAATCCCGATCGTATCCATTACCTGGTTTTAGAAGTAATGCAGGAGAGAAATTTCAATATGAATTTTTATTTCTCCAAGGGATACGATATGGTTAAGCATCAGAAGGCTGATTTTTTAATTGTTATGCATCCGGCTCTCAACGATCGTTTGCCTCACTTCCCGGTTGATTGTAAAAAATTGGAATGGAACTATGACGATCCCACTGCTAAGAAATTGTCTGAATCCGCTATAAAAGAGGAAATAAAAAATTTAGCCGATGCAATAGAGAAATCAGTGCAAAAATTTATCGAAGATTATAAATAAAAATATTTAGTTAAAAGAAAAAAATGACTAAACATTCACAATCTTCTTCCGACAATTCTAAAGTATTAAAAAATAAATTGATGAATGGAATGAACGAAAATTCACACGTTCTTGTCATCGAAGATGATTATGATTTGCTTTTTATGATCAAAAAACTTTTAGAGATAAAAGGTTTTACGGTCTTAACGGCACTCACCGGAAAGGAAGGCAAGAGAAAATTCCGTAAATATTCCAAGCAAATCCGCTCTGTCATCCTGGATTTGTCTCTGCCCGATCAGGATGGAAAGAAAATTTGTCAGGAGTTCCGCAAAAAATTACCTCGCCTTTCAATTATCATCACGACAGGATCTGAAGATCAAGCCCAAAAAGCAGAATTAGATCAAATAGGAATTAATGCCTATCTGCGAAAACCATTCGATCTAAATGAACTATTGAAATTTATTTCCTCTTCAAATTAATAGCTTCCCTCTCATTTGTTTTTATAAAAAAATTTGTTAACTTTACAGCAGTTATCAAGGTAGGTGCAAAATAATTGGTGAAAAATTCTATGACTTTTCACCCTAACCATGAAATTATCTTATGGAGGAAATTTTATGAGCAATCTTTTAAATGAATTAGTTGATATTGAAAAGAAATGTGCAGAATCCTTTAATAAGAAAGATATTTCAACTATATTAACTTATTTCTCGGAGGACATCTCTGGATTTTCCTCCACTTATCATGATCGTTTTCAGGGAAAGGATGAATTACGCAAAACCTTCGAATATTATTTATCGGAAGCAGAGCAGGTAACCTATGAAATTATGGAGCCTTCAGTCACCGTGGTGGGAGATACGGCGATCCTGAGCTTTTACTGGCGGGTAACACTGAAAACCGGCAAAAGACGCCTTGAAATTCCAGGTAGAGGAACTCATGTCTATCATCGTCAAATGGGGAAATGGTTGATAGTGCACGAACATTTTTCTCGTGCCCATTAAGAATAACACATTGATAGATTGAGATCGCTTGAAAATAAAATCGAAGAAGATATCATTATCCTTGCCTGCAAAGGTCCTAATAGTCCAAACGGCATTCATCGGAGATGTGGTACTGGCCACCCCGTTGATTCGTGTGGTAAAAAAATATATTCCAGAAGCAGAAATACATTTTATTACCATACCTTCATCCCAGAACGTGGTGGAGACTTTGCCTTACTTAGACAAGCTCTGGATTTATGATAAGAGAGATAAAGATTCCGGCTTGATCAATTTGGTAAAGTACGCCTTGAAATTGCGTAAAGAAAATTTTCAGTTAGCCCTTGTGCCACATCGCTCTTTGCGCAGTGCCTTCCTGGTGTTTATGGCGAAAATTCCCCGCCGAATTGGATTTAACCGTAGTACAGGATCTTTCCTCTTTACCGATAGAGTGATTTATCCCGGACATTTGCATGAAGTCGAACGAAATCTAACCTTACTTCATCCGCTGTCGATCTCTGTTTCTGAAAAAATACCCCCGGATATTTATCCCGATGATAACGATCGACGAGTGGTGGAAACATGGCTTGGCGTGGTGGGAATGAATGAAAAAAAATCTTTCATCACAATTGCTCCCGGTTCCATATGGTTTACGAAACGGTGGCCAACAAAGTATTGGTCCCAATTAACTGAACTGCTACACGAAAAGAATTATCCCTGTGCCATCATTGGTTCAGTTGACGACAAAGCATTAGCGGCAGAAATTGTTTCTACCAGCAAAGCTAAAATTTTTAATTCCTGTGGTTTATTCAGCCTGCGACAATCAGCGGAGCTTATTCGACGTTCCCGTCTCTTGATCAGCAACGACAGCGCACCCACTCACCTGGGTTCTGCGGTAAAAAAACCGGTATTAACAATTTTCGGATCCACAATCCCTGCTTTTGGTTTTTCGCCTTACTCTACTGGAAGCCGGGTTGCTGAAGTGAAAAATTTAGAATGTCGTCCTTGCACCGATCATGGAAAAAAGAAATGCCCAAAGAAACATTTTAAATGTATGTGGGACCTGACGCCCGATATTATTTTCGAAATGGTTTGGAAAATGATCAATGAATCTCATACCGATAAATCAGAAAAAAATTGATGAACAAATTCTGCTTACAGCAGCAGAACTTATCCAGCAGGAACAAGTTATTATTCATCCAACAGAAACAGTATATGGTATCGCCGGCCGTTTCGATTCTGAAAAAGTAATAGAAAAAGTAAGGCAGATAAAAGGCCGTTCCACTGACCAACCTCTATCTATCATGGTAGCAGCTGTGGACCAGATGCTTGAGTTAAGTGGGCAGGAGTCACATTGGTTAAGAAAGATATTATCTCACTTATTTCCTAATCCGTTAACAGTTTTACTTTCTCGAAAAAAAAATTTGATGACAGATTTTTGGAATCGCTTTCCGTTTATAGGATTTCGCTATCCGGATCATCTCTGGTGCCAGGCGCTTCTTCAAAAAAGTGGATCTCCTTTAATTACCACCAGTGCAAATTTCACCGGAGAAGCACCAGCCAGAGAAGTGAAGCAAATTCCAGCTGCTTTATTAGCTGGAGTTGCGGTCGTCCTGGATGGCGGGGAAACTTATTTTCATATACCGTCAACTATTATCAAAATTGATGATATTAAAAAAACAGTCGATTTGATCAGAGCAGGAGCGATGCCCTGGGAACGCATTCAAAAATTGATTAAAAATTTATGACGGCCAACTTAAAATGTTAAAAATTTTCGTCATTTGTACGGCTAATGTTTGCCGAAGTCCAATGGGAGAGGCTATTCTGAAAAAATTAGTCAAAGAAGAGAATCTGTCCCCTCTGGTTGAGGTAAAATCATGTGGCGTTTGGGCGATGGATGGTCAGGAACCCTCTGATCTGGCGAAACAGGTGGCAGAGGAAAATCATCTGGATCTGAGTCATCACCGCTCGTGTGCGCTTATTCCGGAGCAAATAATTCACACCGATTTGATCCTCTGCATGGCCCTGGAACATAAAGAACATTTGCAGCGACTTTTTCCTACCATAAAGGATAGGATATATACTCTCAAAGAATTTGCTCAGAAACAAAAGAAAGTTTCTTATACCATCGATGATCCAATCGGCATGACCTTGAATTTTTATCGGAGAATTTTTCGGGAAATTGAAACCGAAATGAAACGAATTCTTCCAACTATTAAACATTTAGCTCTGAAAAAGGCAAAAATGGGGCAGGGCAGTAGCTGATTTTTGGGGCAATACCTTAAGATTCATATATTTAAATAAAATGTTAATCATACGCAAGTTCTTGAAAATACTGGTAGGTTTATTTTCTGCTTTTGGGATCGTTGGTTTCAGTCAAGTGTTACCAGCCGTTTTAAAAGAGGTCATAAACCATCGCCAGGACTTTCTGGTTTTTCTGGCGGGGATAGTTTTATTTACCCTGTTCTGGTTTCTGTATTTTATTCACCGTGGAAATCTATGGAGCAATCTTGAACATGAGCTGACTCATGCCCTCTTTGCAACTCTTTTTTTGAAAAAAGTGCATTCGATTTCAGCCAGCCGTAAGCGGGGAGGGGTGATAGCTATCGATGGAGGGAATTCCATTATCGCCCTTTCTCCCTATTTTTTTCCATTAGCTGCCATTGTGGTCTTATTGCTTAAATTTTTGGTACCCACCCGGTTTGAAATCTATTTTATTTTTCTACTGGGAATGAGCTACCAATTTCATCTAATTAATCTTTTTCGTGAATTTAACGTCGGTCAATCAGATATTCGCATCTCTGGTTATCTTTTTTCCATTATATTAATTGCGTTTCTGAATTTAGTTTTCCTGGGAATAATTCTGGTTGGAATCTCAGGAAATTATAGACAAATCCTTCACTTCCTAAAGGATGGTTTGGTTTCCACATTTAATATTATCGACTTGAGTATTCATTACATCTATCAGCAGATATTTGCTGATCGCAGATAAAAGAATTACGGCTAACCCAAATAAATAAGATTCACCAAAGAAGATTGATAAACAAGAGCTGATATTGGTTCTAAAATCATTCAGGGTGAATTTTGTAGACATCAGTCTCTCGGCCTTATTTTTATAGGTTTAAAATAAGGTAATACTATTAATAATGTTTGGTTGTATTATTTTGCTATTTAGATTAAAAGGAGAGATAGTAAGCTTATTAGGAGAATTAAAAAACCATATCCTTTTATGGAAATCTTAGTATAATTAAAATATTTCAATAATAAAGTTGAGATCCCTTTTTTATTGATGTTACCAGTGTTTAGGGCAGGTGTAACTTACGTATTCAATACAGATCCCCTCTATCAACCAAAACTTTATTGTAGACAACATTGATGAAAAGTGAATGACAAAGATCTGTTTTCTATAAACAGGGCAAGAGTTAATTATTGAATGTTTTCTGTAATGAATTAATCCCTCCGGCGATATAAAAAAGGCTTCATACTTACCGGTCGGTCTAAAATTTCTTTCCAGATGACCGCTTCTTTCAAAGATTTTAATTTTCTTAAATCTTTATGGACCTCCACTTCCTGTGCTTCGGAGATTGGGGTTATCTTTGATGGAATAATACTTTCTAATGGTACCGCTGACTTTTCCATTTCTTTACGTTTTTCATATTCTTCCCTCGTTTCTCGTTCAATAGAATATTCTGCTTCTTTAGATAACGTTTCCTTATCCTTAGCAGGAGCTGGAGTGGTAGGTATTTTCTGCTCCGGCAGGTTAAAAATTTCCCTTAAAAAAGGAGGAATTTCAGTTTTTTCGGTAACGGGAGGGGGTGGAGCTGTTGTAGCAGGTGTGGGCTGCTGGACTTTTTTAGTTCTTTTACTTAGATAGTTCAGAAAAGTAATGAGCAACCAGATAAAAATAATAGTTAAAATTGAATCCATATTTATTCCCTGCTATTTGACCGAAGTGTACTCCACCCCTTTATTCCGAGAGGTTGTTATTTTTGATTGTGCTCGCGTTTTCCTTCACTCGAAATCGATTGTCGCATTTCAGTATCTGCCTGAATATTTTTAAGGTTATAATAATCGAAAACTCCCAATTTCCCTTCTTTAAAGGCTTGCGCGATAGCAAGAGGAATTTGAGCTTCGGCTTCGATCACTTTCGCCCGCATTTCCTGAGCCCTTGCTTTCATTTCCTGCTCTGTAGCAACAGCCATCGCCCGGCGGGTTTCGGCTCTGGCCTGGGCGACTTTCAAATCAGCTTCCGCCTGATCGGCTTGTAGTTCAGCGCCCACATTTTTACCCACATCAATGTCGGCAATATCAATGGATAAAATTTCAAAGGCCGTTCCTGAATCTAATCCCTTATTCAATACGGCTTTTGAGATGCGATCAGGATTTTCCAGAACTTCTTTGTAAGACTCGGCTGAACCAATGGCGGAAACAATGCCTTCGCCTACCCGTGCAATAATAGTGTCTTCGGTTGCCCCACCGACTAATCGCTCAATATTAGTTCGCACCGTGACACGAGCTTTAGCTTGTAGCTGGATTCCATCCTTGGCGACCGCTGCAATAAAACCGGTTTTGGGGCAATCAATAACCTTAGGATTAACACTGGTTTGCACCGCATCCAATACATGCCGTCCCGCCAGGTCAATCGCCGTGGCTTGCTGGAAAGTTAACGGAATGGAAGCTTTATCAGCTGCAATCAACGCATTGACCACTCGACCCACATTTCCACCGGCCATAAAATGGGTTTCCAGCATACTGGAATTAATATCCAACCCCGCCTTTTGAGCGTTGATCAAGGCATTTACGATTAAAGAGGGCGGAATCTTTCGCAAACGCATTCCGACTAAACTCCCTAAGCCAATTTTCACTCGGGCAGCCAATGCCGTAATCCATAATCCAATAGGGATGAAATAAAAGAACAGAACAAGAACAATAATGATTAAAAATAAGACTAGAAATAATATTCCAGATGAAAGATCCATATCAGGTATTCTCCTTTTTATAATTTAACGACAATCAATTTATTTCCTTCAACCTTAATCACCCGTATTTTTTCACCTTCTTTTATAAAATCACCCTGACTGACGGCTTCTAATTTCTCGCCTTCAATTTTAATGAAACCGGCTGGTCTCAGATAAGTATGGGCGATTCCTTCTTTGTTAAGGTATTGGTCATAGTTTCTTACAAATGGTTTAAAACCTTCGGAAACTGCTTCTTTGTTTTTTAAAGAAAAACCGAGATGAATTCCTTTCTTGAAAAACCACATAACCAGCACACCTACTACTATTAGTGCCAACAGCAAAACCAGGAAGGCTGTTGTCAACGAAAATTCGATAAAGGCATAAATGACGCCGATGAGAAGAAGTATGCTGCCACTCATTCCAAAAAAAGTTACTCCCGGGACTAAAAATATTTCCGCAGCAATCAACAATAAACCAAAGATAAGGATAATAAGCGGTAAAAAGGTATTCATTCTTTTTTCTCTAAACTTTTAACAATGAGTCGATATCCATCGATTTGGGAAATCACAATGGGTGTATCCTTCTCAATGAATTCTCCTTCGCTAACCACATCCAGACGTTCACCATCAAACAAACCGATTCCAGCCGGTCGCAAAGGGCTAAGAGCCTTTCCTTCTTTTCCAAGATACCCGCGATAATCCCGAGAGGCAATATATCCTTTATCTTTTAACTGAGACTCTTCCAGCGAGATGGTGCGCCAGATGGAGGATTTCGGAAAAAGTTTAATAATGACCAGTGCACCCAGAATGGTGAGAATGAGAGAGAATGCTAAATATCCGGCGGCGGAGCTAAAACTGGATGGATCTACATGTTTGAACTGCCCAACCAGACTAAGATAGATCCCGGCGATCATCAGAATGATGCCTCCAACCCCGGCCACTCCAAAGCCGGGAATAACGAAAATTTCTAGAAGTAAAAGGGCAGCTCCAACGATAAACAAAATGATTTCGATGATATCCGCCAGATTAACAATATAGTGACTTCCAAAAAAGAGGGTTAAAAAGAGCAAACCTAATGTGCCCGGAACACCCCAGCCCGGCGTTTTTATTTCAAAGAATAAGCCGATCAATCCCAATGAAATTAAAAGCGAACTCACCAGGGGATCGGTCAAGAAACGAACAACTTTTTCTGCCCAATTGATTTTTGAGTAGATGATCACTTTATTTTTAATTTCGAGATGCTCTGGAATTTCAGAGAGATCATTAACTATAAAATCAGCCATTTTCCAGTGTAAAGCTTCCTCGGTGGTGAGCGTGATCAGCTTTCCCTTAGGAGATAAGCCTTCAATTTCGATATCTTCATCCACCATACCTTCGGCTATCAATCGATTGCGACCGTTTTTTTCGGCAGTGGACCCCATTTCAGCCCGGAAATACGAGATGGCCTTTTCGGAGGCTTTTTCACCGGTTTGATCCACTACGGTAGCTGCTCCAATCGAGCTCCCAGGAACCATAACAATTTTATTGCAGGAAAGACTGATTAAAGCGCCAGCACTGATAGCCCGTTTATTGATGAAAGCTATGGTAGGAATGGAGGTGTTCAGAATTAAATCTTTAATCTGGGTTGCCGCATCTACTCGTCCTCCGAAGGTATTAATTTCGAATATGATGGCTTCGGCTTTATTCTTCTCAGCCTCTGAAATAACGCGTTTTATATAAGGGGGTAATCCAAGGTCAATCGTGCCTTCCACTTTGATGTGGTAAACTTGACCAGGTAAAAGAGAACAAAATAAGATCAAATAGAATAGAGTTTGAAGTTTCATAGATTATTGTTTTTTTTCTAAATTTATCTCACAAATATTTATAAAACAACAGTTGAAATGCGGAAGATAAAACTTTAAATGGACGTTGACATGATTGGAATTCTCTATTAAATTTTAATGCTAAAATTATGATAAGGGGCTGTAGCTCAGCTGGGAGAGCGCTTGAATGGCATTCAAGAGGCCAGGGGTTCGACTCCCCTCAGCTCCACTCGTAAAGCAGTTGATAATTTATAATTGATAGTGGTTTGATGTATACATGATTATTCTGGGAAAGGGGAAGAATGTGACTTCGTCAGAAGATTCATGTTTACTGCTGCTGTGACAAAGACAACATTTATTTTTCCCGGTTCACCTATCTTATCAATAAATTACTAACTATCAATTATAAATTATTAATAAACGAAATGGCGCCGTACCCAAGTGGCTAAGGGAGAGGTCTGCAAAACCTCCATTCGACGGTTCGAATCCGTCCGGCGCCTCCAGTAAAAAACATTTTCACGTTTACGACTATTTCCCAACCGCCGGTCTAAAGTTTCCAAAAATTTTGGAAAAATCCCTTCTTTAATCAGTTAAGTACACGTTTTACTCTATTACCATAAATGAAGTATTAAAGTGAAATCTTGACGCCGATAATTTTTTATTTACATTCAGGTTGATTTTTGAATACCTCCTCGCTTAACTTCACTTTTAAATTTATACTGGATTTTAAATGATAAAAAAAGGGATGTTAATTGGAATTTCTGGTGCCAGCGGATCGGGAAAAACCCTGGTGGCTAAAACCTTGCAAGATGCCCTGCAGTCAGAACACGTGCTTATTTTGCAAGAAGATTCATATTATAAAGATTTGTCACATCTTCCGTTCGAACAACGGGTGCATTTCAATTTTGATCATCCCGATGCCTTTGATCATCAATTATTAATATCTCATTTAAAAGATTTACTTCAGCAACGACCTATTAAATTGCCGCTTTATGACTTTACTCAGCACATTCGCCGTAAAGAGACCAGGACCGTCAAACCCCATCCGATTATTATTCTGGAAGGTATTTTGGTTTTAGCCATTCCGGAATTGCGTGAGTTGATGAATATTAAAATTTTTGTTGATACTCCTGCCGATATCTGTTTTATCCGTCGCTTAGAACGGGACATCAAAGAGCGTGGCCGATCGGTAGAATCAGTTATCCGACAATATCAGGAAACCGTACGTCTCATGTATATGCAATTTATCGAACCATCAAAACGCTATGCCGATATTATTATTCCCCATGGTGGAAAAAATGTAATAGCCATTGATATCATTCAGGCTAAAATTGAAAAGTTATTAGCTAATCAATCGGATAAGAAGTAGACACATAAAACGACAGATAAAGAGTCATCTAAACAGAAGTTTCCACATTTCATAAATTCAGGGATATATCAAGCATGCTCTCAATTATGCATCGCAATATGGGTTGGATAGAAGTAATTTGTGGTAGCATGTTCAGTGGTAAAAGCGAGGAGTTAATCCGCCGGTTGCGACGGGCAATAATTGCTCGCCAAAAAGTGGCGATCTTTAAACCGCGAATCGATACTCGCTACAGCAGCGATCATATTGTCTCTCACAGCGAATTGAAAATACCATCACGCCTGGTCGATAACGCCTGGGAAATTCTGCAGCAATCCTTGGAAGCGCAGGTGGTCGGAATCGATGAAGCTCAGTTCTTTGATCAGGAACTGGTTGTGGTCTGCCAGAAATTGGCGAATATGGGAAAACGGGTTATTGTGGCCGGCCTGGATACAGATTATCGAGGAGAACCATTTGAGCCGATTCCTCAACTTTTAGCCGTTGCAGAATATATCACGAAAACTCATGCTATCTGTGTCATTTGCGGAAATCCAGCCAATTATACCCAACGAAAAACCACTGACCGCGATCGTGTGGTGGTTGGTGCCGCCGATATCTATGAAGCCCGCTGCCGAAATTGCTTTGAACCTCCCGAGGATGTGAAAGAAAAAATGCAGGCTCTGGATAAAAGAGTAAAACGAGATAGGGAGAAATCGAAATGATAATCGACTTGCTTTTCATGGTGGTTGGTCTGCTTTGTTTACTGGCCATCGCTTTTCTGTTTTCATCGGACCGACGAAAGATTGATTGGCGATTAGTAGGTATGGGTATTTTATTACAAATTATTTTCGCCATCTGTGTCCTGATCATTCCAGGTGGTGAAATCCTTTTTAATTATTTAAGCAAATTTTTCGTGACCATCATCAGTTTTACCTTTGAAGGTGCATCATTTGTCTTTGGATTTCTTTCATCACAGGCAAATACCGAAAAAATTCTGCCAATTGATTTACAGAATAAGGGCTTTGGATTTATCTTCGCTTTTCAAGTCCTACCAACCATTATCTTTTTTTCTTCCTTGATGTCAGTCCTTTACCATTTGGGCATTATGCAGCGAATTGTACAGGCAATGGCCTGGGTAATGGCCAAAACCATGCGGGTCAGTGGCGCGGAATCTCTCTCGGTAGCCGCCAATGTTTTTATTGGACAGACGGAAGCCCCTCTGGTCGTAAGACCTTATGTATCAACCATGACCCAATCCGAACTTCTTACTTTAATGGTAGGAGGTATGGCGACTATCGCCGGTGGTGTTCTGGCGGCATATGTTAATATTTTAGGTGGACCAGATCAATCCCTGCAGATTTTTTATGCAAAACATTTATTGTCAGCTTCGGTGATGGCTGCACCCGCCACTATGGTGATTGCCAAAATTCTAATGCCTGAAAAAGATCTTCCAGAAACCAGAGGTACCGTAAAATTAAAAATTGAAAAAACATCAGTTAATGTCATCGATGCAGCCGCTACTGGCGCAGGCGATGGATTGAAATTAGCCCTTAATGTGGCCGCCATGCTGCTGGCATTCATCGCATTAATTGCTCTACTCAACTATATTTTAGTAGGGCTGGGAAACTATAGCGGTCTGAATTCTCTCATTGGAAAGCCATTGAGTCTGAATACCATACTGGGCTATTTGCTTTCCCCGATAGCCTGGATCATCGGAGTACCCTGGATCGATGCGGTGAAGGTTGGGTCTTTAATCGGAGAAAAAGTCGTTTTGAATGAATTCATTGCTTACGTGGACCTGGGTTCCATGATCCATAGTGGGATTCTGTCTGAAAAAGCCCGCATCATATCGACATATGCCCTGTGTGGCTTTGCTAATTTCTCCTCAATCGCTATTCAGATCGGAGGTATCGGCGGAATCGCACCTAATCGTCGACACGATCTGGCCAGATTTGGACTGCGAGCAGTGTTAGGAGGTTCTCTGGCCACTTTTATGACGGCAACTATTGCTGGTTTTCTGACGTCGATTTAATTTATATTGGTGGTAAAAAATTAAAGTCAGATAATTCACATTTTTCTGAGGTGATACTATGAAAAGTTGGATGAAAATTACTTTGTTAATACTGGTCATTTTTATTTGTGTGGGTACTTTTTACTATATGACATTCTCCCGTCTGTTAGAATCTTCACCACCGGTAGTGAAAGATAGTTATCTTCAATTAGATATATTTGGTGAAATTCCAGAAAGAGAAACATCAGATCCACTAACAAAAATTTTTGCCGGTGACATCCCGACTCTGGAAGGAATTCAACAGTGCATTCGTAAAGCGAAAGAAGATGCGAGTATAAAAGGAATTATTATTCGTCCCATTTCCTTGAGCTGTGGGTGGGCTAAATTGGATGAGATGAAACAAGCCTTAAGAAGCTTTAAAGAATCTGGAAAACCGATTTATGCCTACCTGGAAATGGCTACCAATAAGGAGTATTACCTCTCTCTGGAGGGTCAGATGATTTTTGGACCACCAGCTAACATCTTAATTGTCAATGGATTGGTTGCTCGTGGATATTATCTGAAAGGAACGCTTGATAAAATTGGAATCGAAGCCGATTTTCTGGCGGTTGGAAAATACAAAAGCGCTCCCAATTTATTAACCCGGGATGATATGCCGCCCGAAGATAGGGAAGTGACCACTGCTATTCTGGATGATTACTATGCACGCTATCTTGAAGCGATCAGCGCTTCCCGAAACCTGGAAAAGAAGACCGTAAAAAAACTGACCGACTATGGCATTTATTATTTGAAAAATGCGTATGAAAACCACCTGATCGATACGCTGATGTATTATAATGAATTCCAGGATTATTTAAAATCCAAAGATAACAAAAAACCCCGCTTTGTGTCCTATTCTCGCTACAAGAAAGTACCTTTCCCCAAAGTAAAACAGGAGATCAAAGATCAAATCGCGCTCATTTATTGCGTGGGAGACATCGTTTCTGGTCTGGGAGAGGCCTATTCGGAAGAGGGAATTATGATTGGGGAAGGGATGGCGAATACAATCCGAAAAGCGGCGGAAGATAATCAGGTGAAAGCATTAGTTTTGCGCATTGATAGTCCCGGTGGATCCGGTTCCGCCGCCGACATGATCTGGCAGGAGGTGAAACTGGCAAAGACTAAAAAACCGGTTATTGTTTCCATGTCCGATGTGGCCGCTTCCGGAGGCTACTACATTGGTATGGCGGCCGATAGTATTTATGCTCAATCCGGTTCATTAGTGGGAAGCATTGGCGTTTTCTCTGGTAAATTATCATTTAAGGAATTCTATAAAAAAATAGGAATAAACAAAGTTGAAATCCCCCGCGGCACCAATGCCAATCTCTTTTCTGAAATTCAAAAATTTGACAATAATCAACGAAAGATTTTGCTGGAGAATATAGAATATTTTTATCAGACGTTTGTCACCAAAGTTGCCGAAGGACGACATATGACCTATGAGCAGGTCGATCAATTGGCTCAGGGACGGGTCTGGACTGGCGCCCAAGCCCTTGAAAATGGATTAATAGATAGAATCGGTGGTCTCTTTGATGCAGTGAATGCCGCCAAGAAGATGGCCGGAATTCCTATTGAGTCATACGTGAAACTAAAAATCTATCCGCGGGAAAAGTCATTCCTACAAAAAATTTTGTCAGAAGGATTAACCGTTACGGATATTATTTATGATAAGATTGTTCCAGCACCGGTAAAAAAATATGTGTATGGATTCCTCTATTTTAAAGACTTCGAGCCGTTAATGATGATGCCAATGTATTTAGATATTCAATAAATCACATAGAAAGATGACACTGAACATAAACAAATTTTTACAAAATGGACCGGTGTGGACCTATTCTAATCTCTTGAGTCTGTCCCGATTGTTCCTTGGTATTCTGTTATTTTATAGTATTAGTCATAAACAGACTCATGTTTCTATTTCATTGGCCATAGTGGCGGTTATCAGTGATTTTGCCGATGGTTATCTGGCCCGGAAACGAAATGAAATTAGTGAATTGGGGAAAATACTGGATCCCCTCGCCGATAAAATTACAGTAGCTCTGGGAGCAATTGCCCTTTATAAAGTTTATTCCTTACCCCTCTGGATAGTTATTCTTATCATCGGACGTGATATTTTAATTTTAGCAGGCTCGGTTATTCTCATTGAAAGATTACAAAATGTAGTTGCCTCGGAATTGCCGGGAAAAATAGCTGTGACCATCATTGCGATGCTTTTGTTAACTTATCTGCTCGAATGGCACCTTCTCAAACCTTATCTTCTTATCTTCACCGTTCTGGCTATATTTATTTCATTTATTTTTTATGTCTTACGCTTTCTTAAAATTTTCGTAAAATATGAAAATGGATAAAAAAGAAAAATCATCTCAATTGACAATAACCAAAAACATTGAGGAAAGCATTGCTTTTATTCAAACGCAAAGTGATCTCACTCCAGAAATCGGTATTATTTTGGGATCTGGTTTAGGTACTTTTGCGGATCGATTGCAAGAGAAAATTTCTATTCCTACTTCCCATATTCCTCATTATCCACTCTCAACTGTAGAAGGGCACGAAGGCACCTTAATTTTTGGATATATAGAGAAAATTCCAGTCCTGGCCGTCAAGGGTCGTACCCACTTTTATGAAGGTCATTCTATCGATAAAGTAGCCTATGTTGTCAGATTGCTGGCTCGTATGGGCGTAAAATTACTTATCGTGACCAATGCGGCCGGGGGAGTAAATCCGTATTTTCGCCCGGGTGATTTGATGGTTATTTCTGACCATATCAACTTTATGTTTAAAAATCCTCTGCGGGGACCTCAATTGCCGTCAGAGACACGCTGGACCGATATGGGTGATGCGTATGATTCGGAATATTCAGAAATGATCGAGCGGGTGGGATTAGAACTGAAAATTCCTTTAAAAAAAGGGGTGCTTTTTGTTTCGACAGGTCCTACCTATGAAACTGCGGCAGAGGTGAGAATGGCGCGCCGCCTTGGTGCTGATGCCGTGAGTATGTCAACTATTCCGGAAGTATTAGTGGCTCGCGCCAACCAAATAAAAGTAGTCGGAATTTCCTGTATCACGAATTTTGCTACCGGACTCAGTCCCTTTAAATTATCCCATCAGGAAGTGACCGATATCGCTCGCGCTGTTGAATCCAAATTCCAACGATTGCTTTTACAGGCGATCCTTGAATTTAGCAAAAAGTTAAAAGCCAGGTAAGTGAGTTCAACGAATAAGAGCGGCTAAAATTATTCCCAGAATGAGCCACAAGGGAATAGAAAAGAGCAACGCCCAAACTAATCCCTGTACGGTTTTTAATCGTTCTCGCAGAGAACGTTTCTCAAATGCTCGTTCAATTCGAAGTTTCACATCTTCCATGTGAAAAGGTTTGGTGATATAATCGTAAGCACCTTTTTTTATGGCATCTACAGCTGTTTCAATAGAAGGATAACCGGTAATCATTAAAAAAATTACATCCTTATCCATATCGCGGACACGTTTTAGAAGCTCTAATCCGTCAACATTGGGCATTAATAAGTCAGAGATGATAAGATCGAATTCACCTTTTTGATATTTATCTAAGGCATCCTGGCCATCTTCCGCGGTCTGTACATCGTAATTCATACTTTCCAAATAATTACTCAAAACTTCACGAATATTTTCTTCATCATCAACGACTAAAACCCGACCTAATTTTTTCATAATATCATCCCCATTTTCATTGCCGAAAAAAATACGATATATCTATAATCTAAGTCAAGATAAAACTCAATATGATCATATCATCGTCTTTCCGGGTTTAAGGCTTGAGATAAATTCTATCTGAATCAATACCTTTCGATTTATTTTTTTATCTCCGAACTAAAATTCAAATTGATTTAAAAGTGAATTTGGCCTATTTTATACAAAAATAAAGAGGCGCCGATATGAAAGTCATTGAGAACGTAATAAAAATTATTTTAGTTCTGCTCATCCTGTTTGTGCTAATTCAAAACTCTGGCCAGAGAGTGGATTTGGCAATCTTTACCGTGTCATTCGCAGGAATTAATCTGGCGATTGTATTGCTGATTACCCTTGGTGTTGGTGCTATCTTAGGATCTTTATTAGTGGGGTTCTCGCTCATTCATTCCCGCAGCGAGGTTCGAGATCTCATGAAAAAGAATAAGCTATTAACCAAAGAATTGGAAAATTTGCGGAATATTTCGATTGATGAAATCCCTTCCGACAACCTGAAAGATCTCAACCAGTAGTAAAGTCAGTCAAAGGAGAATGTTTTTATGCAATCTTCTGATTTATTCATGGAATTGTTAATCGTTTTGTTAGTTGTGGCTGCTCTGCTGATCATCTATTATTATACACGGGTATATCGTAAACCCCAACCTGAAAAAGGCAGTTACCTGGCTGCGTTGGAATTTCTGGCAGATGGCAATGAAAAATGGGCGATTCAAAAATTTAAGGAGACGGTTAGGGAAGATACTGAGAACATTCAAGCTTATCTTCGGTTGGGAGATTTATTAAGAAAAAGGGGATTTGCCAACAACGCTTTGAAAATACATAAAGATCTCACTTTTCGGGGAAATGTCTCCGATGAAATGAGAGCTAAAATTCAGTACAGTCTTTTATTGGATTATGAAGCCACCGGAAATTATAAAGCCGCGATTGAAATTGCCAATTCAATTATTGATAATGAGAAATTCTATAAAAATGAAGCGGCTACTCGATTGTTAACATACCTGGAACGGGAGGGAAGATGGCAGGAAGCCTATTCAACCATTAAAAAAAGTTTCAAGGATCTGACACCAATCCTGACCAAAAAATTGGCGCTTTATCTGGTTTTTCAAGGTTTAGAACTTCAAGAAAAAAACGAAGGGCGAGAGGCTCGTATTAAATTCAAAGAAGCGATTAAGATTGATCCAGAATGTGCAGCTGCCTATTATTATTTAGGGAAATCTTATTACGTAGAAGATCGGTTAGAAGAAGCCATTAGTGAGTGGGAAGATCTCTGTCGAATCCTTCCTAAAAAAGCCCATATCACCTTCAAGGATCTCGAAAGATCGTGGTTTGAATTGGGAAAATTTACAGAAGCCGAGAAATTATACAAATCAATTTTGAAAAAGGATAATAAAAATATTCATGCTACTCTGGCTCTGGCTGAGATTTATACTAAAAAAGAAGATTTCGATAAAGCCCTTGACGTATTAGCCAGTCTAGACGAAGAGAATCAGCAAAATCCATTAGTCATTGGTTCTCGGGTAAATATATTTGCACATAAGAACCAATATAAGCAAGCCACTCAGCTGGCACTCGATTATTTTTTGAAAAACTATGACCTGATGGAAAAGCAGTACGAATGCCAGGAATGTCAATATAAATCTGAAGAACCTGTTTGGATTTGTCCCCAATGCAAAAGTATCGACTCATTCAATTATTAATATTGTTTATTTTATGCACTGTTTTAGGGGCAGCAGGGCAGGAACCCGATTATCATCAATTGTATGTAACCGGTCAAATCGCTACCCTGGAACAACTACTTTCTGGACAGCAAATTAAATCGCCAGACTGGAAAAAATTTATTGCGGCATTATTCGAAGAAAATTTTGATCAGGCCTTTAAAACATATGTTGAGATTTATCATCAAACCACCGATGGGCAATTGCGTTCCTTAGTTATTGACCGTGTTTCCCAATACTATTATGCTAAAGGTTTATATGAATCTGCCGAAAGATTATTGGTAGACGAGAAGTTCAGGAATCAGATTTTTAAAGTTGAAACGGATAAAATATATTTTGGTATTCAGTTAGGAGCTTTTTCTTCAAAAGCCAATGCAGAAAAAGCACGACTGGATTTTATGAAGACGCTTTCAGAGCTCACAATAGTTAAAAAAATATCGGGTGGAAAAGAACTCTACATTGTTGTTGCCGGAAAATTTCAGAATAAAGAGGCAGCGGAAGATTACAAAAATCAACTGCGACAAAGGTATGGATATAAAGGGATGATAATTCAATTTTGAGAGAGATGTGAACTATGAACTCGCAAGTTCTCAAACAAATTCCCCTATTTTCAGAATTAAGTGATCGGGATCTGGAAAAAATATTCCAGGTAGCCAGTCGTCAACGCTACCACAAAGATAATATCATCCTGATCGAAGAGGAAGTGGGTTCAACGATGTTTGTTATTTTATCCGGACGGGTAAAAATATCCCGCATCAGTGATGATGGCAGAGAAGTGATTCTCTCCATTTTGAGTGATGGAGATTTTTTCGGTGAAATGTCGCTACTGGATGGCCATACCCGTTCGGCAAATGTCACCGCCATTGAAGAATCAGAATTATTAGTAATCCGTCGCGAAGAATTTTTGCAAATGTTAAAAGAATTTCCGCAAATCGCTATCAATCTTCTCAAGGAATTGGCACAACGGATTCGCAAAAGCGATGAACATATTAAGTCGTTGTCCTTGCAAGATGCCACGGGTAGAGTGGCGTCAACCCTTCTTCGAATTGCTGAAGATTCTGGCGTATTTCGCAAAGGACAGGTGGAAATTCAGGAACTTCCACTGCAACAGGACCTGGCCAATATGGCCGGTACCAGCCGGGAAACTATCTCCCGAGTAATTAAATCCCTGACTGATGATGGTTATTTGAAAAAACAGAGTGGAAAAATTATTATTCTCGATTATGAAAAATTCAGGTTAAAATTTGCTAAATAGCTTTGCCTTTTTAAATAGAATTTTATGAAAATAATTATTGCCGGCAAGGATTGGGAGTCTTCTACCTACATTCGTAATGCTATTACAAGTGATGAATATCAGATTCAACAAATAACATTTAATCATTTTGTCAACAAAGCGATCACGCCTACCCCTGATTCTCTTCTCATACTGAATTTTTCGTCAAGTAATCTGAATGATGTACAGACCCTGCAATCATTCGTTGCTGAATGGTCCCCTGATTTAAGTCGGGTGATTTCCTTTATTCCCCACCATCGTCCCGATCTGCGCCTTGATCTGGCAAAAGCAGGACTACTGCATATTCTCGAATTACCATTTTCTCAGTCTGAATTGCGTTTACTGATTAATGAAATTATCAAAGAAAATAAATCTCATCCCTCATATGCTGGCCGATCGGATGCGATCCAACATTATTTCCAGATATGTGATTCCATACTCCGCATCGAATCGAATTTTGCAAGATGCAATAATATGATCTTGCCGTATTTTTCAACTCAGCTGAAATTCACCAATATTTATTTTTTTGAAATGATTTCTGAATTCGAAGCTGAATTAAAATACGCTTTCCCACCGTCCACATCCAATCAAAAACTTCAAATTGATTGTCGTTCATTGCTCCCATCTTTCACCGCTAATTCATTGATTATCAATGAGAATCTACCCGACGATCAACCAATAAATCTTTATCTGAAAACGATTTTTAACATTACCGCTAAAAGTCTTGCGATCCTTCCCGTCATTCAATTTTCAAAACTTAGCTTTCTCTATGTTTTCATTAATTCTGAAACATCTGTTCTTACCGAGGCTCAGAAGATATTACTTTATCTCTTTCAAAAAATTTTAGAATGGAAGTTCAACTCGCCTCTGCTGCATATAGATCGTGATCGACCTCAACCTGCTTCCTATCCTGCCAGCTTTTTCCAGGGGATCTTGGATCAGCTAAATTTTGGAATTGTCATTTTCAATGAAGCTTTAGAAATCAAATATATCAATCGTGAAGGTCGCAAACTCATTAATTTTTCTAAGGATAATCTTTCTTTTGCCACCCTAACCGATGTTTTTGGGGAACAGAATACCGCCATGATTAAAGCCACAATGAGTTTAGACAGCGGGGCTTTTGAACGGCCTGAAATTGAATTGAGGTCGAGCACTGGTCAAAAAACATTGGTAGGTTTTACCTTAACTGAGTACATTGATCCCATTGATCATCAAAAGGGATACATTCTCTCTCTAAAAGATATCACCTATACCAAAGAACTTCAGGAGGAAATGATCCGGATGGATCGGCTGGCTTCTTTGGGAGTTATGGCCAGCGGTATTGCACATGAAATCAGAAATCCCCTGGCGGGTATTAAGGCCATTGCTCAAACTTTTGAGGAAGAATTTTCAAAAAACGATCCAAAAAATGAATACGTTAAACGAATAATAAAACAGGTGAATCGCTTAGATGATTTACTGAAATCTTTGTTTTCATATGCTAAACCACCTAAACCGAATCGCCAATTCTGTGAGCTGAAAGAATTAGTTAACGAAGTGTTATCCCTCCTCAAACAAAGAATACAAAAACACAATATTACATTCACCCAATGGTACGAAAAGAATCTCCCTGCTATTTTTATTGATGGGGCTCAAATCCAACAGGTGCTATTCAACTTAATATTGAATAGTATCGAAGCCATCGAGAAGCAGGGTGAAATAAAATTGACGGCCAGAAAGGTTAGAAAAAGTGATGAGACGTTTCAACGAAAACCATTTTATAAGAAAATTACCGATCAACCTTATATCCAGATTTTGATCTCTGATAATGGTACCGGCATATCTCCGGAAAATTTACAACAAATTTTTAATCCATTTTTTACCACTAAAAATTATGGGACAGGCCTGGGACTTTCTATCGTTTATCAGATTGTTCAGGAGAATAATGGCATTATCTATTTCGAAAGTGAACTAAATAAAGGAACGCAATGTCATTTATTTTTACCGTGTTTCCAGACTCCTAATAAAGAGATAGGTAAAAAATAAAATGCTTCATTTAGTGTACTCATCCCCACTTATCTGTGAGCCTTTAATTTATAATCTCCGGCATCAGTCAGATCAATCAAAAATATCCGTTGAGAAATTATCGGAAATGGAATGTTTGAACAAACTGGAAACTCATCAAGCTGATCTGGCTTTATTAACGCCTTTAGCTTACGGAAAAAGTAAAGGGAATATTTATGTGGTAAAAGACTATATGATTCACAGCCCAAATCTTGGAAGGAATGTCTTGCTATTCTTTAAAGGAAATCTGACAAACTTTAACACCGTTTACTGTGAGCCGTTCAAAAAAGAAAACAGTTTTGAAAAATTTCTGGCAGATTGGGTTCTCAGGGAATACTTTGAGATAGATGTAGACTGGCAATTGTTATTCACACCGATTGTAGATGAGCATTTGTTAAATCAGTTAAAGGTGATCCTTTTGACCGGTGAAAAGGCGTTTGAGACATTCAACCAAATTGATTCCTATCTCGATCTCAGCGAAGAATGGTGCCTCCGAACCGAATTGCCTTTGATTCTCAACCTGCTATGTGTTCACTCTTCATTTGCCCATGCCGATCAGTTAGCATCCTTACAAAAGTCACTTGCCGAAGGATTAAAAAATCTGTCTGCAATTGCTAAAGAATATGCCCATTCTCATTCTCAGAATTGGACCGTCTATTATGATCTGCTCAGTAAAAATTACCAATATTTTCCCCATCCTGCCAGCCAGGAATCACTGGAGCAAATATTCCAACATATGTTTTATTCAGGAATTGTTGATTATTTACCTGAATTAAAAATCTATAATGGTTAGCACTTCCTTTACTAAAATTTAATAGAGAAAAATGTTTCGGCACGACAGAATGATGTAGAATAATTGCCTTTTCTTTCGAAGAATTTGCTTTTCAGTATCAGGTGCTTTTGGGTTTTGCTAGAGTAATTTTAATAAAAAAAGTGTGAAATATCTTTACAGATTTGGCCTGTTGATCAGCTAAAAAATTCTACCTGTTTAAAAAATCGTTGACTATATTTGATTCAGTTATCGATAAAGTACAAATCAATTCTGGCAAATGATTTGCATAAAAATATTCAGAGGAATACAAAGATGATTACTTTACTGATAAAACGAATATTGGTAATTCAGTTCGTACTGTTTAGTATACTCTATAGTCAAGGCACGAATTCATTTAATTTTTTACAGATGTCAATCGGGAGCCGTGCCCAGGGTATGGGTAATGCTTTCACGGCCATTCCTGCCGATATCAATAGTATTTATTTTAACCCTGCTAATATTGCTCTGGCAATGAGACCAAACATTATGTTTTTTCATGGTCAAATGTACGAACAAATAGCGGTTGAAAATCTAACAGCTGTTTATCCGCGTTTTCATAATTTGACGCTTTCTTTTGCCTTGAGTTATCTGCATTTGCCAGAAATAGAAAAATATGATATTGACCCGCTTTCAAGTGAACCGCTGGCCGCCGGTAAATTCCAGGTATATGATTTTGTCCCTCAAATTGGAATCGGATACAATATCAATCCTGATTTTTCGATTGGTCTGCAGATAAAATATCTACAGGAAAGAATTGATGATATTACTGCCAGTGGCGTGGCTTTTGATTTTGGCGCCTTGTATCAAATTCCCATTGACTATCTCACGATTGGAGCATCTATACAGAACCTTGGCCCGAAGATTTCTTTCGAAAAAGCGAAGGAACATTTGCCGCTCACTTATCGCCTGGGTATGGCCTATCAGTTATCCGCATATATGGTTACTTTTGCCTTTGATGGCGTCAAAACCTTAGGAGAAGAATGGCAATTTTATCCGGGTCTGGAAGTTGAATTAATGAATAGTCTTTCACTAAGAGCAGGGTACCAATTCCAGAATGATATTGGACCGGGTTACCATGTTGGTCTGGGATTCAAATTCCTCGATAATTATGCGATTAACTATGTGTATTCACCTTATGGAATTCTGGGAAGTACTCATAAGGCAGAATTCAACTTTAGTTTCAAAAAAGAAACCGCTAAAGCAGAATCTTACCGATCCACCGTACCAGAAAAAAAATATAATCCATCCGAGATCATTACTGCCGAAACACGCAATATCTCTTATTTTCTCCCGGTCCCTACCGGATTAACGGTGTCTAAAATTGAAGATCAATTGATTTTAACCTGGGATAAAATAGATGTACCGGATCCTCAATATTATGTGTATGTGGAGTTAGAAGGGAAAGCAAAAGTAGTGCGAATCACCAAAGAGCCTGTTACCGAAAATAAGTATACTTTTAATCCTACTGTTGATGAGATTCATTTACGATTTTTTGTTAGTTTTGTGAAAGATAATAAGGAAAGTGAATTATCCAGACCTTTAGAAGTGAAATATAAAAAATAATTTCCTTTTATAAATAGTTTTCAACAATTAGGAAAGAGAGTCTAACAAATCTGATTCAGATGGATATAGATTTTTATCACCAGATTCATAGTGTCGTGATTTTTTATAAAAAATCATTTTTTTCAGCTTACCTTTTATGTCCTTAAAAATTTCTCTCAGGTAGTTTTATTATCAGCCTCGTTGATTTTTTTTTAAAATGAACAGTTCTTGAAAATAATTCGGGTACCGGTCATCCATTCTCATCGTGAGAAGCTATTCTTTGCTCGAATTCAAAGTGCACATCTGTTTTTTTACTTGTTTTATTTTTAATACACTGGTATTTTTTAAACAGTTGAAAATGGAAACAGGATATGGGAAAAGTTCAGGTGCTGATTGTAGACGATGATTATGCTTCCAGTCTATTAATCAGCAAGATTTTACAAAAAGATAATTATCAGACAATTTCTTTTCGGAGTGGTGTAGAGGCCCTGGAATTTTTAGAAAAGCAACCCGTTGATCTGGTCATTTCCGATTTAAAAATGGAACAGATGGATGGTATTGAGCTTTTGCAGAAAGCCCGAGCCCTTGATCCAAACATTGCGGTTATCATTTTAACTGGCCATGCATCCATTCAGACGGCCATCGAATCGCTCCGTCTGGGTGCTGTAGATTATCTGATGAAACCCATCAATAATGAAGAGTTGCTCATTCGAGTTAAAAAGGCTCTGGAGCGGGTGAACTTAGAAAAAAGAGTGAAAGAAATTGAGCGACAGATGACATTTACTGCCACGGTAACCACCGCCAATCATGAAATCAATCAACCGCTGACGGTTATTTTATCAGGGATTGACATGATTAAAATGGAATTTGAGAAAAAAGGGATCTCTGATCGAGCAATCCAAAAATATCTGAACCTTATCGAAAAATCCAGTATTCGAATTGCGAATATATTAAGGAACCTACGAGAGATTACTTCACCAGTCATCCAGAAAATACCGCTGGGGATGCAATTGGTGGAGCTCAGCGGTAAAAGCCAGATGAAAAAACCTCATGATAAATACATTCTCATCATTGAAGATGAGGAGCAAATTCGGATTCTGGTTAAGGATATGTTGGAAAGTGCCGGTTATAAAGTTATCCTTTCCTCAAATGCAAAAGAGGGAATAGAAATCTATAAATCACAAAAGCAATTTATTGCCCTGGTACTGGTCGACTACTTTTTACCCGATAGTATCGGGCTGCAAGTTATCCAACAAATACAGCAGATAAATCCCGAGTGTAAAATCCTTATAACCTCCGGCTTTGAGTTAGATGAGGAAATTCAAACCGCCATAAAAAATGGAGTGATTGGATTTTTAAGTAAGCCATTTAATCGCGAACAAATATTAAACTACATTCAGACGCTTTCTGATTGAATTCCTATAAAATTGGGGGTGAAAAATAGTGTCTTTTTTTATTCTTACGGATACTGAACTCTTATTTTTTATTAATCAAAATCTGGCGAATTCTTTTTTCGATATACTCATGCCTTTTATAACTAATCTTCACAATTGGCGAATTCCAATACTAATCATCTGGATAGCACTGATGATCTTTGGAGGAAAAAAAGGAAGAGTCGCTGGCCTGTTAATCATATTTGTGGTCGTAATGAGCGATCAACTCTCTTCCGCCATAATTAAGCCGTCTATCGGGCGAATCAGACCATGTCACTTATATGAAAATCTTCGATTGTTGGTACATTGTGGAGGGAAATATTCTTTCCCTTCTTCTCATGCCAGTAATATATCGGCGGCAGCTTTTCTTTTCAGCTACTTTTATCGCAAGGGAAGCATCATCTTTTTCTGCATCGCCTTAGTTGTTGGTTTTTCCAGAATCTATGTTGGTGTTCATTATCCACTGGATGTGCTGGTGGGTTTTGTGGTGGGTTTCTGTTCTACTTTTGTCATCCTTAAATTCTATCTCACACTCATTGAAAAATATCCCGGCACCAAATTTATCCAGAGACTAAAGATCACTGGATAGTGAATTTCATGGCAGGCTCTTGCTTTTAAACATTCGAGAATTCTATGAATTTACTCAGTGATTTAAAAACTAACATCAAAAATAATCTCATCCCGGGTATCATTATTGTCGTTCCACTGGTCATCACCATTATCGTATTAAAATGGCTGATAGGTTTCTTTGATTCTCTGATTGCACCGGTGGTTGAAAATTATATTCGCATTTATATTCCGGGATTAGGATTACTGGTTAGTCTGATTTTTATTTATTTAGTTGGTTTGTCTACTAAATATTATTTTGGAACCAAACTAATCCAATTGGGTGAAGGTCTGGTTGTAAAAATACCGGTAGCCAAAACTGTTTATGTGGCTGTGAAACAAATTGTGACTCATCTCGCTTCTCGCGACAAAAAGATAATCCAGAAGGTCGTACTCATCGAATATCCACGGAATGGATTGTATTCATTGGGATTATATAACGGACAAATAGATGATCCTCATACAGGTGAAATATTAGCCAGTATTTTAATCATCACTTCCATTAATCCTGCCTCAGGTTTTACCGTTTTAGTACCGCTTAAACAGGTTCGGTTTGTCGATATGTCGCTGGAACAGATGATGAAATTTGTCGTCTCAGGAGGGATTGTATTGCCGGAAAAGTTAAAAATTCTGGCCGAGGGTGAGACTAAAAGCGCGACGAATATTCCTGGAGATATTGGACCGTAATCGGTTAATCTTCTTTGTCGATTTTGATATACTTATCGCGAATCTGCCCTAAAATTAATTTATCATTTCGAATCATGCGGCGGATAAATTCTTCGAATGTAACATGACCTTCGAGTTCATGGAAGCCTGTTTTTTCCCAAAAATGGGAGGGAAGGTTGTATAAAAATTTGATTATTTTTCGTTTTTGCTCAAAAAACTTTTCAATAATTTCCCCTAAACTTTTTTCATTATAAAAGTTCTCTTTTTTGAACCTCCGGGGCTCAATCGCGGGGAGATATGGATTTTCCCGGTCAATGATCTTCTTTAATCGCATTTCGAATACATCTTCTTCAATAGCCATTATAGTTGTAAAATATTCCTTAAAAGTCGTGGCGGTTTCTTCGTCCAATTCCTGTTTATGCTGCCATAACGACATAAGAATTAATTGAAAATCTCTAAGATTTTCTTCTATACTTTTTATTAAACTTTTTCGGTAAAACTCTGTCATACTTTCTTTAATTCGTGTCTGAACAATCCAAATGTCAATTTAAGATATATTTTTTATCACTGGAAAAAAATGATTTGGATCACATCGCTATTTTATTAACCCATTCCTCCGAAATATAATAACTTTTAAGCTAGTTTTTATAAAATTTCTTTTAAAAATTCATTAGATATTGACAGGTTTACCTGAATATCATAAAATTAAGGTAGTAAAATTTAGTCGCTGAAGTTAAATTGATGATGGGTTCTGAAAAATAAAAAGCAGGAGTATTGTTTTGTCGTCTTTTGTTCATTTACATAATCACACTCACTTTAGCCTGCTCGATGGGGCGATCGAAGTAAAAAAATTTTTACAGCGAGCCGCTGAACTGAAATTCAATGCTCTGGCTATTACTGATCATGGTAATATGTTTGGGGTGTTAGATTTTTATCTAGAAGCCAAAAAGATAGGTATAAAACCCATCATTGGTATCGAAGCCTATATTGCTCCTGAATCACGTTTTGATAAAAAATCCAGTGGTAAGGGTTTTAAACAAAATGCTTATCATTTGGTGCTTTTCGCAAAAAATAACGTTGGGTACAAAAACTTAATGAAACTCTCAAGTCTGGCATATACCGAGGGATTTTATTACCGGCCACGAATCGATAAAGAGTTATTGCGAAAGTATCATGAAGGGCTGATCGCGGCTTCAGCCTGCATGAAAGGGGAGGTGTTCTATAAATTCAATTATATTAGCCGTGAAGAAGGAATTAAAGCCATTGAAGAATATCTAGATATCTTCGGAGAAGATTTTTACCTCGAAATCCAAAACCATAATATCCCAGAAGAACAGGGGTATGAAAAGCTTTATAAAATCTCCCACGAGATGCATATTCCGGTTATCGCGACCAACGATGTTCATTATCTGTTAAAAGAACATTACGCTTCCCATGATATCCTGCTATGTATCCAATCGGGCAAAAATGTGTCGGACCAGAACCGAATGCGGTATAATACCGAGGAATTATACTTAAAAGATGTTTCTGAAATGTACAAAGCTTTTTCTGATAAAAGTGATGCGCTGGAGAGGACTCTTGAAATTGCTGAGAAATGCAATGTGGAAATAGAGACGGGTCGGATGTTGCTTCCTAAATTTCCTCTACCCCCGGAATTTTCGCATATGGACCTGGATGAATATCTGCAGAAAGTGACACTGGAAGGGGCTAAAAAAATATATGGAGAACTTACACCAGCCATTGAACAGCGATTAAACTATGAGCTGAATATCATTAAAAAAACTGGATATGCGGGCTATTTTTTAATTGTCAAAGATTTTATCGATTTTGCTCGGCAACAACAAATCCCGGTGGGGTTGGGTAGGGGATCGGTGGCTGGCAGTCTGGTTGCCTATGTCACTGGAATAACCCGGATTGATCCACAACGATATGACCTCATTTTCGAGCGATTTTTAAATCCTGAGCGGATTAGTATGCCTGATATTGACATTGATTTCTGCTTTGAACGGCGAGAAGAAGTCATCGCTTATGTCCGAAAAAAATATGGTGAGAATAACGTAGCTCAGATAATTACCTTTGGAACGATGGCCTCCAAAGGTGTTATCAGAGATGTGGCTCGTGCTTTAGGAATAGAATACAGCAAGGCCGATGCCCTTGCCAAGTTGATCCCAACTTTTCAGGGTAAACCCATACCTTTGGATGAAGCACTAGAGACTATTCCCGAATTAAAGGAAATCATCCAGAATGGCGATGAACAGTTTAAAATTTTGATGAAACATGCTCAGGTTCTGGAAGGTTTAGCCCGTCATGCCTCTATTCATGCTGCCGGGATCATCATCGCCCCTGACGATATCACCCAATATGTTCCGCTCTATCAAACTGAAGAAAAAGGCGAAAAAATAATCGCCACCCAATTCAGCATGACTGGTTGTGAAACGATTGGTTTGCTGAAAATGGATTTTCTTGGATTGCGAACCCTTACTGTTCTGCATCACACCGTTGAGATGATTAAAAAGCGCGGGATAGACATTGATCTGGATAAAATTCCTTTAGATGATCAGGAAACTTTTCAAATCTTTTGTGAAGGCAATACGGTGGGAATTTTTCAGTTTGAGAGTGGAGGAATGAAAGAATACTTGAAAAAGCTCCAACCGAATCGCATCGAAGATTTAATTGCTATGAATGCTCTTTATCGGCCAGGTCCAATGGAAAATATCAATAGCTATATTGCTCGGAAACATCAAGATGAGGCTATCGAATATTTGCATCCACGATTAGAACCCATTTTACGAGAGACGTATGGAATCATTGTCTATCAGGAACAAGTCATGCGTATTGCCTCTGAATTGGCCGGCTTCCCATTAAGCAAAGCCGATAATTTACGGCGAGCGATGGGCAAGAAGAAAAAAAGTGAAATGGAACGCCTGAAAAAGGAATTCATCGAAGGTTGTCAGAAAAACAATATTGACTTACAAACTGCTGAACAGATATATGAACTCATTTTTAAATTTGCAGGTTATGGGTTTAATAAATCCCATTCTGCTGCCTATGCACTTTTAGCTTACCAGACGGCGTATCTCAAACGGCATTTTCCGGCCGAGTTTATGGCGGCCACCTTGAGCTCTGAAATAAATGATTCTGCTCGTATTGCCGTGCTGATTGATGAATGTCGGCAAATGGGATTGGAAATTCTCCCACCGAATATAAATATTTCAAGTGAAGTTTTTGTAGTTACCCCTGATAATAAAATAAGTTTTGCGCTTTCTGCCATAAAAAATGTGGGGATGGCTGCCATTCGCTCTATCATCAAAGCTCGTCAGGAAAATGGACCCTTCAAAAATATCTATCATCTCTTGCAGCACGTTGATTTACGAGCGGTCAATAAAAAAATTTTGGAAGCTCTGGTCCAGGCCGGAGCACTGGATACCCTGGAAGGAACTCGCTCTCAAAATTTTGCTGCCATTGAAACGGCAATAAATTTTGCTCAAAAATATCAAAGTCAATTGCAAAATAAGGCTCAAATCAACATCTTTGAAATGTTGAATCCCAGTCAGGCAGGCGAGAAAAGTGAACAGTTTATGACCTATCCACCTCTTCCCGATGTACCTGATTGGCCTATTCAGGAAACGTTGCAGCGCGAAAAAGATCTATTGGGATTTTATATCAGCGGACATCCCCTCGATAAATATGCCCGAGAAATCGAATTATTCAGCACTCTGAAGTGGGATCAACCAGAAACATATCTTCCTAATACTGAAATTCAAACGGCAGTCATCATCAACCAGGTGAAAACCCATCTGGATCGTAAGGGGAATATTATGGCGTTTGTTACCGCGGAAGATAAATTCAATTCCTTTGAGGCAATAGTATTTTCTTCTGTCTATGAAAAATATGGCACTTTCCTGAATAAAGGTGAGATGGTTTTTTTAAGAGGCAAAGTAAGCGAAGCCGAAGAAAAATCGTTCCGGATGCTGTGTGAGGAGATAATTCCGATTGCTGAGATTCGAAATCGGTTGGCCAATGGAATTCAATTATTGATTAATCCTACCACCATGAATGATGAAGAAATTCTTAAACTTCAACAGATTATAAAGAAATATCCGGGGAAAATTCCCCTATATTTTGAAATTCATACCAACGATGGTCAGAATAATCTTATCTTGCGTTCCAAGAGATTTCAGGTGATCCTCTCCGATGATTTTTTAAATGAATTGCAGAAATTGATTGGGAAAGAAAATATTCTATTTAAAATTTAAAGGAAATCAGGATTGTTATAACATGCGGGCGGTTATTCAAAGAGTGTCGGAAGCATCAGTGGAAGTAGATGGGAATATAATCAGCCAAATAAACATCGGTATGGTTGTGCTCCTGGGCATACGTCTGGAGGATTCAGCAGAGGATGCTATTTATCTGGCCAAAAAAATTAGTACACTTCGAATTTTTGATAATTCAGAAGGCAAAATGAATCGAAGTCTCTCCGATGTAAACGGTGCAGTTTTAGTAATTTCTCAATTTACATTGTATGCCAACACCAGAAAAGGACGACGACCCAGTTTCATCGAGGCCGCTTTGCCTGAAAAAGCGGAATCGCTTTATGAGTTTTTTATTCAGACCTTGAAAGAGGAAAATGTTCCTGTACAGAAAGGAATTTTCGGGGCGGTAATGAGAGTAAAGATTCATAATGAAGG
>Ga0067045_1027414_pt1 | contig 154245 bp, 163 predicted proteins | sample TerdegcTABiofilm_FD_59184 | JGI IMG/M metagenome (GOLD analysis project Ga0067045, IMG submission 59184) | Combined Assembly of (Gp0054472, Gp0054536) Wastewater bioreactor microbial communities from Singapore -Terephthalate degrading... | reverse complement strand
TATTATAAATAAAATTATTATATATATATAATATAATATTACATAAATAATTAAAGAATTTAAGAATTTAAGAATTTAAGAATTTAAGAATATTGCAATTGTGCCTTTTATTATTGTGGATTCGCCTTTTTTGACATTTAGTTCGTGTGTATGCGTTTTAGTGCGTGTTGAAAAAAAATAATTGGCAGTAAAACGAAAAATCTAATAAAAAAGGAGTCTGCTTATGCAAGACAAAACCAAAAAAATCGCCGAAAGGGTCATCGCCCTACGGAAAACAAAAGACATCTCTCAGGCAGAGCTGGCACGAAAAGTGGGACTTACCAAAGGAGCCTTAAGCCAATTTGAACGAGGTATTATCGGATTAACCGCTGAAAATATGGGGGAAATCGCACGGGTACTAAACACTTCTACCGACTACCTAATCTTCGGAAAAGAAGACCGAAAAGCCACCACTCTCTGCCAAGAACTTTTCCGAAAACTACTGGACAATAAAAAATTCCAACAAATTGTAAAACTTACTGAAGATCTCGAAATCGATGACCTTATCGATCAGATAAAATCTTACTTAAACCTAACGAAATAATCCCATTGCACACTTTGTAAACTGACAAATCCAAATCTACGGATAAAAGAAGGAGCTTCTTAAAAAGCTCTTTCTTTATCCGAATCAATTTGTCACACGTTCCGCCCGGCTTTAGTTTTTCACCGGCTTCATACGCCTGAAATCCCTTTTCAATCACTTCATCTACAATTTTGACCACCTGCTTGCCTGACGTCAATTTCTGCAGTCTGGCATGGAGCTTTTGATCGATTTTTACCACTCTTCGAGGCACTTTATCATACCGACGCCGGTTTTTCCCTTCTGATAAAAATTGCTCTACTTCCGTCATACTGAATCGCAACTGCCTGGTCTCTGTCTGACTGAACGGCAATCCTTTTGCAATCCAGGCATAAATAGTCTGTCTGGAAACTCCGGTTCGCTCCATCACCTCATAAATGGTCATCGTCCGGTTCGTATCCAGAATCTTTCTCATAAATTTGTCAAAAGTCGGTTCTCCCATTTGTCAAGTCCTTTTTATCATTTTAACTTAACAAAAGTTAAGTATTGTCAAACATATATGCAACAATTATCTTAATTACCTTACACCAAAAAAGTTATCGAATACCTAAATTTTTTCAGTATGTTTGCATTGCGGAAAATTCAAGCACCCATAAAAATCACCATACTTGCCTGTCCTTTTAATCATAACCGCATTACATCTGGGACATCGTTTCACCCGGTTCTTATTTGCCGTGAACCAAACAATCCTTTCCCGCATCCGCTGACTCCAGCCGGGAACCCGATACACTCGCTTTGAACCCACCGCCTTACCGGAAACATTATCCACTAACACTACCCGAATAGCATCTTCGCCCACACCCCTGCTCAAACCGGTTTTACTGATTGAGCTGTAAATGAAAACCGAAACCCCGTTCAACGGAATCTCATAGATCAGTTCACCGGCGTGTCTGGTTTTTTCTTCACTTAATCGCGCTTTCCCGGGCAGAGCCTTTTCGAAATGCTCTCTGGTAATTAATTCGTAACATCCTGGTTGAGTCATTTTTGACAACCTCCAATTTTAGCAGTTGTATATTCTTCCAGTTCCAGGCGATTTTAAAGCGGAAACGACTCCAAAATTCATCGAATCGACCATTAAGGGGTTTGATATAGGGTTGCCCCTTCACAACAATTATTGAGCCTGCAGGAAGCAAATGATACCATTTTCTTAATTCACCCTTTTTCATTTCCGTGTCTCACAATGAGACATGTGCCTTATTTCACAAGATACTAATTAGTTTAGTATTCTATACCCTTAAATTAAAAATATTCGGGGCTTTTATAGTAGTCTTCTAAAACCTTCATGTCTTTATCCACTTTAGCGATGACGGTATAGCCAACCTTTTCCATATCCAGGGCAAGCCATTCTTTCTCGGTAGCCACCCAGATCTGATAACCCGCTACAAAGGGCTTCATTTCAATTCCTGGAGCCACCAGCTTAATGAGCTTTGGATTGGCAGAACTCATTACGATATACCCTACTTTGTGTTCTGCCAAAAACTTCTTCCCATCCTCCAAAGCCTTTTCATCTTGAGACTTGATAACTTCCTGTTGTTTTCTGGCTTTTTCCTCGTTTTGCCTTTCGATTACCTCGCCGATGGTTTGCGTCAACATTTTCCTATCTCCTTATTTATTATAAATTTAGTGAAATAAAAATACATCAGAAAAAATCCATTGTCAAGTATAAAAAGAAAATATTTATATCAGGCTTTACACTGTAAAATGACAATAAATAAATTTCATTATTCGGTAGACATCCCCAGAATTACTATCAATTGACAACTAAAAAAAGAGCGACCGTCCAAATCGGTCGCTCTTTTGCCTAATATCCCCATACACAGCATCCTTTCCCAGAATCATTCAAGCACGTCATCTCGAACCACTTTTTTATTACCATATAGAACACCATTTAAATAATCCAGATACACCCTACGCTTTTCAGATAAGGTTTTCGGTATATGAGAATAACCAATTTCACTAATAATATCCGACCAATCTTCATCAGTCATTGACAGTACCTCTTCATTGCTCACTCGCATATTTTCTCTCCTACTTCTGAAATCTTTATGAAAATCCTTAAACCTTTTACCATCGCCATCATGATACAAATCCCGTTCAATTCGCAAACCGAACGGTCCTCTCACTGATTGCAATTCAGAAAGCGAAAAATATCCCCATTCTTTCTTGTGACCTTCCACATAGCCAAAAAATAGCCAATCGCCATCTTCCCTTTCTTCACCTTCCACCACATACCAGGTCCAATATGTCCAGGGCGTAAAAAACTTGCAAATACAAATCTTTTCCGAATACGGGATCTTTTCAGTCGAATAGAGTTTCGGAAGCTTTTTCTTAATTTTTTCCGTCAAGAGTCTCATATCAATTACCTCCGTGACATTTTTTGAACTTTTTACCACTACCACAAGGGCATAAATCGTTTCGACCTATACCCTTGAATAGCTGACTTTTATATAAAGAAATAACAGTTTCCAGACTGGCCACTCTACCCTTTCGGTTTGCTTCCCACCACCGTAGAACCTTTAGCACTTCCGGATACTTTTCTTCAATCGGCGTCAAAGTCTTATCCACGCTTTCCCCATCTCAATATTCCAATTACCAGGCACACATCGGTCACGATAATCATAACCATTTTAATTAGGTCGACTATGCTCAATTCCAGAATCATGCCATCACCTCTATTTAATTTCCATTGCGTTTAGTATACTTAACCATTTATTCAAAAATTTTTCACACACTTCACAAAACCTTTAAACTTTGCCTTGATTTTCAATTTACAAATCTGCTTTTTCAGATTTCGCACATCCTTTCCGCTCCATTCCAGATCCAAATAATCTGTTACATCAAAGAAATCAATTTCACCCAGTCTTTCCAGTTCTCTTAAATTTTGCCTTAACTCTACATCTTTGTCTTGCATCACTTTGCCTCTCTTTCTTTCTGCTTTATGAAATAAACCAATTCTTGCGACACACGCTCATAAACCGCCTTCCAGCTTAAACATACCAGACTGGAAAGCGGATATCCCCATTCTTCAGGGATAAATACTTCAACTTCCCAATCCCAATCCCCCAACTTTGGATGAACTTCATACTGTAACCCAAGCTCATCCAAAAGTCTTTCGGCTTTCTGTTTCGGTGTCATCTCTTTCTCCCTGTTTAAAATTCCGTGTCTCACAATGAGACACAACTCTTTTAAAACAGGTTACCTTTTTCCTTAAAAGAATAGTATTCATTGTTTCCAATTATCACGTGATCTAAAACCTGAATATCAAGAATCTTCCCTGATTCAATCAGCTTTTTAGTTATTGCCTCATCTTCTGGTGACGGATAAGGCTCTCCCGACGGATGATTGTGGCAAATCAGAATTGACGTTACGCCCTGGTGAATCGCCATTCGGAAGACTTCCCTGGGATGAACCAAGGCACTATTCACTGTTCCCAACGACACCAGATCGATATACTTAATGGCATTATTGCTTCGAAGCCCGGCTACCCAGAAATGCTCTTTTTCCCGATCAAATTCGGCTTCCAGGGACAAAATATCAGCAAATACACTGGCTACCTTTTCCGGGCTGTTCAATTTTTCTTTTATAGCAGACTTCACTACCATTACTCTTCCCTCCACACAGTTTGAATTCCACAGAACCGACTCTTTCCAAACTTTTCTTCCCAAACAATTCTTTTTAGAACCACTCGATCCATTTCCAAACTGATTTCATACTTCGTACCTCTGTCAGTATCGATGGCTCTGATGGAATCTTTTCTCACCTGCCCCATTTTCAATCTTCGAATAACACCTGGACAATCTGGCGAACATTGAATTTTTTGGAATCTTTCTTTTACCTTTACTGCCTCTTGCTTACTCATTGTTGCATCTCCCTGTTTAGTATTCTATACACTTTTGTTAAAAAAAAAGAAAGCCGTGTCTCACGGTGAGACACGACTTATTTCAAAATCACCTTAATCCTATTTTTGGAGTCTCCATTCCATTCTACCGCCAGCCCATTTTCCGTCAAGCAACTCACTATTACATCGCCGACTTCCTCATCGGTGAAATAATTATTTTCAAAACCACCATAACTTAAATAGACAAATTCGTCTCGAATAATATCTTGCCGAGAATAGAATACATAACCTCTCGGCTTGTCTTCCATCTCTTTGTAAATTTCCCACATCACGTGGGAACCAGACTTGTAGCTGGTAAAATTTTGATAAGCTACTAATCCAGCTTTCCGCATTCTGTTGAAGGCCTTATCGAGACGCTCTTTCCACGTTTCCATTTTTTCATCTCCTTGTTTGTTTAGTATACTAAACCTTTTTTGTAAATTTTTGGATTGCCTTGTTCTTTTGTTTTTCATATCTTTTTGTTAATATTAAATTTATTTAGTGTAAATATACATCAGGAAAATTACATTGTCAAGTATAAAATAAAATATTTTATTTTTACATTGACATACATTTTGGCACCGGATTTGTATTTCTTTTATCAAAAACTCCGTGTCTCACAATGAGACACAAGGAATTATGGCACCGGATTTGTATAGCAAAAAAGAACATAAAAAACCTTCAAAATACCGCCAAAATAAGCGTACTGGGAGCGTCCTGGTTTTATCAAAATAATTAGGTTAATGTAATAAGATTAAAAAAAGCCAATTTTCGGAATTTGCTTCCTGTTTCCACCTAATTTAAAGTTGCCAGTTATGAAAATTTAGATATAAACATTTTAAAGCGTTCAAAAACAAAAAACGGTAATGGAAGTGTATCCCACTCGGGATACCGCAAATTTGAGCGTTTTGTGCTTTAAATTTATCGCTCATAAGCGAAAAAATTGACCTCCAATATAGGATTTCTAAAGTTTTAAGTCCTTTTTTACAGTGTAATAATCCGTTAGGCGATCACCGTCATACTAAAAAAGTACTAAAAATTTTATGAGACGTAATCCACTGTTCTATCTCATTTCCAGGACAAGCCGGTTTTCCAAAATGCGAATGAAATCGAATCTTATCAACATTCACAAGACTGGGATCATTGAGCAACAACACTAACAATTTTTCAAGAGCAACAAACTGTTCTTTGCTAACCCTATTCACGCCTTTATGCCCCCTGCCATCAAAGTTTCCTTTCAGGGCAATATTCAACGTTTCAACATTGTGTCCACGAACAGACCATGTTACATTTTCCCAATCATTCATCCAATAAATATTTCCCTTTTCATCAATTCCATAGTGATACGGGATTCCCGGTGCTCCTTCTATTGACAAATGATTTTCTGAACCAGGTTTCACGGCAAAAAGGGCAATTCCACGAAACGTACTCCTGTTATAATCTGTCAATGTCTGGTGCAAGCAAATTATTCGAATTCTATCCAACGCTCTTCGGCTCCATTCTTTGTCCGGATGCTTTGGCAATTCAGTTCTAACATCCTGAATTATTCCAGCCCTTCGAGCTTCTGGCAACGGTGTCGCTTTAAGATATTCAATCGTGTTCTGAACCTTTAATATTTTGTCTGTTCTATCAAGCGTTTCAGGCATACAGCAAGCACCTCTTCGTATGGTATTATAAACCATTAAACTAAAATTTTTTACTCAGCCTTTTTTCCAAATACTTTTTCAATTACTTCCTTACTGGCAACTACTATTTTCGTGAATCCGACATATATCATTCCCGACCAAAGAAAATCCATCATCGAATCAGGCGGATCCGTTTTCTTCACAATCCAGAAAAGAATCCAAACTGTCAAAAACACCAAAATCACCATAACTCGACCAATCGAAAGCGTTTCTTCTCCGTCTTTCTTCTCGTATAAAAAAGCCAGCAGTCTCATAACTACCTCCCTAATAAAGTTTCAATTATTGCGAAAGTCATAACTCCATAAAAAGCACCTTTCAGATGCGCCCAAAACTTTTCTTTCTTCAACTTGTTTATCTTTTTACTACTCAAAGCCAAGTTTTCTTGTAAAACAACATTCTTATTTTCACAGATATTCAGCAAACTGTCTTTCAAAACAAAAATTTTTTGATTCTCTTTATTCAGCGAATCCAAAACGACATTTTCTTGTTCGATCAACAAATAATCTTTAAGGATATATAGCATCGTGTCCATCTTTTCGCTGGATACTACATATACAGTATCAGACGCAACATAAATCTGACCAGGTTTTAACACCAACGTCCTATCTTTTTGTGCGTTTGCGAGTGATACCGCCAAGCAGATAATCAAAATCATCAGCCTTTTCATCAGCACTACCCTCCCCAATCTTTTCCTTGATTTGCTTACGTTCTTTTTTAATTTTATCTAACAACTCCATCAATTCTTTCCTGTTGTTTATTGCGACAGCCAATTCAGCCTTAATTCGTTCTTCTCTTTTTTCAAGTTCTTCCAACCTGGCTCTTAATTCTTTTTCTTTTCGTTCAAATTCATCAACTGTCTTCTTTCGTGCAAACCAATAGGACAACATTCCAACAACCACTGTAATCAAAGTCCAAAACACAACTTTTAGCTTTTCAATAATTTTTTTCATGCAACATTCCTCCCTACCAAAACCGATTCGGCAACATTGTTTCCGTCTAAATCATATTGGAATTCATTACCATTCGCAGCTGATACGTTTAAGTCATACTGCCAACTGATACCATATTTTTCATTCAAGCCAAAAAACTTCTGACACGGTGGTTCCGCAGCTTTTAATTTGTTCAAGCTATATTCGTTCGGACCAATAAGACTTCCATTCATCAACACCTCTTTGCGAAGGTCTGACGGTTGGTGAAAGTGTCCCATCACCCGAAAATCCCACTGGTCAATTCTTAACTTGCGTCTAATTTTTTGATCCCGAGCTGAATCGTTCTCAATACCATAGTACGGTGTGCGATAGTACATCTGAATATTATCACCGTGTGAACATAAAATCTTCCAACCCAAATGAGTGACTACATATCCCGTACTTGGAGGTATTACAAACTTAATTCTTTCGTCTTTAATATAGTCTATCAACAGCAAAGACAGGATTTGGTACAATAACCAATCGTAATTATTAAATACCGTATGCTTATATTCTTTCTTCTGGGTAGTTCTACCATGGTTGCCAACGATTCCTATCATCCAGATTTCTGGAAAATGTTTTAAATACATCAATATCGACTGGGCATATACCAAAGCACATTGCAGAACCACAGTCATCATCGGTGCTGTATTTGTTTTTGCCAATTCCCAATGAATATCTCCACTGACCATATCACCAAGCAGGTACAAATTCAAGCGGGGTATATAAAAATTTTGCCTAAACATTTCAGTCAACTTGATTGTTTTGTTAGTCAAATAATACATACGATCCGCAAATACATCGAAATCGTACTGATTAAATTTTTGCATTTCATCGTAAATCACAACTTCTCCTGCGTGATGATCAGACAAAAGCAAATTAGCATGTTCAAGTTTTTTCTTGCCAGGCGGTTCAATTTCGGGAACTTTTTCAATCTTTGGCATTTTGGGTACAAGCATTTTCAAGGTTTCAACAATATTCAACTGGCGGGATTGAAATTCTTTTAGGGTCTTAATTTCGTTTCGCAGGTCCGCAACTTCTCTTTTTAACGCAACATTCTCAAGCTGACTTTTTAGAAAATCATCCGGTTGCTCTTTTTTCTCTCTTCTATTAACCACCCCACCACTCTTTCTCCATTCCCTGCTCCAAACTTTAACCGTTTCATAAATCCCAGTAAACTTATGCTTGGTAATTAGCAAATCATGAGTCGCTTTTGCTCCGTAACCTTCAGCAAAATATTTATAAGCTAACTCCCTAAAATCTTCGTATGCTTTTGCCATACACAACTCCCTTTCTTGGCTAAAATCCCTTTAACTTTCTGTATTTCTTTAGGTTACGTAATTATATTGCAACGGTAGGTTTTCATTGTTAAATAAAAATTCAATTGTATTCATTTTTTTTTCAGAATTTTTATCAACCCAAATTCAATTTTTGGAACACTTCTTTTCCTATCCATACAAAAAAATTCCAAAGTGCCGTAATACCAGCAACCAAACCAGCTGTTAACAAAGCCCATTTGGTTTCAATTTTTATTAATCGCTTGTCCAGACCTTCAATTGCAATATTCTGATTGTACTCTCTCTGGCTTTCGGTTTGAATGTGGGTATCAAGTTTTTTACCCAAATCATCCACCATTCCTATAAGCATATCCATTTTGCCTTCCAGCTTCCCGATATTTCTTTGAGTATTCCCGTTTCCAGATGAACTCCGTGCCATAATTTCCCTCTCCAAATTACAACAGTATACTATTCCTTAATCTGAATATCGTATATTATACTAAACTTTTCAAGTAATAATTCATCTCATCTCTTGAAATTATTAATTTTTAATTATCAATTTCTGATGTTATATAAATGAGTGGACGTCTCATATAAGCCGTTAAATTTTGAAACTCACTATCTTGTCCGCCCTCCAAATAAACGCTCCAAATGTAAAATGTGTTATTCGTTAGAGACGATATATCAACTGCTACTGTGAATGTAGCATAATTACCATCTCCAATTTCTTCACTGCTATAATAAAGAACTGACCCACCCATATTTTTACAAGCTATTCGCAAAGTTCCCGGTATATTATCCGACGCACTTGATAACTTACTTTGAGCTGTTATTTTTAAATACTTATCACCCTTTCTTTTTAAGAAAGTGCCCGCCAGTTTCTGATATGGTGTTCCTGAATTAAAATTTGCCAACCATTCAGTAGTTGGATCTCCACAATTAGACGTGGCTCCTGTCTGTGATGCTACGTTATTGTACAACACTCGAATATTATTTGGGGCGTGCAATCCTGACTTAAAATATCCTCTTTTAAATGAATAGCTTAAAGAACCCAAATCAACTGTATCATCTGCGTTTGGTCTTACTACGGCTGTAAACGGATTTAGTATAATATCACCGGCTTCAGTTTGAATAGTTAAAGCTGACAAGGCTTTTATCAATCCATTAATAAACAGTTCATCCCAATGAGCTGAATCATTACCCAAATCCTTCGTCCCCGATGTTCCACCAGGATATACTCCACCCTGAACTGGATATAGCCTTAATCCATTCGTATCTACTCCAATATCGGCATAAGGTCCGGGGGCACCTTCTTGTGCAATTCGAATATGCTTGGTATCACTCTGATAAATCCACAATCCGACATCATAGGCAGAAGCCTTTAAATATTGAAGCACATTTAACGATGATTCCACATGACCCGTAATAGTGGCAATTTCTACATCAGAACTGTTATATACTTTCAATGAATTATCCGAACCATCCATTACTACCCTGAATCCAGAAGAAGCTGTTTGAACCTTACCACCAGTCATAATTCCTGTTGGCATCTTGATATTACTTCCTTCGATTCGAAGCACATGCTCTCCATCCGAATTGAAAGCATCCAAGGTCGGGGCAATACTCGAATCCGGTTTGGACACAACAATTCGTCTGGGGGAATTATACGGAGCTGAAGCATGAGCTACACCCACAAACGAATACTTCGGAATTCCTTCATCACCAGCACAATTTTGCCAGCTACCACCCGGAGTTTTGAATTGCGTCCCAGAAATTCCAGTAATCTTCCGATTTACAGTATCAATACCAGTATAACTCGCTCGATAAACAATAAACGGAATCGAACCTACATTCAAACAAGTTATGTAAATATAACTATTCGACGGATTTTCAAAACCGTCAAGATTCGAAACAGGCAATCCGTTGGTCTGCATCTGTCCAACATTCAGCGAAGAAGCCGTCGTAAAAGCATTAGGAGCCGTCGAAAAATATCCACCGAATATTCCTTCTTCTCCAATTCGGGGTGCATGTTCCAACTCACCAAATTTTCTATTTGTAGCATCTAACAACTTTTTGGTTCCAGTCGAATCCATTATATCAGCAACAATCTTATTCTCGCTATTTATAGCATGATAAGCCCTTCCCGCACCCTCCTTTTCTTCAGGATTTACAAATTTCCTTGTTGCCGATTCATCCAACTCATCTGCAGTTAGTGAAACCTCGTCTTCCAGTTTTGCCAGCTTACCATCCTCATTAACAAAAACAATTTCTGATGCTGGCTTCCCAAAAACATTATTCGTATCCAGTGCGGTGTGATTACCTGTTACATCCGCACCTTCTTCTACGCCAGACAATTTAGTCTTCTCTGTATTAGTATAAAATTTATTAACTTCACCTTCTTCAACATCAGTGTCCAAATTGATTGGAAGTGTCGGTATTTCTTCTTTTGAATCAATATATTTTTTCCATACACCATTGTCTACTTGTATTATCTTCATTGGATTACCTCGGGTTCAGGATTCATAATCAACGTCAAATAGTCTACAGATGCCTGTCCTTTATAGAGATAACCATATTTGCATATTAATTTGTTCGTATAATCTTCTGGAGATTTTCTAAGAGTTTCATCTTTAAAAGTTATTAAAATCATCCAGCCAGCCCATACGGAATCAGCAAAAATCTGCTTCGAATAACCTATATCATCCGCCAAAACAACATCGGCTACATCTCTACCAAATAATTTTGAACCGACCCCTACTGTAATTTTCGTGCCTGGATCATTAAATCCAGCACCTTTGTATTTTCTGATATACGTACCAGGCACAACTTCCATTCCATATTTTCCATCCCTGTCGGAGACGGTCCAGAAGAGTACTTCGCCGGTTTCTGGATCGCACAAATCAATTTGCACTCCGGAAACGGGTTCGCCATCTCTTAAAACCACACCTTCAATCCATTGATCATTAAAAATCAAATCCGGTTCATCTTCGGGAACATCAATCTCAACCTTCAATATAACACTGCTTCCCTGATTAGAAATTGTCAAAACCTTTCCCAAATTGTTAATCGTATTCAAGGTGTCAAGAACAGTAATCCAGTTAGTTCCATTGTTAAAACTAACCATCATCTTTAACGCATAACCATCGGGCAAATGATAATTTGAAATCAAATTCATTTTGTCTGGAACTACAGACAAATTAAAAGTTTTGCTGGTAAATCCGTAAATCATAATCCCGCCATAAATAATTTCAAACTCACCGGTACATTGAACGGATTGGACACTCTCATTCCACTAATAAACAAACCATCGCCGACAAGCTGTTTGGTCGTCAATTTGTGCCATGTTGCATTAGGCTTATAAATAGTATAAACCAATCCAGAACCAGTCTGCCTTTGAATATCGTACGCCATCGTAGCGTGTGTATCGTCCGTAACAGTAGCCACAAGCAATACCTCTCTTAAACCAGTCGGATCAACCACAATTAAATCACCAGCAGACAATTGAGTTGTAAATTGCGTGCTGGTTCCAACGATATTCTTACTTCCATTCGTTACCGCAATAGTCCCAGAAGTCGTGGATTGGGCAAATAACTGAAATTCAAAATCCAATGGAAGCGTAGCTTTCAAAAAGGTTAACAAAGCTCCTTTCAGGCTGACTGGAAACAATACTAAATTGCTGGCACCAGCTGCCACTTCAATTGTTATATCCGATCCGGCCTTAACGTTCAAGTTTCTAATATTCAAACTACCAACCGCACCTCTTATTCCACTTTCAATTTTATTAATCGTGGCTATAGCTTCAACCTTTTCCATCCTTCTTTCTCCTATTTGGTTTTCACATAGTAAAACGTTAATGTAGCAGTCATAGTAATCGTATTCTGGTAATTTCCATCTACCACATCCACCACAAGTACAAAAGGACTACCGATTTGCAAATCCAAATTGCCCTGAATTAATCCCGTAGTCGATACCTCAATCGATTTATAATCAGCCTCTTGACCTTCTGCATAAAAACGAACCTTGCCCGCAGCACTTACTGAACTAACCAATAAACTGGCTTTAACAATTCTGCCCGGATCCAAAGGTATTTTATCTACTATTGCACCCTGGCCACTCGTAATTGTGAACTTTCCAAACGAAATGGGAATTTCACGACTTAATTCAACCACTTCACCTACCGTAGCCAATTCTTCATTCATTAAAGCAAGCCTATTCGCTATCTTGCTGTCAATGACTTCAATTCGGCTTCGAATATTCTCAAACGAAGAATACTGAACACTGCTCAGAGCGGTTTTCACATTTTCTTCTAATTGAACCAACTGACTTTGCAATTCCGCTTTTTCTTCTTCAAGCATTAACTTCGATTGAGAATCTCCTTCCAAAATTGCTGTTGCAATTTCTCTGTTTTTCGACGCAATCTGCGTATTCACCAATTGTATTTCTGCAAGTGTATTTTCAAAATCAACGCCACCTTCCGCAACCGCCATCATCTCTTCTGGACGTCTTGATACGGGCGGATCCGGTACGCCTCCATCCAGCTCATATCTTTGCCATTGACCAGCACCGGCAGCATAAAACCATAATCCAGGTTCAACTGGTCTTTCAGTCATTGCAACTACCTGGCTTACAAATACGTGACCCATAAAGGCGTCCGCATTATCATTCATCGCATAAGAAGATGAAAAGCGGTGATTGTTTCTATCTTTTCCCAGAACCAACCAATCGCTCCATCGTCCCGAACGGGTAACCGACCGAACCGCACAATGAACAACGTAGCTGTGAGTATTAACTGTAGGAATTATATCGGCATAATAATAACTTCGATTTTTCGATGCCGGAATTGTTAAAATCCATTCAGTCGAAACGGTTGCACTAACGGCATTAATTTGAAAAACAATAAACTGAAAGAAAGCAATCTCATCATCATTCACAAGTGCAGGATATGTCCACCAAACTCTATAACGATTCCTTTCTTCTCCATAATTCATTCTAACCTTTTGAATAGAAACCACTTCAAAATTATCTGGAGGATTCGGATCAGCAAGAACCTTTGGGACAGTTATTGGCAGATTATCCTTAAATAACTGAATCGCTTCCCAATATTCATCACTAACCACTTCACTAATCTTTGCATTCAATAACGGAGTCGATTCAACATAACTTCCAGCAACCGTATCGTGCAAAGTTCCCAATTCAATATAAACGTTGCTTGCATCATCCGAAGGTACAGATATTCCCGTTTCGATTGTCGCCGTAAAACTATAATAATTCGGTCCATTTAAATTCGGACCACCCGGAACTTCTACGGTTGAACCGCTACGGACAATTGTTAAATGAATATAAACCTTCCTGCTTGCACCGGGATCTGGAATAACTGTCGGACTTGAAAAGGTTACTTTAAATTCCTTATGAAAAATCGTTCCTGCTGAAATAGTATAATTCCCGCCAGCATACGAAATACCAAGACCGTTTGAGCGAACCGTGCCAATAATATTTTCCATAAACCGTCTAAATCGCACTAAAGCAATCTCCTGGGCGTGATTGTGTTCATAATCAGGAGCCACAGCAGGTCTCGGCAGAAATTCAACTTTTATTCTGTTCTGACTCTCATCAAAAACTAAACTCGTATCTTTTAAAGGTTCAGCCATCTTTTATCTCCTTCTATGGATTCTCAATAAATACAAAATTCAAGGTAAATGACTCAGAATCCCCCATCGGACAAAACCATCGACCAACTTCATTACAAAAATCCCTAATCTCTTGCGTCAAAGAACCAATCCCTTCCCCAGTGATTGTCAGTGTGTAGCTTTTAGCAAAAGTATCGCCTGAAATCAAATACCGGCAAATATCATTAACTCCTCCGGCGGTTTTCATTTCATCCCAATTCGGATATGAACAATCTGGCAAGTTTCCATAAAAAAGAATTCCTCCATAATTCGTATCCGCTTGCACTTCAACGGCAATGTTTAATCCAGTAAAAGCAGTATTCAAATAAAACTCAAATCCGGAAATGGTGAACCGCCTGTTGTGAAGAGTCATTGCGTTTCGCAATAACGCTCTTTTAGCTGAAGCCGTTGCAAAGTCAGGCAAAATCAAACCCAATTCTTTGGCGTGATAAGGCAATAATTCTTCTGGACAAGTGTCTACATCAATTGTTGACCTTAACTTGACTATTTCACCATATTGACGGGCGTACATATAGTCCAGAACATCCAGAAACTTATTCATTTCATCCGAACGAATTGATTCTGGAATTGCACGACTTGGCTTAATATTCTCAATACTGACGGTTCCCATTTATACCTCCTTGGGAAAGTGCGGATAATGCACTTTAACCTGGCTACCACTCACATTAACATTAAAAGTACTACCACTATGAGTAACGATTTGATCGTACACCAGTTCAATATCACTGGTCGGTTCAACAATAACAAAATCATCTCGAACCGAAGCCATATTTGCTAACATTTTTCTGATCCGGTTCAACGGAAATGTTTCACCAAAATTATTTATCCATTTCCCATTTTCATCTTTAGATAGTGGATTGAATAGGGTATTGAGCTGACTTATAATTGAAGCCTGAACTTCGCTCTCTAAATATCCTTTTTTGCTATATACGTTTAACGTAACCGTTACTGTCACATAATCGGGATCGACAACACTCGCCGAATAGCCCATTAAAAGTAAATTCTGAACAGCCGCCTGAACAGAATTCTTCAAACTCTGATCTGGTAAGCCACCGCCGGCAGGAATTATTGATATCTGTACAACATTGCCAATCAAATAAGCAGACGCCCTGGCTACACCTGTAAGCGTTTCACAGTAACTTTCGACATCTCTCAAAGTAACCAATCGCTCTAACGACAATTTCTGTAAAGGAGCATAAATCTTGGCATGCTCAATATTCTCTCTATCCGCACCACCGCTGGAATCCGCTAAATTGTTAACACCTGTCAAAACCAAATCGCTGGTATTCGACTCAATAGTCTTCAATTTTCCAGCCAAAATTCTTCCACGATTCTCACCTACCACACGATACCTGATTTCAATCGACGACTGTTCGGGCGGAATGGCACCATTGACTCCATTGCCAAATCTAACTACCGAACCACCATCTTCTAATTGCTCTACCAAGTAATGCTGATCTGTCGGTCCAGAATCCACAAAATGCTTAACCTCTGTCCAGGTAACACCGCCAACCTTAACCACAAAGCTACCATCGATGGCGTTTTTATTCGATAAAATCACCTGAAAATAAGCCTTGCCATCTGCAGTAGCTGTATCGGTCTTGGACTCGCCTTCGACAAAAGTGGTGTCATATTGCGTTAGACCAGGATCTATGACAAATTGAGAAGCGTTTTCAAAAAATACTGGCTTGTTATCAATATTCTTCGTCGAAGCTTTTATGGCATAAGCTGGCACTACTACCTGTGAAGCCGGAGACTGAAAAGTTAACCTTGTGCTAACTGTATAAGGAACTGCGGAAGCCAATTCATATCCAAGTTTTTTACAGTGTGCCAATACGCTGGCTCTTTCTTTGGCAGTAAACAAATTAAATTCTTGTGCCACAGCATTGATAAACCAATTAGACCTTCCCATTGCCCTGAGGTACGTTTCCAGAATAAACCAGCCAACATCATTAGTATCTTCAACCTTCCATTCTGGAAAATTGCTTTGAGCATAAACCTTTGCTTCTGCTAATAAGGTTTCAAAATCTAAACCTGTAATTTCGAAATCAAATCTACTCGCCATTTGAACTGTTCCTCTTTTTTACTTCCTAAAGGTTGATATACAATGCTTATCTCAATAATCTTATCCGTCTTCACAATATCCACGCTTATTAATTGTGCATTATTGATATACTTATAAAACATTTGCTGAATCTGGAAAATGTACAGCGATTTTTCTTCTTCTAACTCTCCATCAGTTATCTGTTCAAGAAAAAGAGCGGGCAAACCAAAATCTTTGTCACCCAAACGCTGACTCCGAATCATGGTAAACAGAAAATCAAGTTTTGCGTCAATCGAATCAGTCATTTCAAAAATACCCGCACTGTTTAGTTTAAGTGGAAAATTCACCGTCAAACTCATTTTATCTTCTCCGATCTTTGAACAGATGCCACACTACCCTGAATAGATATTTTTATTGCAGCCCCACCATCCATTGGTGTTGGGGTTGCGGATTGAAAAGCAGACCAAAACGCTTCAACCCAATTCTTCAATTCCACTTCTGCATTATTTAAAACGTGCTTTAAAACGGCCTCAACAATCGAATCCGTTATCTCACGATTTATTGCATAAATCTGATTTTTATCTTCCGGAGTCACGTCCGGATTCAATCGAGCATCAATTTTAGGCTGTAGTATTGCCCACGCTTCATCTTTACAATTCTGAATATTAATAGCCATTAACTCACCTTTACCCTATCACTTAAATAGCCACCATTCGGTTGAATTCCTTGCTGTAATTCAGCCTTTAACTGCTGTAACTTTGCCAAATTGGGCGGAAAAACGGGAGCAGGACTGCCCATGTTTCCAAGAATTTTGAGACCGATTAACTCATCAAGCAACTTTCCAACCCATTCAACAAAAGGCTTGAGAGCAATCAAGACATCCCCATTAATTGCTATTGCATTTTTGCCGTCGGCTCCCGAATCTTTCCGTCCAAGAAGATAATTTCCGTTAATATCCATGATCGAAAAACCATCCTTGTCAAACACCACACTAATTCCATTTTCCCTGTGGTTCATTTTGATCAAATTATTATCAGGCGTATCCTTTATAAGAATTTCCCAATTCTCCGTGAAAAGATACCGATCATAGCCATAATCCTGTACCGCTGGTGCTTGACCTTCTAAAAAAACAAATCCAACATAGACCAAATAATTCTCTCTATCTTCCCTGTCGGATTCGGTCGTGACCCAAACTCCAACGGTATCAGCATATTTTTCAACCCATTCTTTTGTCGGCAACCAAAAACTACTGAATGGCAATAAAGGACGTGCCCAACGTATCTGCTCTTTATAAATGACTGGCAACCACCCTGTTTTGTCCGGATCATCCTTGAATTCTTTTGATAGTCGAGCAAGATACAACATCGGAATTATCTCCTTAATTCAATCTAAATATACGCAATACATTATAGTTTAGCAAACTATACTATATAATCAAAAATTAATTTTTTTCGCTTTCTGCTTAACATACTCTCCCAACATTTTTATCGAATAGGCAACATAATTCAGCCACCCACGAATCGGATCCTCTCTCAATAAACTTCCCTTTTGAACACCTAAATAATGATATGGCCATAAAAAACATTGATACGCTAAAATCCAAAAAATAGCCACATTGTAAACATCTAAAATTCCCAATAAGTACATATTCAGCCAAAGCGATGGCCATATCTGCATAGCCATAAAAAAATGTTTACCATCCATTGGCATCCACCGACTTGACGGCTTCTCAAGCCATCGAGTAAACCAATTATTTTTCTTTGCCCAAATCGAGACATTCCATTGATAATGAATTGTATCAACAAAATATTTAGCTACTCCAAAAGTCCAAATTAAAACCAAGACAAATACAAAAACTTCCATAAAATACCTCCTATCTCAAATTAGTAATCTTGCCTGTTACTGTTTTTGAACCGGTAGTAGTCAACCGATAAAAATAAACACCAGCAGTCTCTGTTCTAAATTTGACGTAATGCTTTCCAGCTATCTGATATTCATTGTCAACTAAATTGTTAACAATCTGTACAAAAAAACATAAGAACTTCTTCATTCTACCTCCTTGTTGATTTGTGAAACGGCTTTCCGTGTCTCACAATGAGACACGATTATCTTCTAAATTTCAAACTACACTCATAAGTCTTGTCAAACGTATGAGTAACCTCTTCCAAAAACCACCAACCCTCATATTCAGCTCCAACATTGAAAATTTCATAGCTCCGCTTCCCATACAAATGAATGCACCCTTTGGTTTTACAAGACAATTCCTGTCCCAAAACTCCAATTTTGTCTAATTCTTTTTCAATCTCTCCATCGCTTTCTGGTATTTCCGGAGCTGTCTTAGCCATCGAAGGTGGGTACTTAGTCTCAATCGGTTTCCAATACTTTTTGACCCGTTCAAAACTATCATGTTGACCTATTGTAACCTGTTCTTCGGATATTAAACCAGCTTCTACATCCGCTTTTAACAATTCTTCGTCCAATTCATAATCAACAGATTTTTCAATTTCGCCTTCATCGTTATAAGTAATAACAGTCTTTGTCTTGCCATCCGGACTGGTTTTAATAATAACCTTCGGCTTTTCGTCCGATTGAAGCGGATCATCCATTATGTCCACATCCATCATATACAATTCTGCATCTTCTCTCGTTGGATCAAACTTTTTAATGACTGGCATTCCAGCCGTTTGATAATAAAACTTAATCTTACCAGTCTCACGTTTTGCTTCCGCTTCGCTTGTTACAAAAAACGTTGGCTTTCCGTCCATTAATTCAACCCACGCAATACAACCGATTCCATTGTCTTGAACATCTTCCATAAGATTAGCCAACCCTTTACGACCCTTCGATTTGTCACCCTGGCAAATCCTTCTAATGAAATCCCAATCAGACTCATCTTCTTTCTGTACCATTGGAGACTTTAGCGTGAAAGTTTTGTCCAGATAGTCCGGAATTCGTAGTGTTTCTTTCGAATATTTTATATCAGGATACTCTTTCAATATTGCTACGATTATATCGCTTGCTTTCATTTCAACTTCTTCGGCTGTGGGACGAACATTGCATTTTTCACAAGGATACGAAATATTGCCAGGCTTTTTCAGAGTCATTAAATAAGAATAATCATAGGCTTGAATTTTCAACCTGGGAACTCCATTATTGGGCAGAATAGGCTTCTTGATAGCGATAATTCCCTCGAACAATAAAGAATATTTGGACGGTTCATTATAACCAGCTGTATATCTCACTTTTGAACCACGGCTAATCATATTGCCCAACACCAGAGCTGATTTTCCAATTTCAAAAACCAGCTGATCAGTCAGAAACGCATTATCCTCATATACAACGCCACCGACCAACGTATCAGTGATGTCTATAAAGTTTCCATCTCTGCCTTCAACTTCCAACTTGTGATAGTATTCTAAACTCATCGCCCAAATTTATTCCTATTTCTTTGCACTCTAACAATATTCTCATCCAATGGTAACAAAATTTCATCGTCCATTTGCCATTCCGACGGATGTTTAAGAGGATTCAAGTCTGCAATAACCCACCAAAGGTCATCATCTCCAAATAATTTTCGAGCAACAACTTCTAATGTATGACCTGGTATCAAATTCGCATCATCGTAAGAGATTCTGTACTTTACCATTTTTTTCGATTCAAATCGGTTACGAATCCCTATCCGAAATCCAAAACCATCGTCAAAAACTTTGTGATAATCCGACATTCTAATCTGTGCCATTATAAATTTCCTACCGTTGAACCTAATCCAGCATATACTTTTCGCTTAATATGATCAACCATTGCCAAAACGCCCTCTTCCAATACCAACAATTCAATTGGCACGGTTGCTCTTATTGGAACAAGGGTTTTATCAAACATTGTTTCTTTTACAGGTGCAGACAACAATTTGCACCTCGCCCATCTCGAACCAAGAATCAAATAGCAATCGGGCGGAGAGACGAACCTTTGTTCACCAGTCAAGACATTTCGAAATTCAAACGGACCTTCTTGCGGATACAAAAACGATTCAAGAATAGCCAAAGCTCCCTGCACCCCTATTCCAGGCATATCAACCGTCCAGGCACCCGCAGCTTTTCCAGACTTTGAACGATCAAAAAACAGCTCAAACCTGATTCGTTTTTCTCCGCCCGATACCCACGTAACAATAGGAGCGGGCCATCCTCCTACGCTCTCTATGCTATAATCCGTCTTTTTATCCCACTCAATCTGCGTTGGATTAAATTGAAACTTTAGCAATAATCCTAATTCCGGATTCGTTAAAAAACCTTTCATCGTGTCTTTTCCTCACGAGCTTTTCTTTTAATCGATTCATAAAGTTTATCAGTCAAAGTATCCACCTGACTCACATCAAAACCTGGAATCTGTATTACAATTGCTCCCTGATTGAACTGATAGACGTCAGAAGATTTTACAACAGCCTGAGCCGATTCTGGGCTTAAAATTGGTTTCCAATTCCGCTCATACTCTTTATCAATATCTGCACCTAAAGCATTAAGCGTTCCCCAAATACCACCACCGTGCAATTCCTTTTCCTTTTCATATTCAGCCTTATGCTTATCTCTCAAAAGACTGAAATAATTCCAGGTTTCGTCTGCTTTTTTCTTGGCATCTTCCCAGCCGAAATTCCAATCAATCGCAAACGTCCCCTCGGTCAGTTTGTTTTTTACCTTATCAAAAGTGGCTCCCCAATCACCAAAAACTGCACCGAATTCCTCAGCCAAAGCCGATTTCACACCCTCAAAATCACCACTCAATAAGCTCGTCCAAACCTTGACTGAGCCGGCAACAAATTTTAGTAACCGTCCACCAATATCTTTTAATAATTCCCACACTGCACCGAATACGTTGGACAACACAATGCCCCAATTCGCCACGATTTTTCCCAAATTCTCAAATACTTTCCAAACCGATTTCCCAAACCACTCAATATAAACCCAGGTCGTCATTAACGATCTTTTATACAAATCAATCGTAGCTGTTAAGCCTCCCAATTTGTCAATTCCCCAAATCAAACCACCTATAAGTATTCCTATGGCGGTAATAACCAATCCAACCGGATTCGTAACTAACCACATCAACGCACTGCCAAGAGCTTTAACCAGTGGAATCAGTCTTGAAATATTTCCAACCCACATTAATATTGTCAGTCCAAATTGAACCAGCTTAATTGCTACCAGAATACCCAAAATTGTCCCAAGAATTTGAGCAAAATTCGCCCAGCCTTCTGTTTTCGATCTGTCCAAACCAGTAATTCCAGAAATCAGATCCCAAAACGGACCTAAAACTGTTTTAAGAACATTCATTACCGCACCAAACCCCGTTGCAAATCCACTACCAAAAGCACTCAAAACTTTTTCAACTTTTATCCGAATAATTTCCATTTTCGTGAGCAACGGATATACTGTATTATCCACCCCATTCGATACATCAAAAGTCGTTCTCAACCAGGTTTCACCCCAATTAATCAAAGACTGAACAAATTTATCCACATAGCTCCAGACAATCTTCAACGCTCCCGCAATCGTTTTAGCCAACGCAGTAAATTGAGCTTCATTCCGTTGCAGAAAATCTAATACGCTCTGGTACGTATTTTTAATTTGAGTAAAAAGCGTTCCTTCTACCGGCAATCCAATTATCTGTCGTTTGATATTTCCTATAAAATCCGCAATATTCGATTTGATACCAGTCATCGTTTTTGATAATCGCAACATACCACCTTCGAACCGCTCATTCATGATTGCTATTAACGCTTGCAGAAATTTATCATAATCCTTAATTGTTACCTGTGCCCCCGATAGAACAGACGCTGTTCCAGCCCCAAACATTTCAGTAGCTTTTTCATGAACGAATCGTTTATTAATACCAAACCGCTCAATCGCCTCGTAATTTCCTAAAGTGGCACGAGCAAAAGCATAAACCGCAGCATCCAAACTTTGCCCCATTCCGGCAGCCATATTTCCTATCAGCGTAAAATACCTTTTGGCATCCAGGTTATAAGCTTTCAGCATAACGATAGCATCGTTGATTTCAGGAATCTCAAAAGGAGTCTTTACGGCTTCTCTTTGTGCCCAAGCCAACATTTCAAAAGCTTCGGCTTTAGATTTTAAAGTAGTTTCTAATTGGGTCACCTGGGTTTCAAGCCGTTCACCTTCTGCATAAATCGATTTCAATTCTTTGGAGATTAAAGCACCAAACCCAACTAAACCAATAGCCGCTAATATTCCCCGGAACCGATGAAACGTCGAATTCAACCTTGCACCAGTAGCATCCAAACCTAATAACTTTGTTCGCAAGGTGTCAATCTGGTGTCTGGTCTTATCAGCAATTATTCCAAAAAATTTTGTGCCTTCACCAGCTTCCTTCATTCCTGACTTGGTTTTAGTAATACTGGCTAATAATTCATTAAACGAACCCTTAATTTTGTTCGCCTTAAATGAAGCCCTATCAATCAAGTCTATTGCAAATCCTAAATTCAAACCTTCCATAGCTAACCGCCCATCAGTTTAACTAATATCTCTTGCCAGTTTTTCCAATACTCTTCTTCGTACTTAATACACCTTTCGTAATATCGTATCCTCGTTTTCCGTGGAAGCCTTCTGATGGCTTCCGGTTGCCATCCCATTACTTTACTTATCCAGAATATTTGGTCTTCAATCGAATACTGGTAGGGATCACCAAACAAAATCCCTACCCAACTGGAAAAAAATTGGACGGATCCGCAAATACGATCGTGTCCTCTCCGCACTTACTGCATACCGAACTGTATCTCATTTCTATAGAAGGCAACTCATTAAATTTTCTTCGAATCAAAGTTCTGTCAACCGCCTTTAGCTCTCTTATCAATAAAGAACCATACATTTCTCGATACTTTTTTTCCAGTTCAATTACCGACCCGTCTTTATCAACCGATTCCACTTTTAATAAACAACTCTGAATCACCCGCATATTAAAATCAAGCCGAGTCGCTTCGGCAAACAATTCCTCAAACTTAATCCCATCAGCTATTGTCGGCACCCGAAACCAATAGCGATTGAACGGAATATCTTCAAAACCCAATTTTTCCTTTTTGCTATCAGATTTCCGAATAAATCCTTTTTCCAGATCAACACTAAAAGCCTCTATCGGGGATTCAGCATAATTAACTTTCAGCTTGGTCAAATCAATATCAGTCAAAAATTTCTTTCCGCAGTTCAAGCATTTTTGTTCAACATCATTAATACATTCACCAAACTCTGCCACGTGACCAGCGACAAGAATATATCCTGCATCCGATAATGGTATTCTGTCAACAATTTTCGGTATCTTCTTAAAATTGCTTTCTCTGACATCCCATCCAATTTGTTCACCCTCAATATTGTCAAGCAACCCGGCAACCACTTGCTTAATCCAAACTTGTGGGTGAGTCTGTTGCAATTTGACATTATGAATCACCCTTTCTAATGCTTCATCAATTTCCATTAAATCAAATTTCTGATACCATTTGCCATCTTGAACAAATCCTATCGGCATAACATTTTTCATACAATATTCCTCCTAAATTTCAACACTTTTAACTATCAATTTCGGCTTGCCCGTTTTCGCTACCTCGCTTTTATTTTCTTCGTACAACAAAAAGAGCAAGTCATTTATGCACTCCTGCCCCGACAAACCATACGCTTTGGCAACCAATTGAATAGCTGTCTCCAGCGTGACAAAATCCATACAAAAAACTATCTTTTTTGCCTCCATAATTCAAAATCCTTACAATATGGGCAAGGCAGTAGCGATGGTTCAGGATTTACTGCCTTGCCGTGTTCGTCCGCACGAGTGGACTGTGGTTTATGCTTCTTCCCAATGTTCAACCTCACAGACAATCGTAATATCAGATCTTGCAGAATCACCGGAAGCCAGAGTGTCAAAATCACCGTAGCTGTTTTCAGAAACTGTCAATCCGGTAAACAAAATTCGCAATACCTCTTGTCCACGATGATACTGAACAAAACTACCATTCCGCTTTTCACCATCTTTGAAGGCAGCTTTCACCCAATCCGTGAGCTGTTTATCGGCAGCCGAATTGTCTCTGGCACGTACCAGAGTGATCGGTCCATAATCCACAACTTCATCGTTGAAAATGAACTTTTTTCTGGTCGCACCATCAACAATTTTCATAATTCCAGTCTTCCGACTCAAGCCCTGCAATTTGTGAAAGTGCGGAGTGTCAAGACCATCAATCTCTACTACCCATCCATTATTTGGAATCAACGTTTGAAATTCATTAGCCATTTTTCTTACCTCCGTCGAATGACGTTTAGATTACTATACTATCATTTAAAAAAAATACTCACTTCGCCGAGTAAATTTACTCAACAGTAATTTTTAAACCTTTAGCGTTATACAGATTAATTTTCACCGTTTCAGCTATCTCGACAGGATCAAACAATACATCGCAAACCAATTGACGTGCATTCCGAATTTCAGGCGGATTATTCTCCGTATCACACTTTACAATAAATCCATTATCACCCAAAGTGGCTTGACGGTCAAACGCACCTGCATCTCTTAATCGGTTCAAAAAGAAAACAATACTATCTCTTAACCGACCACGAGTAATCTCATCATTTGGCTCTTGCTCGACCCATCCGCAATTGTTCTTGAACGACTTAATCAAATAGGCAGCCAGCCTTAACGTGTGGATCGAATACCACTTGTTGTCGGAATTCGTACTGACAGAAGTCCGAATCACAAATCCATATCCTGGAATATTCATTATCGCATTGACACGAAATCCGTGAACCATTAATTCCAGTTTTTGCGGATCGTGACCAGGATATTGCAATTTCAACACGCCACGAAGATTGGTGCTATATCCAGCCGGAGCAATGAACGGCCACCCACCCCGACTCATTGGCTTTCGGATAAAACCAGCACCGATTACATGACCATTCGGTGGCACCCAAATTGATGCACCAAAACCATCATCAACATTTACCCAGCCAAGATAGTGAGCAGAATGACCATCAGCAGTTACTGTTACGCTCACCGTATCAATATCTTCGGTAAATTCAGAGCAACCTACGCCAATCGCATCACCGCCTCTGCCAGCCAAGTAGGTGTCAAGAGCAGAACCGATAGACAAACCTTGAAACGGACCGGCATAACTGATAATATCCACATCGTATCCATCAAAAACAGAAAAATCAAAATCGCCAAGCACTGGGCTTCCAGGATTTGTACCACCAGCCAAACTTACCGTCTGTTCGTCCATCGTGTGCGTTTCAGGATTAGCAATTACATTCGAAGCTCGGATATAACGGCTTCCGGTGAACGGATTATTCAACTTTCCTTCAATATTGGAAAGCGTCACGCCATCCCACACTTCTACAACCTGGTCCTTATATTTCACTGTTAAGCAATAATCCTCTACATTCAGAGAAATTACCACATCAATGTCATTTCCCCAAGTTCCGGGATCGGGTTCATTCTTATAGGCAGCCGATAATGTTACAACCGGAGTCGCACCCTCCATAACTTGTCCGCTGGCAGCTGTTCCGGCAGGAGAATCACCAGTAACCCGCACTCCCCAGACTTTCGCACCATATTCCTTGCAATTTTCAAACAAGCCTTTCAACACATAATACCCGAATTTAGATTTATCGGGTCCACCAAAAACCACTTCTGCATCCGTTAGATTTGTTACAAGAACTGGTTTTCCAATCGGCCCTCTTACGCAGTCTAATAAAAGACCAACAGTGTTAATATCAGAAGGCAGAATGGTAGGCGTGCTTTTAGCTTCTTGTTTCTGAACAATTAATCCAATTTTCTCGCCCATTTTACTAACTCCTCACTTTAGAATTCTAATTCATTATTCATTTAATTACAATTTTTTGACCCAGCCTTCCTTTTCAAGTTTTTTAAAAGCAGGTGAATCAAAAATTTTAGAATCAACAGAAAAAACCTCTTCCCCTGGTTTTAAAACCAAATACTTTTGGGGCTGACCAGTTTTTCTGTTTCCAATTTCTTTATCCCTATAATCATAAGGGATCGATACCAGCTGACCGGATACATTCTTAACTCCAGCACCCTTAATCCCAAGTGTCTGAGATTCAATTATTTCCGGTTTTTCCTTTTTCAATTCTTTCTTCGTGTCTCCCATTGGAAACCTCCTTTCATTTACAATACTGACGTGTCTAACTCTTTAACTATTACATTGTCAAAATACCTTTCACCAGTAGGCGTATCGGACACCCCTAATACTATTCCCAGACTATCATTAACGCTTACAAATTCCAATTCATGATGCCCAGTGGTCACTAATTTTGAAGCGTGCGGTGATACAACATCACCATTCATTTTTCCAATAAACAAATAAGCATAAGGACCATTCACTACCTCAACGTCAACCATAAGCCGATAACGTTTGCCATAAGCACCGCTGGTTTTAATTACTCTTAAAATTCCAGCTCCAGCACTCGCATTCGAAAGCCTAACCCTATTGTTTAAAATCTCCGATGTCAACGTTCCCCAAACATCTACCCATCCATTACCAACCTCCTGGCTGTTTGGTCTATTAAAACTATCAGAAAAAATAATCTGAAATATACCATCAGCCCTTACATCAATACTGACATTTTCAATAGCCAGTACGGTTTCGGGAGCCAACATTTGAACTGGAACATAAACATCGCAGGTAATAACAAACTGAAACGTGCCATCATCAATTCCCGGAATCTCCGTAATTCCCGAATGGAACATATCAAAACTCTCTCCGTCAACCGTGATATACAGATGATTCATGTGCCTGGGAAACCTTTTTTCTACCTCGTGTATCAATGTTCGATAAACTAAAAAATTATCAGCAAATCCACTAACCTGATACCTGAACAACTTCAGTTCGGGTGGAACATAAATCGTTACATTCGGATCATTAGGAATTGTAACCCGATGAGTCCAAACTTGCCGAAGTGAAGGCACTGGAGCAAAAGGTTGAATAACGATAGCTGGATAAACTGGCGTCGGTTTTAATTTTGGATCTGGATTAAAAAACCGAACCGGCACAACTTGTCCGCTAATCGTAATTTGATTTTCCAATAACGCTCTAAAAGCATTATCTACATCAATTAATTCAGTAATCATTCCATTACCTCTTGCCATAACTTTTTCAGTTTGGTTCGAATAATCGAATCCAATTCTTTCTTTAGCTCATCAGCAGTGGGACGGAACACAGGACGAGCAGGAATACTTCGATCAAGCCGTCCGTACTCATGCACCAATGCCAACAAAGCAACATCAATTTTTGCCATTTTGTGGATCTTTCCACCCTTAATACCAGTAAACCGTTTCCCAAAACCTTCATTGTATACCCTCACACTTTCAAACATTTCGTGCGTCGCCAGTAATATTCTTGTATCTAAGCCCATCCGCTGTTTCCATCTCTTATACCAGTCGCTTAACGGTTTCAATGGCAAATCCTGCAACATAAAATGATTCTTCAACCGTTCATAATATTCTTCTGCAATCTCTTGTGCCAATTCATCAGTCAGCCGTCTAAAAAACTCAGGCAAATTCTCAATAATCTTTTTTGCCTTTGACCAATCACCGTACGTTTCGATTAATGGCTGCATCCAGCTTCATCACCGTGTTTAGAATCAACAACTTACCATAAATTTTGCCCATTACCGCATCTACTGTGTCTTTCTGTTCACCCCCGCCTTTCATATTCTTGAAAATCGATACCACGATTTTCCAAAACTCATCATCGTCTTCCGTTAGTTTAGGATATTCCTTGCGAACTTTCGCTTTGGCTTTTTCCCATAACTTTTCATCAGCCTTAGTCTTAACCAATCCCTCTGGCATGTTAACTCCTTAATGGTTTTTCTTTTCCCAATTCAACCCTTGTAACTATTGACGATCCGTACATTCTCGGTTTCGGATCAATTTTAACTATTTCATATTCTATGCCATCATAAACAAACCAACCCTTCTCTCTATCAATCATTACGCCCTTATTCTCCAAATCCAAAGTCGGAATCGTAACCAATACACGACAATCATCGCTCACGCCCAAAGCCCTTTTCTGTTTATCATTCTGAATAAACACAACCGAACAAAGCAAATTCACATCCTCATAAACTTCTTCGCTAATTACCCCGTAAAAATCATCAACCGTGGATTGCTCTGTATCCAATTGTCGATAGGTAATCGTCAACAATACATCATCTTCAAATACTTCCTGAACTTCTTCTTTTAATTCAGAGAATTCTTCCTGTTCCATTACAATACACTCCAAGAACAATATGGTTTTTGAGCAACCGACTCGAATCTCTCCATATAACGATCGCTCTCGTTTTCAAAATCAAACGACTTGTCTTCAATCGAAGGAATACCATCCATGGCAATACTTTTTTCTCGCTTAATCTGAATAGCTATATCTCTTAACGCCATAGCCGTAGCATAATTCAATACCGCTTCCTTGTAGTCTTCGCTTAATTCCGATTCAGATGGAATAGTAAAGTACTCTACCGCAAGACTCCCCGAAATCGGCTGATGAAACTTGATCTTTCGATTAACTTGATCTATCCTAAAATTGCTAAGCACCTTTACTTCTATTCCTTCATATACTATTTTCTTTTCATACAATTCTACCTCATTTAACTCAACCGATTTAAGCCGAATACAATCCCCGGGAAAATCAAACTCGATCACCGATGAAACCGTCTGAATCGTTTCACTATAAAAAGGCGTTCTCTTTGCCAATTCTCTTATTCCTGACGAAATCATTGCCTCCAATCTGTCCGCAAGCAACCCGCTTACACGAAAATCACCAATCGTCTCCTGACTTTCCCCATCACCATAATAGAAATGGTGCTTATCTGCGGTAACATACAACTGAGTCGTTAGCTGGGTCGCTTGATTTTGTGCTGTGATTTCAGTATAAGTAATCCCTACGGTCTTATCCTCCGTGAAATACTTCTTTATCTTTTTATCGCCAATTCGCTGAACTAACCTATCAAATATTGTCATTGCCATATTTTATTTTCTCCTAAAAGCCTTAAATTAGCGTCCAGTAAACTCCTATTTTAACTATGTTCGTTCAGTATTATATACTATATGAGCAAAAAAAAACCGTGTCTCACAATGAGACACAATACCTACTCTTCGTCCTCCTCATAATGAGCAAAAAACTTCATTCCATAAACCATTACAAAACCTTGATTCGCTCTTAATGCATCAACTGTATGCGGTTTGACCACTTTAAAACAATCATAAGTGATTGAACCCTGAAAGTCTCGCTTCCGTAATACGTGGGAATTACTAAAATGCCATCCCAATTTCTTCTGAATTTCTTTATTCGCACATCGAATCTTGGTTTGACCCAGCCCTTCCAATACGTGGACTACCGCCACAATCGGAAATCCCTGATATTTCTCGATGATATCGATTTCTGCGGGTTCTGGATCCAACAATTGAAAGTGCAAACGTGGCATTTATCAACTCCCTACAAATTAAAATAACCCTTTAAAAACATAATTTTACGGTATAATATCGTACCCTTGAAATATTTCTGCAAATAGTTTTCAATGTCTCGCCCACCTTTTGCCAGAAAAACAAAGCTTTCCGCCCAATCATCATAAGGATTTGCACTGGCATATTCAGAAACAAAGTACTGATCTCCACTATGACCTGCCTTTCGTGTCCAATTCGATCCAACGAATAGATTCCCCTCTGTATTAGTCATTATAAAACTAAATTCAGCAAATTTTTTAAATGCATCTGCATTTGTGTAATGGTAGGCATGAGCCAATTCGTGCAATCCAGTATAAATAAAACTCTCACGATACGAACCAAAATTTGCTATCCTCGCTAATTCCTGAATGTTCGGACGACTAAAGAATATAGATTGAGTCTCTAATTCGTGATAGCCAGCAACCAAAATCCTTTCATTTCCAACCCTTCTCGTTAATCTCTCTCCAACAACCTTAACTTGAGTAACTGGCGAATTGATTAGTTCTCCATACATAGGTAGTCTGTCCATAATATCCGAAAAAGAATTCAGCTCCTCTAAAGTCCAATTACCCTGAACCGTAATACCAGCAATATCTTTGATATAATCAATAGCGTCATCCACTTCAACAAAATCACCAATCTTTTCAATAGCCAATCCCACGCTTTCGGGTGTATCTTCCGTTTCCTGTTCGATAGTCTTAATTACATTTCGAGCCACATCGTCGTGCTGATCGCCTTCAACAACGTATCCCTTGCCATCATCATCATAGAAAAATTGCAATCGACAATCGCAATTCACTACGTTTTTAGCAGAAGCATTCTCATCGTGCGGTCGTTTCATTTCCTCGCCATCAACTATAAACTTCTCTTCAAATCGAATCGTCTTTAAATGAACCTCTGCATGTGTCTTTCTCTTGGTCGCTCTTTGTCGCTGAATCCACTGTTTTCTAACCTTAACCCCCTGCTTTTTCACCAATTCTTCAATAAATTCATATTCCCCAAAATTCGCAGCACCAGAAATTTCAGTCTTGGCAATCGTTCTGGCATTATAATACGGAGTCTTTTCATATCCAGACAGAGCCGAATCAACTCGTGCCGTTATTTCTTCCGCCCTTTCCCCTTTCACATAACCTTGAGCTAAAGCAGTATTCAAATTATCTCTGGCTGTTTCAGTCATACCGCGAACCGATTTCAAATACCGTTCTCTCTGTGCCAACCAATGACCTGCTTGTGAATTGAAATTCGTAAAACGCCTTGCTATTTTCGAATTTACCGAAATCTTAAAAGGGGCAGGAGAAGCCGACTTCTCTACCACTTGCTTTAAAGCAATCTTCGGAGGAATATTCGCCACATTAGCATTTACATACCGAAATAAGTCGGCTTTCCTGTCAATTCCCATTAACCCCTTCCGAAACTGCAAAATTCTTTTATTCAGTGCCGGAGAAACATTATCGTATAATCCTTCCGAAGCCAATTTCAAAGATTCTGCATAGGCAAATAAAACAATAGCCCCCATAGCTACTGAAAATGGAATCGATTTCCTGCGAGAAATTCCCGGATCACCCGAAACAAATGAATAGAATGAATTGTCTATACTCTCAATCTTGGTAACTTTTTGTTCATCAAAATCCTTTATCCGTTCCCGCAGAACCGCCATAATTTCATCCGTGATTTCAGCTTCTGTTTTCTGTGCTTCCCTTCCCTGGGAAATTATCCGATCTAAATCCGCACGAATATACTCACCCACTTCCCGATAAATCCGGGCTATCATTTCCGTAACCGTATCTTCCAGTTTATCCAATTCAGTATATCTGGGGGCTATTTCCACAATCCTGCTCCTAAGAATTCTTTGCCTTTTTCTTCCTCAACTGCTCTTTCCGCTTTTCAGCCAACTCTAATAGTTTTTGCCGTTCCGCTTCTACAATATTTGCAGTTTCTTTTGCTTTTGGTTCTTCAGTTTCTTGTTTTTCAGTCGTTTCAGGTTCCTCGCTCTGTTCTCCTTTCTTATCAACAACCTCAACCGGAGTACTAATACTGGCTTCAACTTCCTGCTCAACTTTATTCACAATCTCATCATATTGCGGACAGAACCAACCCCGCCCTTCTTCGTGCTTCTGTTTCGCTAATAACCACCCAACTTGAAGCCTTTGACCAGAATAAACCGTAGAACCCAAAAGCATATTCGGACCTCGACCGGTCCAAATTAATTCAACAGTCTTATTTTCCATGATATTACCTCGTGCTTAATAATGGTTTCTGTCATTTAATAAAAAAGGCAGGCGGGAAACCTCCCACCCGCCTTTATTTTTCAATCACCGAACCGATTAACTAAACGAACCAACAGTGACCAGACTCAATTTATCCTTAATCGGAGTCGTTAGTGCATCTTCCTGATAAGCGTAATACTCTTTACCGGCAATCAGTCTACCATTCTCATCACGAGCCTCAACCGGTCCAACCAGATGCAACGGCTCATATTGACGGAAAATGGTCGCCTTATTATCAGTGATCACGATGAACTCATTCGGGAACACCTTGCTCGCCCAATGAGGCAGACCAGCAGTAACCCCAAAATTACCCTCAGCCATCGGCATTTTATGATCGTAACCCTTCATATTGCCAAGTGGCGTATAGGCTTTAGCTTGATGCACATAATTACCAGAAACCAGACTGGACAGAATCATATTCGGCTCATAGCCACGTTCTTGAGCGTGAGCGGCAACCTGATCTTCGATGGCAAATAACAGACCATTCAGGTACTGTTGCCATTCGATCGTACCAGCACCAGCCAAATCAAAACGTTTTTCATTGGTCACTTTCTTTCCAGTAACACTGATGGCGTGTCCGTTCGTCGGAGCTAATGGATTACCAGAAGAATCCACAAACGAAATTTTGCCATAAGCATACTGCGGAATATAGTAAAGTCCTTGAGCATTTTCGGTCGAAGAGTCATATCCATAAAGACCGCAGTTCTGGTTGTTCACCTTCACTGCCAGAGCCGTTCCCATACTGATAGACTGACCAGAACACACCGTAAATTCAGTGGCACTTCCATCCCCAGTTCCAGAATAACTCAAAGTTTGAGCCTGAAATTCCATGGCCGCACTGAGCATATTCAGGAATACTTCCTGCTGCAGAACCCGACGAATGTCCTCTACCAAATTGGTCAAAGCCATTGCAACGCCAGTGATATTCGGTTTTCGTTTAGCCCGGGTAATGAATTCTTCAGACAGAACGGTTTCCAGTTTGCGAGCCGCAGCATCGATAGGATACCATTCGGTAATCAGTTTGCCACGAGCCATTGGCTGTAATTCACCAGGTTTCAAAGCTGCAATTTGAAGCAGAGTGGGTTTATAGGATTTGGCAGTCCCAGTTTCCCGTCGCCACACAGTAATCGGAATAGTGTCTCGATCATTATCCATAGTCCCAAAATCAGTGATTTGCGGAACAATGAAATTGGCATACACTTCCGATAAAACAATTCGAGAAATCGTTACCGGGGTCTGAAAATCAACAGTGGTAGTGGCGTCCAAAAGAAATTTGGCTTCTTGAGCCAGGTGAGCACCAAACCGCTGGTCAAATAATTTTAATAGATTGCGAAGATTCGGATCATCGGGTTGAACTGCCTTTTCAACCTTCCCATGATACGACCGAAAATGACCAGTGCCAATTAAGCTATCGGTCAAGGCTTTCACGCCATTTAATTCGTTGGGAATAACCTTAATGTCTTCCATAACTTGAACTCCTTCCGCTTTAAATCCTTCTTGTTTCAATCGTTCCTCAGCTGCGCCCTGTTTAATTAAATCAATGGCATCCTTAATCGCAGACTTCACTTCCTCTTCGGTCTGGAAATTTTGCTTGCTCAATTTGTCCAGAATGGATTTCTTATATCCGTCGCCCAGATCAAGTCCTGCAACCGTATCTTCCAGCACCTTTTGCATTTTTGCAGATTGCAAAACACCCTGGACATTGTTTCGAAGCTGTTCCATTGAATCCATCAAGGCTTTCGTTTCATCGACTTTTTTTGTGTCAACCTCTGGTTTGGATTCCACTGGTTTAACAGGATCGCCTTCAGCTGGTTTTTCGTCTTTTAACTCCGCAGGGGGATTCTCTACAGATTTTGCTTCTTCGGAAGCAGGAGCAACCTCAGCATTATCCGCAGGTTTAGTGTCTTCTACTTTCTTTTCCTCGATCTCTTCTTTAGAATCAACCACCCTGTTTGCATCAATCAGATCATTAGCAATCATACTAAAAATCTCTTTCAACTCATTACCAATCGCCGTGAGCTTGGTGTTCTTCTCATCCGCAGTTAACTTGTCATCATTGACAATTTTATCAATTTCCGAACGAGTCAACCGCAACGCTTGCCAGACTTTATCAGCAAGATTGGCATTTGCATTTTCGGCACGAATCGCAGACTTTAATCCATCTTCGATCGTACCAATCAGCTTATCCATCTTGTCAACCAAAGCCTGGTTTGCCTTTACCAAATCACTCACTTCGGTTTCTTTACCGGTTTCCTTCTGTTGATCAGTAATAGTCACTTCGGGAACTACCGGTTCTTTCTTCTCTTTAGCCATTTCCTTAACCTCCGTGTTTTCGTCATCGACTAATGGTGATTTTCGAATTTCTTCAAGAATGGAATCCGTGATGGGCGATACCCGTGTCGCCTTACCCGCATTAGCATTATCCAGGTGGCAAAAGTCCCAACCCAAAATTTCGTGAATATCCTCTACCAGCATTACCACCTGATCTCTCCACTTCCGAACCGATTCCTTTCCTAACGCCCTTTGCGATACACCGATTTCAACACCCGAATCAATCAAAGTCTTTAACAATTTTCCCTTCGGAGTCGGTAAAACCTTGACTTCGTCCAAAACGGTCTCACCATTTTCGTTGATGTGATATTTTGGAATAATAGAAGCCAGGTCCTCTAACCGACCTCTGACATAATCTTTCGGGTGGTCAAGAAATCCTGTCATTTGTCTTCCGGATTGAATAGCGTCGTTAATTGCTTTGGTTTGAACCTCAAGTGGAATGACTCGACCCGAAGCATAAATTTTATTCGCTACAGATCCAACACATCCTACTCGATAATTCCAACCCCTTGCATTATCTTCCGAATCTTCAATCCGTGTAAAGGTGACAGGAATTTCATCGGTAATAAATTCACGGTAGCCCTGCTTTTTTAAATCAAGAATTGTCTTTTCGTCCATAGCTACCTCTTACCTTTTCTTTTTACCTTTCTTTTTGTTACACACGGTTTCCCTCCCCAGCTCGTTTAGTTTACTGTTACCATCAGACACTAAAAAAGCCCTGCTATGAATAAACAGCCTGGTACCAAACCGGCTCTTTATTCTTAACAGGGCTTGGGTTTCTTAACGCTATTCTAACAGATATTCAAATCCCTTAGAACAGCAAAAAACCTGTCCCACTCTTCAACCTACGCCCAATTTACAAATCCCTGCTTTTTTTGTCAAGTTAAAATTAAGAATACTTAATTTTTCTTATGACAGTCATTTATACTGTTATGAGTTGCTCCAGAATCAACCTGAAAACAATTAAATTATCAAATCAATATAAAAGGTTGACCTGTCAAATCGATTTAGTTCTAAATTTCTGCACATATTGACAGATGCATTAAATTCGAACGGATCGTGTCTCACAATGAGACACGACTAAATAAAAAACGGCAAAGCATAAAGCCCTGCCCTTCCTTTTTTAATTAAAATTTTCTAAGAGCTCGTTCGACTTTGAAAATAACTCCTGCACGGCCGGTGAGAATCGAAAGAAATTTTTTAGATATGAAATAAAATTTTATTACTATGCGTATTCTAACTGGTGTTTATTACCAATTCTAAAGGTATCTGCCAGAGATTTAATCCAATTTAGAATAGCTTTTTTTGTCATGATGGAAATGAATTTTTTCATTAATTCCCATCTTACATAGGTATAATCATAAATTGTAATACTCACCAATTCATTTGTTTCGGAGTCAACCTCAAACAGTATCCCATCAATTGGACCTTCTAATTTCTCAAGGGGGTGCTCGATCTTTTCGGTAAAATAAACAGTCAAAAGATCAAGTTGCTTATTGTGATCAATTTTTTTTATTTCGGCCATATTATTTTCCCTGTTTTTGGTTTTTGGTCTCCATAAAAAGTTACAATAAAATTCCCCTGCTTTGATAATTTCCTAAAAAAACTATTATAAGTAACAACAACAATTAAATATTTATGTTTCCTATTATTTAATTTAATATTAAAAATCAGCGTGTTTCTATTTGTTCTGCTCCTAACAATCGATTCTGGATTACGGAAATTTTCTTTTAGTGTTTCATAATATTCATAAGAGTCATTATGACACGCATCTTGAAGATGTTTTTTTAAAACGGATACTGGTAAAAGAACCTCTCTACCTTTCCAATCCTTTACTTTGCAATCGATTTCTTCTTTGTGTTTTTTCTTCGTCACTATATATTAACGAAAAATTAACAAGAATATTTAGACGGGAATCACATTTTCTGAAACTATAATTGAATTATAAACATTTATAAAATACAAATATAAAATCATTTTGTCAATGATAAACTGTTATTTTCTAATTTTTTCAAATTAGAACACTTCTCAAATCCGGATTCACCCAAACTTTTCCCCTAAAACATTCCTTTAAATAATTATCGTGATATAACCAGTGCCGAATAAATTCTCTCAGCAGTTCAGTCAGATATTCTGGATCTCGAACAAACCGATCATCAACAAAGGTCGAGTCATTGATCACAAACTCCCCGGGACCACTGTTAATCGCAATCAATAACTCCTGCTCGAAAGCCAGTCCAAAAGCATAGCGATTATTCTCTAACACTTCGACAAAATGAAGCCGTTTAAATTTTGGTTTTACTCTTTCCAATTTCCCGTTCCCAAATCTCTTATAGCCTTATGAACTGCATCTTCAATATCAAATCCCCGTTCTATAAATAATCGCCAATCATCAATGGTCATATATCGGGTTTCGGTATCCTGTAAGGTGGGCAATTCATTCAGCCTGGCAAAACACAGATTCTCGAACGAATTCAACCAAAACACCATTTCAGTCTCTTTCACTTCGATGCCTACAATTTCAGGCGTAATCTGAATGGGTCGCCATGTTATTTTTCGAATCACTGTCATTTCAACCTACCACAAATCGAACATCTATAAAAAGTAAATCCCCGAAATCTCATCACCTTTCCACACCGGGGGCATACATTGCTCCCCAAAATTTCTACATCATAATTCTGTTTACAATGCCGACACCGATACGTGGTTCGATCTTCCTTAAAAATCGGAATCCACTGATGATTTATCAATCCAATTTGGCACAGATTCATAATTGTTCTTTTCCAGTTATCATTTCACGTACAGTTTGCTTAAATACAGTTATTGCTTCTTCTCTAAACAGATTGGAGCGATTGTACGCTCCCCTTAACATCTCGTGTCTGTACTTTCCGAAATTTTTTTGATACTCTCGATATATTTTAAAGAACAGTCTTAATTCTTCCTTACTTCTCATACGGCAAACCTCCGCCGAATCAAATAGACTACTTTAACTCTGAACAGATTCAGAGCAATCTCCCATCGAAGCAACCATATTTTAATCTTTGTCATCATAACTTTACGCATAATAAAATAGTAACAGTATTCTATACTCTCCAATTAAAAAATTTCGTGACCATGTTTGCGGGCGTACGCTAACTTGAATCGAACCGCATATCGTTCTATAGCGGTTAGCATATCGATCCGCTTAATTGCACAGACCAGTCTTAAATATCTAATCTGTGTATTCATATAATTCTTAAAAGTAATTGTGGGGTTAATTTGTTTAGTAGCCATCTCTTGTCTCCTTGTTTAAGTTCCTGTTTTTATTAATGTTATTTGATATAAATATACATCAGAGAATTTCCTTTGTCAAGAGAAAAATAAAAAAATATCATTTCTGGCTTGATTTTTGCCACTTTTTTTAAAAAAAATATCCCCCGACCGGAAAACAAGGAGACGAAAACCGATCGGGGGGTTGTGTTCGGGGAGGCATTACCGAACACTCTTAATAAATCAATTCTATTGCCTTGTGCGGTTGAACCTCATAAGAACAATTCTCGCAAATGAACTTTCCTTCCTGCGGTGTGCTATATACTTCCTTATGCTTTACTACAATCGCTTTATCAGTTTCTTCAATAATTGACCATTCCTCAAGGGCAATGACACAAAGCGTAACATTTCCTCCACATCTTGGACATTCCATACTTATCTCCTTCATTTAATTATTTGTTCAAATTCCTGGACTTCGCCAGTCTGTAAATCCACTTCGAACTGCTTAAATTGACCGTAAATCTGTACCACTACCGTCGCTTTTCTTTTCCGACCATTGATAAATCCAATCACCCGGAAATTACTATGACCCAAATATTTCTCCATTCTTTTGGCTATAGTCTCTAACATTAAATCACCTCCAATCCAATAATTCCCCAAATTCTCTGTTCACCCGTTCTCCACAAACATCTGCCATACGTGTCTTCAAAGCAATTCGGGAGCTTTTTGGAACTGTAATAATCAAATTCTATTTTAGAGCCTTCCCTACGAAATGTGAGAATCTTGGCTTTTAACTTTTCCTCTTTCACGACACCGGTCACCCGATCACGGGTTCGGCAGGTCAAAATCACCTGACTTCCTACTTTTAAGTTTGGCAACACCCTCATACTCGCTCCAGGGCTTTTTGAATGGATTTCTTTAATTGCTTATCATCAACCTCAATTCCCCAAATCCCACAATACCGGGCAAAATCAACAATTATCTCATCATCATCAGGATCGTATCCAGAATCCAGAAAATCTTTTGCCAAGTTTTTATAAAGAGCTTGTGGTGCCTTCACCATTAAAGACTTCATTTTACTTGCCTCCATAGTTTAGTATACTATACACTTAACCCAAAAAATTTTTACATTCCTGTATGGACTTTAACCACATCAATGAACTGATTAATCCAGGATCTTGTCATTTTTCTCTCCGGCAATTTGAAATTCTCTCTAATCAGTCCTCTGTCAATCAGTAATACCCCTTGCGAATCGACTTCTATCGAGAATCCTTTACCCAGCTTGATTGTAGAACCATCAACATCCACCGTAAATCCATTCTCAACCAGAATCTGATTAATAAAACCAACATCCACCAATCCTTTTTTCTTTAATCCCGCTTCACTACAGGCAAGTTTCAGGGCATTTTCAAGTTCAAAATCCCGCTCAATAAAACCAGCAAGAAGTCGAACAACCTCGTCCATTTGCGAGACGCTTAACTTCGATACATCAAAGCCCGCTTCCTCAATATCATCAGCACTAATAAACACTACAGAGGCGAGCTTTTTACCATTTACATCGTGTAATACACCAGTCGTTGTCATCATATCTTTTCTCCTTGTTATTTAATAATACCGTATTTTCTTAAACGGTCTATATACTTAGACTGCGGTTCAAGCTGCCCCACCCCGATTGCGTTTTTCCACGCTCTTTTCTCACTTTCTTTTAGACCAGCAACCAATTCACGTTTGGTCGCACCTGACCTGAACGGTATATTAAGCCTCCGATACTCCTCAATTAATTCTTTGCGAGTTAATTCTTCAAGTTTTTTCATTGACTTATCTCCTTGTTTATTATAAAGATAGTTGAGTATATTTACATCAGAGAATTTCCTTTGTCAAGTAAAAAAATAAAAATTTATCGTTTCTAACTTATTTTTTATCACTGTATACCCCATTTCGTACAATAGAGAAAATAAAATTAAACGCAATCATGATAAAATCAGATAAAATTATTGCGACTATCTATCCCAAATCGATATATTATACTTAATAAAAATTCATATATACGTAATTATAAATATTAGTTGTCATGCTTACCATTAAAAGGAGAGTACAATGTGTCTGACATTCTTGAAGGATTTTATCTTCCCACTATTGGCATTTGTGCTTTCTATTATTGCCCTTGTCTTTTCACGGCGAACTTATGTTGCAAGCAAACGACCTTACTTGATTTTTTCGGAGGATGAAGTGACCGATCAAAACGGTCAAACAGCTATTGGATTTTATTTACGCAATGTGGGTTTAGGCTCTGCTTTCAATATAGAGATACCAGAAAGGTTCGTAAAACAGTATAATTTCTTGTCTGCTTTTTCAATGATTCCCAGAAATCTATCACCCGATGGACAGACTCTTTTCAGCATGAACACATCGAGAACTCGATTTATTAATCCCGATTTGCTAATTGAAGTGATCTACGAAGACTATGAGAGACGGAAGTATCAAACCACCTTGAAGCAAATGAAACACTATTTCAAGAAACTCTGAAAAGAAGATCGACAATGAAGAATTAAGCCTTTAACTAATTGCTCGTTCTTGCCGCCTGTAAGAACTCGACCGAAACGTTTAACGCGAAGGAAAATTGGTTTGTTGATATGAGTAAAAAAGCACGGTGTTGTTTGCCGAAACGTTATATGTCTTTTACAACAGATAAAAGGAAAAATTATTCAAAATAAAGATACAATGGGAGTTTTAGTAATATGACAACTCATCATAAATTGATAGTCGGTAATTGCATGAGTATGGAGGAAATTTCAGATAAAAGCGTTCATTTAATAGTCACATCGCCCCCGTACTTCAATGCACCATTCGACTACAAGGAAGTATTCAAAAATTATGACCAATACTTAGATATGCTAACCAGGGTTGCTAAGGAATTATTCAGAGTTTTGGACGATGGAAGAATTGCAGTTCTTAACATCGATGATATGCTTGTGAACGGCGAGAAATTTCCCATTGTTGCTGATACAACCAAGATATTCCAAAATGCCGGTTTTCGATATAGAGATCGAATTATCTGGAAAAAGCCCGAAGGATATTTAAGGATTAGTAGAAGAAGTGGCGTTATTTTGCAAAATCCATATCCAATGTACTTTTATCCAGATAATCTTCTTGAAAGTATTATAATTTTTCAAAAAGGTAAATTTGATTACAAATCTATCCCCAAAGATATTAAAGAAAAATCAAAAGTTGATACAAAAGAAATCCAAGACAAAAAATGGTATACGACTTTATGGGAGATGACAAATGTTCTTCCAAATCAGGTTTTAGAAAAGGATATAGCGGCCTTCCCTGAAGAATTACCTTATAGAGCTATAAAATTATTTTCTTATGTGGGTGAAACCGTTTTAGATCCATTTGCAGGTTCTGGAACAACCATGAAAATAGCCAGACAATTAGGAAGAAATAGTATAGGAATTGAAATCAAAAAATCATTAATTGCTATAATAAAAGAAAAAATCGGTTTTAATGGACAACAAAGTTTATTCGAAAATGATGATACTTTTGAGTTGATAGAAAGAGAAAAAGGGTGGATAAAATGAATAACATAACTGCAAAAATCAAAGGCATAAAATACACTCCTCTTTTATGTAGAAAGCTGAATGCTTTCAATTTTAGCGATTTGGATAAAGCACTCTCAAAAGAAACAACATTTATCCTAAAGATTGACGATAAAAATCAAATCGCTTTAAGTTGGTGGGTATCTGCAAAAAGAACAAGGTCGTATCCGTATGCAAGAGTTTATGATTCATTATCTTTTGCTGGTAAAAAGGTAACGATAATTCCGATTGTCAAAGATGAAGGCAAAGATGGTGATAGAGATTTTTTGCAATGGGATACAGTTTCGTTAATGAGTTTGCTCGGCATTTATGTAATAATTGCTTATTACAGCGAAGCTACCCAAAGTTCAAGATATGACAATAAGATAACAGAACAGAGATTTGACATTGATTATTTGAAAAATCAGATAATGAAACTTCTTTCTTATCAATCCGATGCATTGCATTGGAATTTATCGCAAATTGATAATATTGCTGAAATTGGAAAGAAAGCATTAGATTCTTACGCTAAAATTTCTCAAAAATTAGGAGTTGAGATGCACTCAAAAGAATCGGCAGAAAAAAGAATAGCCGAACTGAAAAAAGGTAAAGATACATTTATGGAGTTATCCAGAAATCTCGCAAAAATGGCCCAAAAAAGAGAAAGTGTAACAATACAACCCAAAGAACATTTAGAAGGGATAAAAGGCACAATAACAATAACCAACTATCTCGGTGGAAATTATTACTTTACTTCTGATGAGGTTGAGTTACACAATAAAAATATTCATTTGATTGATGCAAAACATACTATAGAAAATAAATTGCCATCTTTAGCAGATATTAAAGATGGACTGTTAAAGATGATTCTTTTTTCCAATCTTGAAGATGTAAAGATTGGTAATGAAAAATTTACTCCTGTTCCAATATTAAAACTTACAACAGCAGAGACATTCAAAATTGTGGATATGAATGAATCACAAAAAGAAATGTTTGAGGTTTTAAAGAAAGAAGCACAGACAAATAATTTTGAAATATTGCTTAACAAGAGATTTATAATAAGTAACACGAGGTAAAAATGAATGACAGAAAATAAGAAAAAACTACGGCATCAACATAATTTACGGCAGGTTTTCGAACTCTGCGGAAGCCTTCGGCTTCCTTGCCACGTTGCACTCTCGTCTGACGGCTCGGGGCACATAACAGCGGATAAACGGTTCGGCTCTTGCAGGGCCTCACCTAAATTGCCTTCGGCAACTTCTTTTATCCGCAAAACGTTAGAGGTAATACCTAATTGAGAGGAAAAACTTTGAAATATTTTGCATACGGGTCAAATATGAATCCAGAAAGGATGAGAAGCAGAAAAATTAAATTTCAAAAACGAGAATGGGCTGTCCTTAAAGGTTGGAGACTCGAGTTTAATAAGTCTGCTTCACGGAAGCCTGACGCAGAGGGATATGCGAATATAGTAGAAGACCAACAAGAAATCGTTGAAGGCTGTCTTTATGATATATCAGAAAAAGATATTGAAAATTTGGACAAATATGAAGGATATCCAGATCATTACAAAAAAATCTCTGTTAATGTGAATTTGAAAAGTAGCGAAGAAGTCGAAGCAATAACGTATATTGCCCAGCAAAATAAAGTAAGAGATGGATTAAAGCCGTGCAAAAATTATTTAAGTCATTTATTGAAAGGATGTGATTTGTTGTCTAAAGAATATTGTGAAAGGTTGAAAAAATGGGAAACCTTAGATTGATTGAATAAACGGCGTATAAAAGAGGCTATACAACCTTCAATTCCATCAAAGATGTTTAATTAATTTTTTTAATGCATTCCTGACTGCGTTCCTTGCAGCTTTCGCCTCGACCAGATTTCCTATCTCTGTATCTTCAGCAGAAGCCGCCCAGACAATTTGACCGGTTTCAACATCAATCAATTTTAAGGATAAAGCAACTGCTGAGGATGGCATATATGCAGGAGACGCTCCTGCAACCAACTGAATGTTTGTAAATGTCGTATTGTACTTGTTAATTGATCCAGTCAATAATGCCGACACTCCAAGTAATAGGCCAATTCTTGGAGCTGTTGATTCATCGATAATTCCTGTCGATCCGAGACTTAATTCAGTTAAAATTTTGACTGTCGTTGATCTATCTATAACATTAATACCTTGTTTTAATAATTCCATCGAGACGATATCTGCCAATAGAACTCCAGAACCTGGTTGATATGGATAATCTGCAAATGGAAGAACTGCTCTTCTTTTATACTTACTTAAATCTATCCCAGGCCTGATAAATTCCTCGCTTGTAGCACAGCCACAAACTATTATTATTAAAATTATTAGGGCGGTTTTTTTAATATAATGACTCATAGATTCTAATTGAAAAGCAAACTTTTGATTTAAATAAATTAATAAAGATCTATTTTTTAATCGTCTCCACCACGGCAGTTTTCTTTCTTCGTCGAGCTTCTTTTACGGGTATAAATCGTCCTGTTTTTGCATCCCTACCGACTTTAAAAGATATTGTTTTTTTCTTAGCCATTTTTCTACTCCAGAATTAAATTAAAACAAGATACTATGTAGATTTGTACTATTTTATTACCGAATCTTTTAATAAATCAATTGGAATAATTTCTACTTTCAATTTAGTAGAGCTTTTTCTCCTATTCTATTGTTTAAACCAAATGGATTCCCACATTCTTCGAGTATTGTCCTCTTCTTTAACTCCACATTGACGGGCCGCTTCTTTGGCTTCCACCTCCATGAAAACATGAAACGAACCGTTGGGGGTCCTGAATACCAAATAAGAATTCTTATCTTTTCCAATAAAAGTTCTCATTTCCAAACCTCGACTCTTGCGTTTTGCTTTTACAGTCATCTTTTATGTCTCCTTTTTAAGACTAATAAATAATTTATTTTCTAATTTGAAATGCCAAAACAGCTAATTTAATCTCTTTATTTTTATCATCAAGAACATGAAATCTATAATTAAACCATGTTTCTGCATTTTCATTTACAAAACCTAAACAATTTTTATGTAGTTGAGTAAAATTTTTCATTTTTTCCAAAATATCCGAGAAATTTTTATTTTTAATAAAAATTATAAGTGCTGCTTTAGAATCTCTCCAAGTTAAATATCTCAGTAGTTGATTAATCGCATTTAAATAACTTGTTTTATCTTTCCAAAATTTACACTCTGCAATGAAAACATTTGTATTTTTATACTGAATTAAAATATCTGTTCTACCCGACCTATTAAATGTTTCACCAGTAACAGATCCCTCCAATGAAAAATGTGGTTGAAGATATAATAAAAGATGATTCCTCAAATCAACTTCTTTCATATAACTAAATGATGATGGATATCTCTCAATAACTTTTCCAACATCATAAATAATTTTTAAAATATCAAAATAGATAGAATCGTCTATCGTAGGTTCTGGTTTGTACTCCTTTTCAGTAACTTCTGGTCTATCTAATTTTATTTCTTTTTTTGCAGATATAGGTATTGAAAATGTTTCTGATATATTTTCAACTTTTTTAATGGGAATTCCAAGACTTGCAAGAAAATTATTTTTGTTTAATATTTTGGTTTTGATGGATGTGAAAATTTCTTTAATCTTATTTTCTAAAGAATTATTAAATTCATCAATACACGACCTTAATAATGCAAATTGATTTACCATATTATTTAGTATTTCATCTTTTTCTTGAAGAATACGGTCACGATTATCATAAAAATTAGTAAGATCAAAACAAATCTCATTATTTAAAACATGGACGGGGTGGGTCCACAATAGAAATTGAGGGTATGGTTTATATTTTAATAATTCTGCTGGACCAGAAAATGGAATATGAAACCTAATTATCTGTCTTGGATATCTTTGACCTCGTGTTACATGAAAAGATTTTGGAAATGATTCCGCTGGTATTTCAGCAGTATAATCTGAAACATAAAGCTGATCAAAGTGAATATCAAATCTGGAAATTTTATATTTTTCAAATAAATATTTGATATATTCAGTTTCATTTACATTTAAAACATAATTCTCATCTTGCTTTTGTATTTCTTGTGTAATCGAATCTAAAATAATTGTAATGTATTCTGCAAAATCTTTTGTATAAAAAACATGAAAAGTATCCCAATTCATTTTCAGCCAAACAACTTAAAAATCTAAAATTTGAAAAAAATAGTAAATTTAATTAAAATACAATTCTCTCGTAATTATTCCACACCCACCCCTTTTCCATCAATTCACCACAGGTATCCGAAACCATCTTCCATTCATGCTGAAACCTCGCTTCAATCGTATCGAGGTCCGATATAAGACATCAAAACCAATTCTTTAAAAAACCATTTTTAATGTTCAGTCTCTCCGGAATGTTCGGATTCAGGAAAATGTCCATGAACTGATTTTTGAGTCGCTTCATAAATTCCTTCTACATAATGAACAAATTTAACATAAGATTCCACATACTCTCGTCCTGCTTCAACATTGTCAATACTATAATCCTTCTTACTTACTACCTCTTGAAAATGTTTAAGAATACCTTCGTGAACAGTCTCCGTCAATAATTTTACTAATTTATCTGGAGAATCCTTTTCAATGGCTTCATCAGCAGCGGGGATTGCTGGTCCTAAATCTCTTCCCGCAGGTTTTAAACCTGTGTATGATGCCCCTTCACCTTCTCGGTGGAGACGTACCAATGTTTCAAAAAAATACATATCAGCAAGTTCTTTTGCTTGAGGACTTAACTCTCTTACAGCTAAAGTTTTTTGGAAAGAGTTTTTAATTTCATCTGCATATTCATCTTTAACCCAGATTAAAACCAAATTTACGTTTTTGGTTTCCAAGGCTTTTCTGGCTGCCTTTACAACAGGGCCATCCAAACCATCACAATGTGCCCTAACTTCATTAAAAGAAAACAATACTACAATTAAACCAATCGCAAAAGTACTTGTTAAACTTGAAATCATTTTGGTAATCATCTCACTATCCTCCATTCTCTCAATTGTTTACAACAAAGAGTATTTAAAACAAAAGTAAATATCTCAAAACATAATGAAGTAACTTACCTTAACCTATCTTCCTTTTCAAATAACCTGAATAATCTTTCAAGATCGGTGTATACGCTTCATTGATAAGAGGGGATGAAATAATAAAATCAGCTGAAGATCGATTGCAGGCAATAGGTATATTATATACCACTGCTATTCTCAATAGCGCCTTTACATCAACATCATGCGGATGCGGTTCCATAGGATCCCAGAAGAAAATTAACACATCAATTTTCCCCTCGGTAATCATAGCACCTAATTGCTGATCCCCACCGAGTGGCCCTGATTTCAGTTTCTTAATCGATCTCAGGATTTTGCCGGATTCCTCTTTTGCCAGCCTTTCCCTGAGCACTTTTTCTATCATGAGGCCGGTTGTTCCCGTGCAAATCAGTTTATGATCAAGCAAAACTTGATAATTCCATTCCACCCACTCTACCAAATCTTTCTTTCTATTATCATGGGCGACTAAAGCTATTTTTTTAACTTCTTTCATTCATATTATCCTTCATTTTGATCTATTGTTTTCGTTAATACCTTTCTTTATATGAAAATCAAAATTCTATTTTTTCATAATTCCTCCATACCCACCCCTTGTCCATCAATTCCCAACACGTATCCGCAACCATTTTCCATTCATGCTGAAATCTGGCTTCAATCGTATCAGGTGGATAGGTCCAGACATCAAAGCCATTCTTTAATAAATAGTTTTGGACCTGTTCAAATTCCTGGGGCGATAAATCGATTGCTTTTACAATCAGATTATAGATATGCTTCTGGTCCAGATCTTCACCGAAATACAAAATAAGTTTCTGCACGACTCAACAACTTTTTGGATTCTGGTAAAATTTACACCGAAATTTCAAATAGTCAATACTTTATTGTATTTTGCACTTCTCATGCTTGTGTGTCATGGTGTCACAAGTGCGTTTTCTCATAATTAAACTTAAAATACCGACATGAGCAGAAATCCGGTTATGCCTTCCTAAATCGACCTGGTTTTAACTAAATGGGGTAAACAATATGGTAGGTATTTCAAAATACTCAGTACGGTGAGTAAAATTACGAGCTTTAAGAAAATTATACTTTCGAACATTTCAAAACCATTTCTTTATACTTAAAAAAATTTTTTTATTGAAAAATTAGAGTGCCCTTACTAAATTGATAAAGGCGTTTTCATGATCTATTCAATATTTTTCATGGCTTTTCTATTCCAAAAGAATGGTTTTAAATTTAACATAAATCATATTTTAATTTTCTTGTGAGGATAGCTATGAAAAAAGGATTCACAATTTTTGTAATTTTAATAATCATATTTTTATCAATAAGCATATGTTGCAATAAAAATGAACCGACAAAAACAGACACCGAAAAGCCTGATGTTTCAATAACCTATCCAATTCATAATTCAGAATTCTTAGAAGGTACGATTATAACCATCAAAGCAGATGCTTCAGATAGGTATGGCATAAAAGAAGTGCAATTTTTAATTAATGGGGATTTAGTATTTACGGATAATGCCGAACCATATCAATACGAATGGGACACCGTTGGAAAAGTTGGAACTCATACTATTAAAGCAAAGGCTTATGATAAAAGCAATAACATTGGTAATTCTGAAATTATTAATATCATTATAAAAGTCAACACGCCTCCAGTAGCATCTTTTTCAGTATTGCCGTGGGGTGGAAATTTATCAGTCATATTCCAGTTTGATGCATCAAGGAGCAGGGACAAAGAAGACTCGTTCAATCAATTACGATTTAGCTGGGACTGGGAAGATGATGGAATCTGGGATATTGAAAATTCAACGAATTACAGTCCTTCTCACCAATATAGTTCTTCTAACTATTATACAATAAGATTAAAAGTTACGGATAGTGCTAATTTTTTTGATGATACCACAAGAACGGTCGATGTTTCCGAAACAATGACAATGACTGATATCGATGGAAACGTTTATCCGACTGTAAGAATTGGCAATCAGTGGTGGATGGCAGAGAATCTTAAAGTGACCCGGTATCGTGATGGGACTCAGATACCAAATCTCACGGATAGTACTCAGTGGTCAAACGATACCACAGGTGCTTACTGTGCGTATGATAATAACTCTGCGAATGTATCCACCTATGGATTATTATATAACTGGTACGCGGTGAATAATTCACACGGATTGGCGCCAGAGGGATGGCATGTACCAAGCGATGCCGAGTGGGAGACTCTGGTAAATAATCTGGGAGGTGCATCAGTTGCTGGAGACGCCTTGAAAGAGGCCGGGACTGCTCACTGGGCAAGTCCTAATAGTGGTACTAATTCAAGCGGTTTCACTGCGTTGCCTGGCGGGGACCGCCTCTACTATGGTAATTTCTACCATATAGGTTACTATGCTCCTTTCTGGTCCTCCACTGAGTACAGTTGGACTACTTACGCCTGGCACCGCAGCCTGTATTACGATAATTCGCAGGTAGGTAGGGGCGGCAGCAGTAAGGCGTATGGTTTTTCTATTCGCTGCGTTCGGGATTAGGTTTTGTTGGCTATTTGGTTATTGGGGGCTGGGGCGAAGCCCCAGTTAATTTTTTTTAAAAAAAATCGATTCAACCAAACCTAAAGCCCCACCACCTTCCATAGTGGCAGGGCTTTCGGGGTGCGGGGAGCTAAGGTTAAATCCGCAATCTGAATTTCTTGATCAAATTCTTTTCCTCTCCTACATCGGTAATTCTCATCTGATTGAACCGCTTACTCCGGACTTCCAAGCGGAAATCAAAATTCTCTGGTAAAGCCCCACCGTTCAGTTTCTTAATCATTCCAACAATATCACGAATCGTCTTTTCCTGTTCTTCGGTCATTACCTATTCTCCTGACTTGGGGGCTGTTAACTTCGCCATTTCCTGTTCCATCTTTGCCTGTTTAACCTGTTCAATTTCTTCCGGAGTAATATCCTTCATTTCCTGAAAATCCAGTTCGTAATCAGCCAGTTCTTTTTCCAATATCGTTCCAATCTTTGCCAAAATTTCCGCTTTCCGCTCATCACCACCCAGGTTCATCTGACCCAAAACCTTAATCAGCATATCCACAATCTTGGTCGCCCGATCCACAACCTTGTCCTGGGACTCTTTCTTGAATTCCTTACCGATGATCGTAAATTCCACATCTTCCGGTAAAAGGTGGAATTTTGAATTGAGCAACAAGATTTGCAAATCACAAGCTTTGCGTAAAATCCAATGATTCTTGTCTTGAACCGATTGGAGAAGTTCGGTATAACTGGTCTGAGACAATTCAGCCATATCCCTGATAACCACATGACTCTTAAATCCCAAAATCTCTTTCGGAACTCCCACGGCCATGAAAATAATTTCTAACAGGAATTCAATAGCCAGGGTATCACCATCCAACCGATCCCCATGGACCCTACTAATCTCAATCTCTCCCCTACCATAGAATTGACGAACCAAATCATTAGTCGATGGCGTCAGAGAATCCCTGTTCTGTCTCTTGAATTCCTCCACATCTTCCCAGTTCTTGGCGTCCTTCAATAAATATACCTCCAATTCCCCACCAGAACGGATCCACTTCTGCACCAAACCATTAATCATATCACCCACAGCTTCCAAGGTTTTCCGGGCCGATTGCAAATAAGGAATACCCCGATCATGAAAGCTGGATTCTTCCCAATTCTTTTCAATGATTTGCCATTTCGCAAACCAGGCAATCGGTTCACCAGTGGTAATATCGATCTGCTTATAAGCCTCTTCTGGATTTGGAAATCTTTTATTCAAATCCGTCAATGGTACAATACTGTAATGCGGTCGATATTCTAAACCCTGTATCAACCGATTCTGATCCACAACCACTTCGACACTCAATCCGCCTTCGTTCAGCATGTTCTTGCAATAAAATTCCTTATTCTCATTCCAGAATGTCCGTTTCACCATTTCATTCAATTCCCTCTCCAATTCCTCAATCCGGGCGTCCGCATCATCCCCTTGAATACTATGCACCTTGATCGAGGTCTTAACCTGTGCCACGAGCTTAACTACTTTCCGCATAATCGCACCAAACACTGGATTATATTCTGTCAATTTCCGACAATCCTGAACCGACTGCAAATAATCCGCATCTCCAATTCCAAAAATATCATACAGCTTTAACACTTGAGACACGTAACTATCGAACGGATGTCCTGTAACAGTAGTCGTTGCATCGTCCGATGCTTCAAACGGTTTCAGGTTTGACCACAACTTATTCCACAATCCCGTCACTGTCCGCACCAACGGTTTCATTGTTAGCTCCATCTTACCATACTCCTATTCTTTTTTCTTTCTTTGCCTTTAGCTCCTTATGAACATCTTTTATTTCAGTCTTTTCAGCTATTCCTTCTGGTTTCGTACCATAAAGCAGAGCAATATAAATCGCAATCTCTAATGCGTCAAAAATATCATCATGATCCACTTCGGGAAACATTTCCAACTGCTCCATAATCTCCCCCTGTCCACGCCATTTAAAAAACACCTTGCCATTCTGAAAATAGGGTTGAATCCTCATCGCCCTGGTGACTTTATCCACTACCCTGTCCACGTCCTGAACCGGCACCATTGTATTCCTCCCTAAATGCTGACTCAAGGCTCTTTGATAAGCCACCGTTTCCACACCAACTACTTCTGATGCCCACATTGTCCAGCTATTTACTATCAAATTAACTTGATCATCAAAAGGCAGCCTGTCTTTTATGTAATCCAAAATATAAATATTGCCCTGCTTATCAACTCCAATCGTCACTACCACCGTGTAGTCCGATAACTGCTTTTCCGATATGGCCACATCCGTTCCCTGATAAATTTTCAATTCTATCATATCAGGCAATACTTTAAAATTCTGAGCTGCCGATGACTCGTCCCCAGGTAACCGATAGAACCGAAACCACTCTCGCCTGAAAATCTTCCATTCTTCTGGCAAAATATTGTTTTGAATCTCCCGTTCAAAAATGTGCGGAGTCGATTCAGTGCGTTTTTTCTTTAACAGCAGTTCCTCAATCGTCCACAAGTCGGGCGCCAATACTTCCCAATCGTTTGTATAGACTTTAACATCCACCACCTTCTCAAATCCGTCTTCATTAATCTCAGTTACATATTCATAACGGGACGGATATTTAATAATCCCCTTATCTATCGAATAGTCCCAAACAGGATTCTTCATCAGCCTTGCATATAAATCGTCTTCGTGTTTACGAGTGCCAATCACCAATACCCTACCCCCCACATCGAGCAATTCCACAATCGTGGCATTAAACCACTGGTCCACTTCATCTCTTGCTTTTCGTTTATCCGCATCACCGTGTTCAATCAAGTCATCAGCAATAATCAAATCGAATCGCCCACCCGTAATAGCCTTTCCCATTCCAATACTCTCCATTGTCGGATCCTTCAGCACCCTGGTCCTCCGCACATAGAACATCTGGCTATTCCATTTGGAATTCATCGAAGTCAATTCACCCGATGGGTCATATCCCATCATTAAATTTCCAAAATCTTCTATTATCCGCTGATTCTGTTCAAATTCAGACTTGACCACGAACAGAAACTTTTCCGCCTGAGTTCTATTCTTAGAAATTAAAAGAATCCTTACATTTTCCTGATAGCAAATTGTCCAGGTCGGTAGAGCGTGACTATAAATTTCCGATTTGCCGTGACTGCGGGGAGCTGCCTTAAAAAACCTCGGCTTATCCCAATCCTGCATCCACTTTTCCTGATGCCTGTATCTCCTCAAACCCAGATAGTAATTAATGAAAAATCCCTTATTGTAAAACCCCGCATATATCCTGACCCCACTCTGCCAGGAAAAAATCGGTCGAGTATACCCTATGTCAAAAGCTAAACACATCTCTACCCATTCTTTCCGCTGTTCATCCGTGAACCAGATCGGAGCCGTCGTCCCTTCGCCTAACCTTTGATATAATGGTAAAATTAATCCCTTGATTGCCCCCAATTCTCCCGATAGCTCTTCTTCGGTAAAGACCGCCCCAGAAGTCGCCAGCTCAAAAATATCCAGATAGTCCTGTGCCTGAATCCCCTGAACCTCTGGCTTATCCTTTAACTTTTGCTGATCTAATTCAAATAAATCTTGAACAATATCTTCTATGGACGTTCCTATATTGATCATCCCTGATCCCCTTTTTTACAGACCGGTTGAACCGAAACCACCTTGTCCACGCTTGGTCGTATTCAGTTCATCCACCTCAAAAACCATCGCAGGATAAACCTGGTGCAAAATCATTTGACACACTTTTTCTCCCGCTTTAATGTCCACAGCCTTATGCCCAGAATTTGAAATCACGGCTATCACTTCACCCCGATAATCCTGGTCTATCACTCCTGCCAATACGTGCAATCCTTGAGACGCTCGAGAGCTTTTGTCCCGCAATTCCGCCCAATAACCCTGTGGCAATTGAACGGCTATCCCAATCGGCACCTGTTTTAATTCACCCGGCTTAATCACCACATCCTCTACGGCAAACAAATCAAATCCCGCATCCGAATCGTGAGCCTTCTCTGGTAACCTTCCATTTTTCTTCAAAATTTTCACCGCTAAAATCCTGGCATCCAATAAAGAACCTTCCATAACGTATTTCCTCAAAATTTTTCGTATCACCCATTTTTTTAGCTTCATAGAATCGTCCTGAATTCATCAAAATTGCTTGGTCAATATATTAGGTTGACCTAAATAACAAATAAAACAATGGTCAGAAAAAACCCAATCAATACTGAACCAATACCCACTCCAAGTACAAACCACTTCCAGTCATCCCGACTGTTTTTCTGAAAATTCTCATAACTCCCATACTTTTGAACCAGTTCATCATCAAGAGCTTGCACCGATTCATTCGTTCCTTGCAATGCCAAAACAAATAAAACCGATACACCATATATCGCTCCCAGCACAAATCCAGACAACCCGTTCTCTTCCCATACATTCCGTAAGGGCATAAACACATCAATAAATCCAATCACAAACAACCCCACCACACCAATCACCGCTAAAATACAGTGCCACTTATTGTATTCTATTCCTAAAAACATGACCTTTTCCTCCTTGTCAAGTATAGTATACTATACTTCCAAATCAAAATTTTTTTTCATTTCAACCACTTATTTCTTCACTTTTTCCAGACTTTTTAATTTAGATTTCATCCATTCCCCCAACCCTCTCCTTAAACCATTCCCATTGCCATCCGAACCACTCTCTTCAACCAGCCTATATTTATCATCAAAGGCAAACCGATGATATGGACTGCGGTCATCCAGCTGTTTGTGGGTTTTAGAATATTGGATTAATACCATACACCCCCAGGCGGCGTGAGCCATGTGGTGCAATCCCGATTCCGGATCCAAATCCTCTCCACCCATCCAACGAAAGACGTGGCGAAGAATCGCTCCAACCACTTTTCCCCAGGGCATACCTTTTTCCCAATTTCGGGCACAGTATTTTGCCTCACCGATTGTAAACACTTTGGCAATTTCAAATATCGAATAGGCAGGTATTAAATCAAAACGAGGCTTCCCCTCATCAAACCGAATCCCAACTTTGCTTCTTTCAATGGCTTCCTTGTCCATAATTCCTCCTTCTCTTAAAAAAAACCGTGTCTCACAATGAGACACGACAATTTTTAATTCGAGCAAAACACAAACCCAATCAAAAACTCTTTGGCTGTAAATACTAATAATGGAAAATGACGTTTTGGATTCACCGCCACATCCAGATTTACATAAATCCTAATTTTCGCTCTTTGACTCACTATGATTCCTTTTCCTGATACCTTCTAAAAACCTTTTCTTCAATTCCTCAATCTTTGCTGGCGACAATATCTTAGTAGCTTCCTTCAATTGTTCCATCTGTTTCTGTCGCTCCGAAACATTCACCGTATTCTGTTGCACATTAAACTGATTATTCTGCACCACCATCCCATTATTGATGAATCCACTGGCTACCATCGGAGCCAGCCCCAATGACTGGGCAATCCGAATGGCTTTCTCTATCATCTCCACCAACAATTTTAAATCATTCGTCACATTGGTCATTGTTACCGGCATTGTCATTTCCATTTCCATTCCCTTCGCCACTCTCAATTGCTGAGCATTAATTGCATAATTCAGATACCCAAAATAATCGACCGTCTGATAAAATTCTTCTGCTCTACGTAACGCCGAACCGATTTTTTCTTTCAAAGTCCTATACAATCCCCTCTCCGATTCCGGAAAATCCTCAATGTTCATTTCCATAATGGGAGCTAAAGACTGCTTCATTGTTAAAAACGATGACTTGGCTAACTCCCGACCCGCCTCTATTTCCCTCTTCAAACCTTTCGTCTCTTCCTCAACCTCCACCTCCACTACCTCGTGAGCAGTTATCTCCTTTACCGCATTCTCCGCCCGCACCTTTTTCCGCCGAAATCGAACCGCCGGTCCAGAAACCTTAATACCATACTTCTCCCTGACAAAATCAACAACTTCTTTCGAAGTAACATTCGGGTTCAAAAGCATCTGATCAATGATCGCCAAATCGCTCTCAGGCAATCCTGTCAATTTCCCCTTATGGTTCTTTTTAGTCTGATTTTTTTCCAGTTCCAAGTCGTCCGCCCGCTTCCCGCTATCGTTCAATTGTTTTTACTCAATTTACATCTTTTTACACTGCAACTTACACTGTAAATAAATATACACTTACAGCTTACGTTTAGCAAACTAAACTTACAATCAAAATTAGATTTTAGGGTTTTATGATTTACACGCTGATAAAAGCTCTGTGGGGTATACGATCGTTCATTGGTTCACCGGTTCTACAACCTCAAACTCTAATGCTTCTTTCAAATCGTCCAGACATAAAGGATAAACTTTGTTTAGGTTCGAGTCGTTGGGCTTTTTATACCAAACCCCTTTCAGCCATTGACTATACCAAATACATATTTCTCCTGTTTCAGGATGTTTAAATTTCACACCTCTTAAATTTGTGTACCCTGGCAATTCCTTGATCTTCATTTCAGCACCTTACCTTTCTAAGTTAACATATAAGTAAACCGTTCCACTCCCCGATGACGATACCATTAAATCCCTTCCAAAATAAATGGCTCCCACCATCGTGTTGCCATGCAATTCCAATGAAAACTCCCCACTTGATACTCCAGCAATTCCCGTCTGCCACATATACATATCACCAGAAGGAATCGTCACTGTCCCTGATATAAAACTACCATCCCGGTCTTTATAAATGTAACTAAATGGTTCTGTACTGTTAGCTTGATAATATAAAGTTTCTGTTCTCTTCGGTTCCGTCTCTGAAATCCCAGTCACATTCTTCTCACAACCATAAAAAATGATTAAAAACACCACCAACCATAAAATTTTGACTTTCATAAATCATTCCCCTTACGTTTAGTATCCTATACCACTACCTATTAAAAAAGCCTCCCAACCCTGTAGCGTATTAGTTTGGAGGCTAATTGCGTACTGGGCTTTAAAACAAGACCCCGTGAATATATACACCTATGATCTCTCTGGGATCGCCATTAGGCTTTAACTTCAACCATTGACCGTATACCGAAAATGTCCCTTCAGGATACACCAGGGCATTCACCAATCCACCCGTTCGAGTCAAAATAATAATCAAATCAGTATGCTTATTCGAAAACGGCTTCACATATAACATATATCCACCCGGAAATAAACTCACTACCTGATATTCCGTCGCCACCAGTTCTTCGTTAACCATCGGAAACATTGGTATATTCTCTGTATTCGAAAGCCTGGCTTCAACTTCCGATTCAGCCATCGGCGTCATTATGTCAACCTCCCTCGAACACCCCAGCAAAACCAAAAACACCACCACAAAACCCGCTAATTTCTTCATAAAGACTCCTTTCGGTTAATTTAGCAAAGTATACAAAACTTGACCAAAAACGACCAAATCCACGCAAATTGGGCGTGATTTTCGTCACATCCAAATTGATGATTACACACCGGCTTTTAGCTTGTCCCTCTCTTGAATGACCTTCTTCAACTTAACCAGTAAATCTAAAATGATTTCGTGAAAACCTCGAAAAGTCGAATCAGACCTCTGCAGTTCAAATTGCACCACTGCAATAGCACTCTCTATGTCCTCTATGTCTTCTGTGTCATTAAGAATACTATTCATTGTCATCCCATTATCTATTATACTAAACCATTACTCTAAATTTTTTTGCCGTAAAAACTCAATCTCTTGAAATAACTTGCTCCCTACCCGCAGTTCATACGAATCAGGTGGCAAAGTCGTATCCTCAACCACAACCATTCCCTTAAATACCGTCACAAATCCAAATCGAGCATTCACTACTCTGGCTGCCATTTGCTCAATCTCCTCTGCACCAAATAACTCATCCCTTTTCTGCTCCTCTTTCTTTCTCAACCTAAACCATTTTCGCTTAACCACCCTTTTCATCTCAATCTCCTTTACCAATCAACTTCTGCTACATCTTCTGACTTGAAAATCTTCACCAACTTAAACCCCGGTTCAAATAATCCGGAACGAAAATCTTCCTCTAATTTTAAAACATTTTTAAACAGATAATTCTCTATTCTCTTACAATGACCACGCAGATGAACATCAAATAATATCAAATCTGATTTGCTAAAACCATCGTAACGCCCATTTTGAAAAATCAGACTGCATCCAGGCCCTCCACCCAATTGATAAACCTCATAACAAATCGCATAAGACCCGGGCGGATTATCCAAACACGCTTTCCCAACCCTTACAATATCGCCGACCTTAAACATGCACCACTCCTTTCTTTAAAAGTCTATCTCCCACTACCTCCACCGATTCTCCCGTTATCCTGGCAATTTCTCCTAAAAGATATTCACATACATCGTCTTCCGACACGTCGCAATCCTGAACAAACGCCATTAAACCCAATAATTCATCAGGTGCCAATCGCTTCAACTCATTCATCAATTTATCCAGTCTATTATCAAAACTCCACTCCATAGGACACTCCTCCATTTAAACCGAAAATCAGTGCCATCCCATAGCGTCCTTTCCACTACCGTGTCTCACAATGAGACACGAATTTTTCTCCAAAAGAAATTTCCCAGTGATACTTCCCCTGCTTTATTAAATGATTTCGATATAACCGCAAAACTTCCTCTAATTTTTCTTGCCAATGAACAGGCGATAACTCTTTCAACTTTATACACTCTTTAAATTCATTCATCGTATTCGGATAATCATAGTCCATTGGTTTACGCCCAAATACTATAGACTCAATCATTGCCTTCTGAGCATTAAACCGAATCTCTCCGACATAATTACTGATAAACTCCCTTTCCAATTCAATCCTTGTTTTTCCACCACTCATACTTTCTCCAAATCATTATTTTTCAAATATTTATATGGTAAATATGCGTCAATAAAAATCATTTGTCAATAGTAAAATAATAAAATTATTATTTATTATTGACAACTTATTATACCCACTTTCTCTAATTGTTTAGTATAATATACTCATCAAACAAAAAATTTTAATCCCCTCTGGTCTTCTTGCTTTTTGGTGTCCAAGCCGGTCCTTTCAAAATGATTCCAACTCCACCCCTTCTTTCTCTTCTTTCAGCTTGTTTAATTCCACGGCTCTGCTCAATAAACTATCCATTTCGATATTCTCAAATAACGCCTGAAAAAAAGAATTGATATTAACATTATGCTCCAAACAGTTATCCTTAATCTGTTCCAATCCATCCGCTACCACCCCATCCGCCATAATCCAGGTGTGCGGTTTCCCACCATACGTAAAAACCATAAAACCATATTTCACCGTATTCCCATATTTCTTGAACAGATTATTCAAAACCGCCGATAACGTCTGAACATTATCAATTTCTTTCTTGCTTTTCTGCAATTGTTTTTTAATCTCTGGCGGTACATTCTCTAAAGTCCGCTTATACAGCTTTTCAAACTCTTTCCTATCAATCGCCATTAACTTCCGGGTAACTTCTTCTCCGTATTTTAAAGCCATTTCCTTAAACATATTAGCAAACTTTAAAGGATTCACCGTTCCCTTAATCATATTAAACCGCATAGTCTGAAATTTCTGCTGATCCTCATCCCAGTCTTCACAAACAATGCAGGGGATCTGCTTATATTCCAGAACCCGCCCCGCTTGCCAGCGATGCTCACCATCCACAATCTTAAACGTGCCAGGCTTATCCTTGTCAGGTGCCACCAGAACAGGATCCTGAAACCCCGCCTCACGCATATTGTCTACCAAATTATTAAATGTCTCATCATTCTGCTCAAAAGGATTCCATTCGTTCGGATGAACCAGCTCAATATCCATCCACACAATTTCTCTAACATCATTTTTATGCTTCATTCCTTCCTCCTAAATACTGGTTGCGGACCATTGCATAAATCTTTATACCCCTGATCTATTAAAAACCGATATAACTGCCACTTCGTAACCATTTTCTGTTCGTGAAAACCGCTTCTCCTCTTTACCATCTTATCCACAATTCCCACGTGATTCCTGGCTAAATCCACAAACGTCTGTAATGAAAACTCCTCAACCCCTTCAAATTCCGACATTAAAACCTTCTTAAACAATCGGTTCATATATTTATACTCGTTGGCTCCCTTTTCACCCCAGCTTTCCAAAACTACCTTTCGAATATGCTCTAAAATCTTGCGATCGTTCACTCTGTAATCATAATTCTGCCGAATGTAATCGACGTACGGTTCAAATTTTTTATAAGCCTCCGTATAATTCTCTAAAATCCACGTAATCAAATTATAGGCTTCTGGAAGCGTCCTGAATATAAAAGGATAGTCCTTTGGAATCATACTCCACACCCAGGCCCGGTCCGGCACCACGGCAATCACACCCAAATACATCTGCTCAATTAAAAAGTTCGATGCCATTTCATCTCTTGAATCCGTCATAAAGACATGCGTTTTTACCGCCTCACGTAAGTAGCTTTCTTTGTCATAATCCGTTCCAAAAAACTTCACGCAATCCTGTAAATACTTTTTTACAAAAACCTTTTTCGACACTGAAGTCTCTGAATTGGGCGTTGTAATGACAATATCAATATCTCGTCCGGTCGAATAAATCTGGTCATAGACCTTAAAAACATTCTGGACCTGCTTAACCTCACTGAACCTTGTTCCATAAAACAAGGTCATTTTATCATTCTTCTTAAACCTTTTCTTCAATAAATCCAGCTTATCAAATTCCAATCCAAGATGAGTCACTAAACAGGTCTTCTCAAATCTCTGAATCATAGTAGGCGAAAGCAGATTCTTTACATATTCATAATGATCTTCATAATCATAGGTGCCGAACATTACGTAATGACAACTGGCACAGGTCACAGCAGTCAGCAAATTCCAGTAAATATTATTCAGCGTCCCATAATTCCAGGTCGATGCACTCCGAGCAATCACCGGAATTTCCTTTCTGACCCTGGTATCCGCCAACACCTGTCCAATATGCGATGCCGCCCACAATCGTGAAGTAAACACTGCATCAATCGGATACAGTCCGCTGTTCTGCGAAAACAAATCCCAATAATTAAAACGAATCGCCCCGTACCGAGACATATAATCTCCAGGCTCATCTACAAACACATACACCATATTCGGATAAACAGGCAATTCAGCCTTATCCTTTTCATACATCTGATCAATTACCACGTAGAAGAACATGTCATCATAAAGCTCATTAGCCAACTTGCAGAGCCGAATATGCTCCTGAAAATCACTGTCTCCGGTAATATTAGACAGTCCCCAATTTGGCATTAAAACAATTCTCATAAGTATTCTACCTGTTCATCTTTTAAAACTTCATAAGCCTTATCATAGCCAACATTAAAAACCAAATCGAGTATTGATAGATTAGGAATAAATTCTCCTTTACCAATCTGCGGATATTTTGGACAAGTCCAATTTTGAGCAACCACTTTGATACCCGCTTCCCGAAAAGAATCCAAATCAAGATACGGTTCCTCTTTTTCATCGCCCACCACCGAAACTTTTCCACACAAGTATTCGGTGGCATTCATTCTCTTGCAAACTTCCAGAATCAAATCAGATTTCTTATACCGTGAACCGTCAATATCCAAATCCGACAAATAATAAATCTTCTCGTGCATTTTATCCCAGAAACACCCAAACCGAAGAATAGACGCCACATTTATATTAATTAAATTGTCGGTTCGTGCGAAAATAGCACTACCTGCTCGACTGATTATCAAATCATAAAATTTCGAACGATGGTAGGCATGATACAGCGTATCCTTATGCTTAAATCTCCAATCGTCAAAAAACGATACCTTTACTTCATTGATTAATTGCCGTGATCCATTACTCCGATCAATTGGAATTGTTAGCCAGTGCTTTTCACCGTGCAGTTTAATAGGTGTCTTCTTCTGGGTCGAGCGTAGATTCGCCTGCACATTATCCATCATCACAATCGCATCCACATTCAACATCCGATTCCACAAATACAATTCAGGGAAATAATGCGGTTGCTGAACCATTATCCTCATCTCCATACCTCCCGCTTTAGCATAAACGCTTCTGCAAAATTCAAATTCACCGCCATCCCACGATATTTTGCCAACGTCCTAATTCCTTCTGCAGACCTGGGATAAGGAAACTCATCCATTTCAGTCGGATAACATTGCATTGCCTTTACTTTAACATCAATCCAGGGTTCTATATTAAAAAACACATCCGGCACAAACGCCCATTCCAGCCTGGGCGGAACCTGTTCGGTAGATGAAAGAACTTCATAAAACATCACCTTGCTCACCGCCCCATCCCATAACGTCCGAAACGCCACCAGGCTGGCTTCAAAAATAGCCCGATGGTCCTGGTTGACATCGTAGTTATGCGTAAATACCACATCAGGATTAAACTTTTCAGTGGCTTTCTCCAACGGCTTAATCACTTCCACCAGCGAATGGTCTAATGTTTCATCAATCAAATCGCCATAAAAAATATCCTTTACTCCCATCAACTCACAAGCCTTCTCCAGCGATTTTCGAAGTTCAAAGACCTTCGAAATATCCAACTGGTGATTTTCAGACCGATTGCTGATATTCGCCACAAAAACATTATGACCTTGACTTGCCAACCGAGCCATAGTGCCACCGACTCCCAATGTTTCATCGTCACAATGAGCCGCTACTACCAAAATGTTCATAATTCAACGTACCTGTTTTTAAATAATCCAATGTTTATATCCCAAGCAGGAAAACTGGTCAATATTTCAATCTGTCGAGTTAACCCGTACAAAAAAGCGAAAAACGACTGAAAATCCCGAATATAAAACTGATCCGAATTAAAATAACTGGGAGCAGGCGTTATCATATTAAACACCACGCCATACCTTACCAGTGAAAACATTTTGGCGATAACCTTCTCTACATATTCCAGATAAACCTTTTCATCCAAATCTCCCTTCCAGTGGAATAATCCATTCGCTAATACAATATCAAATTCTTCATTAAACCTATAATCCAAAAAGTCTCCCACAATCAGCTTCTTTTTCAGTTCGGGATACCGTTTTCTGGCTTTTTGAATAGATTCTTTGACCAAATCAATTCCCGTATAATCATATTTTCCTTGAGTCTGACTAATAAAACCATATAAATCGGCCGTCCCGCAACCCACATCCAAAATCTTAAAACCAATCGGTATGAATCGCATATTCCTCAGAATTACTGCAATCAGGTATTTAAATTTTTCTACCTGTTCATCCGTATTTCGCCAACCCACTTCCCGAGCATCATTATAAGCCAGAGTGTCAATTCGGGAAACACTCTCAATCGTCTTGCTAATTTTTTCAAAAGAAGTATTCGCCATATCAACCCCTCCTCATTAACTGATGCCTTTGAAGCCAACTCAATAAATCATACCAAGTCTTATTCCATCCGTACATGCCAATATCCAGCCGTTTATAACTATCTAAAAAATCAATTCCACTGGCTCGCTGATAAGCTTCCTCTGTCGCCGATTCCATATCATTGCCTAATCCAGTTACCGTCACGATTCTCCCACCATTGGTTCGATACAAACCTGCCCGATCGTCAAATTTCACCGACATCGGAATCACAAACTTTTGTTCTATATCTCCATAAATGAATGAACCAATTCGACAGGCATTTGGAAACGGATACCCTGCACATGCCAGAGTTACACCCACCGAATAGACATTCTCCAACACATTCAATTTCACTTTCTCACCGTTCGCTATCCGCCATAAATAAAATCCCAAATCATCAGAAATATACCAAATCATAATCTCTGTCTGCGGTGAACCAAATCGGCAAGTAAACTCTAACACCCTCCATTCTAAATCATCTGTAATAATTCCATTTAAATCAATAAAGCCACGATACCCGCTTTCTCTCAACTTTGGATAAAGGGGGCGAAAAACCTGATCTGCCAACTTTTCCCGATTAACAATATCTAACGCTAAAAACGACGTTCCCATTTCTGCACAATTCGGACCTTGATTGCCATCGAATACCCTTTTATGCTCAAAAGTGATTGACATTAAATCCACTTCATAACCATTAAAAAATCCACCAAAACCAATCTCCACACCCTCCAATAATTCCTGCAAAACTATTCGCTTATTCTGAATCGTCTTTTCATTTTCCAAAATCCAGACAGTATCCCTCCAGTGCTTTGGAATAATCACACCCATCGGATCACTGGAATCATCAATTTTTACCACAAATGGTCTTTGAATCCTTTCGACAAAATAAATTGCCTCACGAACCTGTGAAAAACCAAAACTTGCCGGCACTCGATATCCTGTCATTTTAAGCAACCGCTGTCCCATATCTTTTGATTTCTCGGCATCAGCAAAAAACTTGCTGGCACCAATAACCCGATATCCAGCCCTACGCAATTCATCAATCTTATTTTCCAGAGCATTATCCAGATGAACATAAACAATTAAATCCCGTTCTTTATCGAACGGTCTACTACTCATCTCCTTACAGCCAATTCGTCTCATATAATCAGTCAGCGGATCTCCATAGACACCATGCCCATACGCCATAAAATTTCGTGCCAGAGCGTTAACGACGCCTGGATTCTTATGACCTTCAAATAAAAAAATCCTCATTCACAATCCCTTCCTTCATTTTTTCGTGTCTCACAATGAGACACGGCTTTTTCTATTTGGGCACGGGGCTGGAATCGAACCAGCGGTGGCTGATTTTCAATATATTTATTCGCACGTGCTTGCCGGGACAACCACTTGCACACCCGACTGATATTCGTATTAATCACTATCAACTTTTCCGCCATCCCTGACTTGAAGCTCCTTTCGGTCACTCCTTGCTGATAGTGGCGGTAACCACACCGCAACCCGTGCCATTTTAAAAAGTGGGCAGACCGCAAACTGCCCGTCAATTCACAATAATTAGTTGTCTTCGTTTCACATTCCTCGCTCGTTTTTAGGTTTTCTGGTTTTTGGTTAATTAGGCGGTTTTGTTTTTTTAGTGGAGACGACGGGAATTGAACCCGTGTCTTGCAAGAGACGTGAACAGAGTCGTCAACAGTTTGTCCGATTTGATTATTCAGAAACCAAACCATCTGTCTTGCAATCGAAACCATTTCATCCCCATTTCTTTGTGACTCCAGACACCAGTGCCTCAGCGTGAGACATCACCGGCTCTAACATTCCATAATTCATTCTAAAATATTCTAAAGCCTTCTTTACCTCCCAGTCTGGAATCTGAGCATACCACTCAATCGTTTCCTTTAAGCCGGTTTCTAAATCAGTAAATTCAATATCCAGGTGCTTTTTCAGTTCAACCACATCAGCCACAATCTTCGAACGTGGAGGCTCGCCTTTCCGCATCGGCAAATGAATGACTTCCGACGTGGAACGAGTCAATCGCTTAATTTCGTTGACTAATTTGTTGACGGTAATCGCTTCGCCCGTTCCCACATCCAAAATCTTGTCAAACCGACCAGCAAACTTCCGGGTCGCCTCAATCGCTATCCGGGCAATATCGTCAACATAAATCATATCCACCGTCTGTTCGCCATCGCCAAACACCTCAATCGGTAAATTCCGCAACGCCATCACAATGAAATACGGCACCGCTTTGCGAACCGGATACAAGTGCTGACCCTTCCCATAAGCATTAAACCATTTTAAAACCGTCACAGGCAATCCAAACTCCCTCTGAAACATAAAACAAAATCGCTCGGCGGCGAATTTGGTTATCGAATAGGTATTAAGCCAATCATTCGGTTTAGTCGGATGAAAAAGCCTCTGAACCCCGCAATCCCTTGCCACTTCCAAAACATTAATCGCCCCACGAATATTGGTATCAATGGCTTTCTGATTATCCACTATCAACTCGTGGGTACCCAGAACTCCCGCCACATCATAAACCTCGTTCGCACCCACAAACACAGGACGCAGATTCTCTTTATAGCGAACATCGCCTTCCACAAAACGAACATTCTTAAAAAGCGTGTACTGGGGCTTTACAATATCAAATACAATCACTTCATTGCCTTCCAGAGCTAAACGATTAACAATTGCCTGTCCAATAAAACCCGACCCTCCTGTGACAACGCACTTCATAACTCAACCTCCTCCTGAACCGCCGTCTTCTCAAACAAATCCAATTGTTCTGCCTTAATATGCCTACTCCATTCTTTAAGAATGGGAGACCAAGCACCATACCGGGCAATGACTCCACCAAAGTCAGAGTAATCATGGTTTTTCATCGAAGGCATTCGATATCCATCTTTGTTAATCTTGATCTGGCAATGGCACAATTGGTGGTCAATCAACGCCTTGCGTTCAGTTTCATCCAACTCTTGCCACACATACTGGTTAACCACAATAATAAACCACGGCATACTATCATCACTGGCTCTTAATTCTTTTGGAACCAGCTTGGCATACGCCCAATCTATTTTGTCCTTCGCACCATCTTTTTGCTTTTTATCCGTAAAAAGATATGCGATCTTCACACCCCGCAGGGCTGAATGTTCAGGAGTAGAAATAATTAACGAACTGGCAACTTCTGCTACATCTGGGGCTTCAAAAAACGATTCCATATAGACTCCTTTCTATTTTCCCTGTCCAACGTACGGCTTTACATAATGACGTGAACCCTTCAAACCATATTTGGTATTATGAGAGTGACCCTGTCGGACTTTCTTGTTTCTTGAACGTCCATTATTCACTATAAAAGAAACTATTTTTTTTCTTGCCATTAACTCCTCCTTGTGCGTTCAAAAACATCCTATTTTATCTTGAGCTTTGCTTTCAATATTTTGATATGTTTACAAGCACCTTTTCGGTGTTTAAAGGCAGGACAGGTGCAAGTACCTTTGACAACATTGACTTCATAAAAACCATTTCCAGCCTGGCTTTTCACCTTATATACTCCCTCCGACACTTTTTCATATTCAGGCTTCCAATTACCAAAACTTTTATACACCACTCCCTGATCGTCGGGATGAAGCCGACCATACTTTTCATACTGCAATATCATATTCTTAATCCCAAACAGCGTCCCAGCAAACCGCTTATCAGCTACCTGATCGCCACTTCCAGCGTGAATTCCATCCAACGCCCAACCTGGCACCTTGCGAAGCTTATTTTCTTTCCAATGCTCTTCTACAAATGGTTTATATTTCATCGCCGTTTCCACATCCTCATCCGTCACTTCAATTTCATCATTATTTATCCCAACTGTAATCGCCTGTGCCATCATAAAAATCGAATTCTGATCACCATACCGAGCTGATTCCCTCGCCGATTCACACGCCAGAAGAACATATTCTCTTTCATGTTCCTTCAAATCAACCGCCATTGATGCCATCGTATCAGATAAATCCACATAATTCATAAGTTTTCGATTATTCAAAATCTCATTATAAATCAGCCAAGTATGCTTAAAATTCTTTGCCTGAATCGCCCTCTGAAGCGATTCCAACAGTTCTCGATCCTGCTTTTTATCCGGTCCATACTGTTTATATTTTTCAGAATGTTCCTGCGTATCCAGCCATTCTTTCGTGCATTGCCTGGCTATCGGATCAGAAAAGAATTTGGGTGCACGGCACATCATCAGAACTGTTTCATACATCCTTTTTTCAGCTTCAGGATCTTTAATTCCTTCGGTAAACAACCAATACGCTTTTTTCGTCGCTTGCACATTCGCTACGTCTTCAAAAGCCGACATAAGAATTCTTCTGGCTAAATACCATTTGCTAATCCCATCCGAAATCAATAAAACCGACAACCAATAGGCAGCTTCTTCTTCCAGCCCCATCCGAATTGCCTTAATCAACGCCGACATCCATTGAGACCGATTGGCTTTCACCACCTCTTCTGGAATTCGTGACGGTCTCACTGGCTCGCCAGTTTCGTCCAGCTCCACCGACACCTGTCCGCACTTTTTGCAAAGACCATATACAATCCGACCATCCATCGACTTGGTCACAACCTGAATCCACCACATATTACATTTGGGACATTTAATATTTGCCATTGTGTCTATTAAGGTCTTTTCCAATGCTTATAAATCCTTGATTTTATTCATTTTATATTGTGTAATATGCATCAGAAGATTTCCTTTGTCAAGTATAAAATATATAATTATCATCTTCTAATTACACGCTCCGCAATCTCAATGAACCGCTCCGCCTTTTCATCAGAATCCAGTGGTAAACAGATATGCGTTTGTGCCACTTTTTCTGCTCCGGGAAAGCCGGGCTTTAACAGAAAATCGTGCACCGCTCCGCTCAATGGTGCTGAATACTTTTTTAAACCATTAATAATCTTTTCAGCAGAGATTCCCAAACAATCATCGTGGACGCCTACTATATACTTATAAAAGGACGGACGGCAATTCATCGTCAAATGCTTTACTTCAAATACTGGCGTATAGTCTGCTAAACGTGCATTGTAAAAAGAAGCAATCCGCTTTCTTTCTCTAATCTCCTTATGCAGATTGATTAATCTTACCAGAGCCACAACAGCCGTAAATTCATTCGGTCGATAATTAAAACCATTCCATTCAAAATAACCGTTTCCTTCTTTCTTCCCCTGATTACGGTAAATCCGCATTATGCTTTCTAATTCAGTATTTGGTTCAAACGCCACAAAACCTCCCTCCCCGCTACTCAATACTTTTGTGGCATACATCGACCCGGCTGCCAAGTGTCCTATCGTTCCCGCCAAATCATTCTTTGCTGATCGAGATAGGTGAGCATGCGAAACATCTTCGATTAAGAAAATCTGGTGTTTATCACACATCTCTCTTACATCCCGCATACAATCAGGCATTAAGCCACCAGTATACACCCATATCACCGCAAAAGGTTTAGTATTCTGTACCGTCTGGACAAAAAAATTCCAGGCAATGTTATGATCTTCTCCGCAATCTACAAACACCGGTTCTCCTCCTGTTCGTTCAATCGCCCATTTGACCATCGGCACCGTCATCACCGGCATTACAATTTTTGGTTTCTCGGAAAACGTTCGCCCATGCATAATAGCTCGCAGAGCCAATTCTAAAGCCGATGAACCATTATTCACCATCAACACCTTCCGCTTCCCTTCAAACAATATCCTTTCCGCCTGTTCTTCAAAGCGTGCCGTCATTTTACCCAGCGACCAGAAGTCGTCCCAGTACACTTGTGCAATTAAATTCTGTATCTGCTTTAATTCACGACCCGTCTTCATACTCATAACTCCAGCAGAAATTCTTTACCATCCGCTGTCTGCTTGACAAAAATTGTTCCCTTAATCTTGACGTCCGGAAAATCAATATATTCTTCACTTGGCTTTAGTTTGACAGGCACAAGACGAAATAGCCCTTTTAATCCAAATTCATTAATATCAAAAGGCGGAACCGTTTCCTCCTCATCCACGGACTCAGATTTCACTTCTTCAAAATCAGCGTCCTCAACCATATTTTGATCAATCGCTTGAGTTTTTGGTGAATGGCTACCTCCAGATACTGTGCTTTTAGTCGCTGGTGGAATAGCTTTCGAAGACTTTGTGCCCATTCCCGGTAACCGCACCAAGCCTTTTTGCTCTTCTACAAATTTAGCTAACTCCACTTTAAAATCATTTGTCGATAAGCCCAGCAAATGTTCCAGGCGATTTTCGGAAGTCACATACGGAGCAATGGCTACCAATTTATACAGCGATTTATCTTCCAGCTCTTCGAGTTTATAAATACCAGTATCAACCAACTTTTCCACCAGAGCAATATAGCGATATACAGTCGATCGGCTAAAATCAATCTCCGGACTTTCGCACCAGGTTTCAAAATCCGTGTATCCCAATAACTTATAATAACTTTTATCCCGAATCTCTTTTAAATACCGTCCCATTTCCACAAAATTGAGAACGGTCTGTCTTTTCAACCGCAAAACCGCCTGTTCACAGCTTATCGCTCGTTGCAATTCTTGTTCGCTCACCACATCGCCCGCCTCTTCAGCAGAAACTACGTCCAGCGGATTTTCCATTATTGGCACATCAGCCACGTCATCAAAGGGTCGTGCAATTTTCACCGCCATAACGCATCTCCTTTCTTTCATTAAAAAGTTTCATTAACCTATCCCTATATTTTAAAAAAATATCAAATAACTTTTCTTTGCTAACTTTAATTTTGCCATTGTGTATCCATTCGTGATGAACCTGACACAACGGAATCGTATAGGTATCATCACACTTTGTCCCCATCCCCTTTCCCTGGTTTCCCAGCCCAAAGTGATGAGGAATCCCTGGCGAACCACAAAAAAGGCATGGCTTTCCACGAATAAAATCTAAATATTCATCGTCTCTTTTTTCAGTAACTCTCATCGCAATAATTCCCTTTGAGAATAAATATAACATAATACTATATTCTATACAACATAAAATAGATAACTAAACTTTCTTTTAAAAAATATTTCATCTTTTCAGAACAGTTTTTATTTCATCAAACATCTGTTTACAAATATCTCTCACTTCAGCAAATCCGTATTTGTACTCCAGTGAATGCCCTACGTTAAACAAAAGAAGCGGCGCTTCACGCTTGGCAAAATCAGGACAATATTTTATCTCATACTTTTTAAGAATTGGAATGACACGTTCATCAACTTTTCCAACCAAATCCAAATCCAGAGTTTCTCCCCCTATATTTTGATTAATCTCTTCTAAACTTGCACCTATATCAAAATACGGATACATATAGGTTTGATAATACCCACTACCCACCGCTGGACAAATTTTGTTCTTCACATGTCCTTTATCAATAATTCCCATTCCACCCGACACCGAAACCGCAATCATATCCCAATCTTTTTCTCTTTCTACATCACAATACTTCCAGGCGGGTATAAATCGATCGGTTTTAAAATACACTCGAATTACCTGATAACATAAAGGACAACCATGCAAAACCAAAACCGGCAATTCAAATTTCGGTAAAACCAATTTCTGACCAATCTTATAAGGTTGAACAAAAACAATCCACCACTTTCCATCCACCTGTTTTATACCAATCATAAAACACCCCCAAGCTCTTCACCATTATTCCGTGTCTCACAATGAGACACAGCTTTTTCACTCGCTTTAATTAATGCATTTATCTGATTAACCTTTTCTTCAAATCTTGCTTCCCATATTTGCCGAATTCGATCCCTTGCTTCTGAAATCATCTTGTCCGCTTCATAATATCTTTCAACTAATTTCTGGTGCATCCTTTCCAGAACCGCCACTCCATATTGCTTATAGGGGCGTTCTTTTAAATTCTGCCTTATTCCCCAGCGGGGTTGATACCTGGCATCTTCTTCACTCATCCCACGTTTAAGATTCTCTCGATACATATATGCCGAACAATGAGAAAACCGAATATCAATCTCCTTTTCAATCTCATCAATTTTCCGTTCAATCTCATCAACCTCTTTTCGTAAATCTATTTTGGCATTCAATTCTAAAATCTCTTCAGTCGGCGGTTCCTGGGTAATCGAATTCCATAACTTCCAAAACAAGTCAAAATCCCATCTACTCTCTTTTAACTGCCGTAAAGCTGCTTCGGAAAATCGAATATAAATTCGATTGGCTTTTACCGGTGAAATACCAATTCCCTTTCTATCAACAGCATAATAGTCACTGCACATACGAACTTTATAGGATAGTAAATTCGGCAACAATTCTTCGTAAATTGCCTCACACATCTGATAAGAAGAACCTTCCCCATCATCACCCGCCTCATTTCGAATCGCTGTATGGGCACTTATCGGAAAAAACGCTATTTCATTGACAACCCTTAACCTCACATCAATAACACAATAAGACGAAGGATCTATCCGAAACTGGTCTTCCTTGAACTCTTCAACATCGGTGATCACCCGAACAACTTTTTTCTTCCTCTCATCGACAATATTTTGAACCCGAATCTTAGGCGGTTCAAAAAGAGATAACTGATCTTTTTGTAAAGTTTCCAAACTTTTCTCCTCTTATTGTGATAAAATTAATACCACCAAACCTACCAAACTTCCCACTGTTAAGAAAAATCCTATTACCCCTAACACAATCTTTGGTGTGCGAATCATAAACATCTCCTATAAATGTTTAGTATTCTATACCATCAATTTAAAATAAAGCCATTTGAACATTCGGCTTAATTTCCACCACCGAATTCAAATACTTGTCCAACGGTATACATAACCCAATATCAAAATTCCACATCTCCACATCGCCACGATGATTTCTGAATTTCAGTTCTCTTGATACCAACCAAGGCTGAATTACATAAAATCGCCCACTTAAATACATCAAAAAAACCCGATTCAAACCAATAGCATACTGCATTAAATCTCCGGCTATACTCACAATCCGCCCATACGGACTTTTCTTTGCCACTAATACATATCTATCTGAAACCAAGTAAGCCACCTTTCCATAATCATCGTGAATAGCCTGATTAATTTTCAACTCAATTCGCCCATCTTTCCTTAGCTTCATCAAAGCTTCTTCAAGCAAACCCGCATTCGATTTCACTAAACCCACATCGCTGGTATCGGGATAAGGTCTAACCTTATACTTTACTTTCACTTTCGTTTTTGGCTTCATTCTCTTTCTTTATCTTATTGTTTTATAATAATTTACATTAAATATAATCCTTTGTCAATAGTAAAATGATAAATTTATTTTACATATTTTTCAATTTCCTGTCCGCCTCTTTTAGCATTGCTGACATTGGCTATCTGAGCATTGCTTGACGGTAGCTTGCATTCCGAATCCGCTATTTCCCGCCAAAATACCTATTTATAAGCCTCTTTTAGCATTGCTGACATTGGCTATCTGAGCATTGCTTGACGGTAGCTTGCATTCCGAATCCGCTATTTCCCGCCAAAATACCTATTTATAAGCCTCTTTTAGCATTGCTTACATTGGCTATCTGAGCATTGCTTGACGGTAGCTTGCATTCCGAATCCGCTATTTCCCCACCCAAATACCTATTTATAAGCATTCCTCGTCTTTCCAGCATTTTCATTGCAAATTCTCTCGGAGAAAAAGATTCAGTCTTGTCCTGGTACTCGGTTCGATCAATGGCTTTTGCAATGGCTACCTGTTTATCATAAACAAGCTGATCTATATCTTCGTCAATCGTATCTTTGGATAAAACAAAATAGACATTGACATCCTTTGTCTGGCTAATTCGATGAACACGCTTCCATGCCTGCTCAATACTATCCGGAGTCCAATCTAAATCAGTAAAAATAACATTATTGGCGGAAGTCAACGTCACTCCTCTACCCATTGCCATAATTCCAGCAACCAATACATTTAATTCATTCGTCTCGATAAATTTCTTACGAATTTTATTTCTCTTCTGAATAGACACCGAACCAATCACCTTCTCTACTCCATATTTCCTTAAACGATTCACCAACTCATCTGCCATATCGTTTAATCCTGTATAGACAATAACTTTTTCCTTCCTCTTGATACATTCCCTAATAATCTCTTCAACCTGATTTGCCTTGATCGTCCCATTTCCCTGATACTGAACCATCTCATTATTCACTTTCTCACTATTAGGAACCGTAGCTGCAAATCTTAATTTCCACAACATTGACAAAATTTCCATGCCCGTCAATTTCCTACCATCATTACGTTCTTCTTCTTCCAACCGACTATTAAACCATTGTGAAAAGTTCTCCAACCACCATTGATAAAACTCTTTCTGTTCTGGTTCCATATCTACCCAAATCTTATACTGTTTAACTTCTGGCAAATTAATATATTGTAACACCCCCGGATGCTCTGCTCTACGTCGTATCATCTTCGGTTGCATCATATTCCAGAAGATTTCTACATTCTTCACCTCTGGCACCATTTTCTTTCGACCAGAAGTAACTGTATCTGCCCATTGACTTGAAACAAATTCATACGTAGCAAAAGTTCTTAAATACTCTCGTGTGCCACCCTTCCATCCGTTATATGGAAAAAGTGGCGAACCGCCAGCAAAAGCCCAATGCAATTGCCAAAAACTATCAGAAATCCATCCTTTTATAATCGTTCCCGTAATCAATAATTTCCGTCTTGTTTTCAACGCTCTAACCGCATTAGCACGTAACGAATTTTTCGCTTTTATACATTGCGATTCATCTACCGCAATCATTGACCAGGTAATCCGCTTCATATATTTATACAACGGCTTACTTTTCGTCGAATGATCAGAAAGCCACTTCTTTCCCGCCTTCCATCCACATATCGGACAAACCTTACCTATAAACTCTCCATCACACTTTCCACATTTGCCAGGTTTATAACTGGTATTATAACTGGTCAACCGTTCATAACTCACAATATAAAACACCGTTTCATCCGTTGCTTTTAACCCACGCACGTCATCGGGCTCTGTAATAACCTTGTACTTAATTCCAATTCTTTTACCAATCTCAACCCAGGTATCAACCAGGCTGGATAGACACACCACCAACACCTTCTTCATACCCATTACCATTCCAAGAGCATAAGTCGTGTCGGTTTTCCCTAATCCCTGCAAATATCCAAGATAATTGAACGGCTTTAATGCCAGACGTGCCACATCTTGTTTTTGATATGGAAATAAATATCGAAACTGCGAAAGTTCATCAAGTTTCTTTAGCCATTTCTTATATTCCGCTTCATACCTGGTCATAACTCCCGCTTGATCTTCTTTATATCCCATATCAAGTTTGACAAAAAGCGTATTAAAGCTAAACGATTGAGTCGCAATTTCACCGCCCCAACTTTCATATTCAAAATAAGTCATCTCTTGACGTCGAAATTCAAATTTCTCATCATCATATTCACAAGCCATTACTACTACCCGGTCATCTCCTTCACCATCAACACGTAATACCTGATAATTCTTTCCTTCGCTATATCGCAAACTCCAACGTGACCGATATACATTGAACATTGCACGAACATAATCCCCCGCCCGAACCGTCCCAAAAACATCATCTTCGTCAATATGCCCGTACGGATCTAAATCAAAAATCTCATAAGGCGTCTGCATCCGCTGATACCATTTTCTTTTCTTCTCTATCCAATTCAACAAAGCCGAATCTACTTCAACCCTTAACCCCATTGCTTTTAAATACCAAATAAGCTTTCCATTCAATAAATCTTCTGTTCCCGTATAATATCTTTGTAGACTTGTGTATTTTCGATATTGATATTCATATTCCTGGGTTGAGTAATTCCATTCCGGTCCTAAAACAACTTCCTTTAATTCTTCAACCTTTAAAGCGGCCACCAAACCTTTTGGCTTCATTATGACATCATATTTTCCCAGTTTTAGCTCAACTACGTCTACGTCCATTTCTGGTAAAACAGTATTCCACTTCTCAATCACAATTTCAGGATTCGGATCATATTTCTTCAACTCCACTTCCGTCCGAGAAACAGGCGTTAAAGACAAAAACCTCTCTCTAATAAATTCATACCAGAACGAACTCTTAAAACTTTCTACACATTCCACACCAGGATTCCAGCATTGTTCATCTTTCCAAACAATATTGTAAGTAAAAATATTTTCTCTTTCAGCTCTCCAAGCAAAACACTTCATCAAAATCCAAATAAATGTTTTTGCTTCCGTCCCATTCGGTCGAAAAGTTTCTTTCGGTAAATCAATAATTCCAACTTCCGTGCAATAATTTCGAACCCATCGCCTAAAATTTATCAATTCTTCTCGCTCTAAAACTCCCTGAGGCAGAATTGCAAACATAATTCCTCCCTTACGAAGCGAACGAATTCCTATTTCCATCGTTGCCAAATGACTTACCACCTTACCCCCATAACCCGATACTTCTAAAATTGTATCACCATCAACCTGCCAGTATAAACCAAATGGCGGATTAGTTACCACCACATCCATTTGCCCCTCCACATCCTCCACGTGATATAATACATCATCCTGAATTATTTGAGCCTCTGGATAAACCGCTCTGGCTACTTTATAGGCAGTCTCTTCAATTTCAATTCCAAACTTTTTCCAATTCGATGGAAAATGCCAGAACAAACAACCCGAACCACAGGTCGGATCAAATATTCTCCATTCCCCCTCCAATTCAGGTAACATCGACACAATCATTTCCGAAACCCAAAGAGGCGTTAAATATTGTCCTCCTGCCAGAATATTAGAAGCCGTAAATCCTAATTCCTGGATCTGATCCTGACTCGCCTTAATTAATCCACCCCATCCCGTATAATATCGAATAGCCTTTTCCCGATTAACCGCCCCGTCATCAATCATTCGAAGAACAGTTTCGTTATTATATTTTCTATCTCCTTGCTTAAACTCATAGACCTGTAATGGAAATTCTTGTGTCTCACAATGAGACACGGCGGAAGACTCCTCCACCAAAGTCTCCGCCATATCTCTCACTGCTCCCTCGGTGTTTTCTTGAACCTCCCGGTCAATAAGGTCAAATAAAGATATTTGGCTCATCGTCCATCCACTTTCTATTTTGTCTTTCGTTTAGTCATCCGATCGAAAAGGCATGATCATAGTCAAATAACTTTCACCATTCTCCAAATCTGCCGGCATAAAAATCAAAGGCCTGTTATTCTGTTCTACCTTTAAAATCACATTAGGCGTCTCAATCGCCGATAAGGTGTCTTTTAAAAATCCAGAATTCACCAACACTTGCAGTTTTTCTCCATAGAAGTCACACCCCAATTCTTCCTGACCTTCATTTTCATCCCCAATCACCTTCACTAATACCTTCTGATCCTCAAAAATCAACCGGACATCCTTTTTAACTGACTTGGAATGAAAAACACTCAATCGTTTGATCGATGCATAAAAAGCATCCCGATCCAGTGTTATGCTGTGATTGATCTGGGTCGGAATTGTCTGTTCATAATTAGGATATGCTCCTTCAATCAACCGAATGTATAACTCACCCGAATCTATCTGCAGACACAACTGACTGTCCCCAACCTTTAACTCTACAGAACCATCTCCTTTTATTTTCTTTAATATCTGCCGTACTCCCCTTTCCGGAATTACCACATCGATTTTTGAACCATTAAAGTCTTTGGCAATCTTAAATTCCGCTAAACGGTAACCATCCGTTCCAACCACCGTCATGCCCTTATCAGAAATAGCCATCTTTACACCGGTCAAAGCTTCTCTATACACCTCCTTACTTACCGCATAAACCGTCTTCTCCAAAGCCTTCCGAAGCAATTCAGTCGATACCTGAACAGCCATAGGATTAGTAATATTGGGCTTTTCTGGAAATTCAGACGGCTCAAGTGTTGGCACTTTAAAAGTCGCCCTATCAATCTTAAACCTTAAAAATTTCCCGGACGATAACTGCACAACCTCAAACTTTACTCTTTCATCTTTAGCCAAATTCTTTAAAGCATCATAAAACAACTTGGCAGGAACACCGATTGAACCTTCCTCCGACACCTCTGCCAGAATCCGCTGAATCTCGGTGGTTTGCAAATCCGTACCCCGAACCATTAATTGATTAGAATCTTTTTCCGCTACTAATAGCAAATGAGACGTCGCCCCACCTTTCTTGTTACATAACGTTACCAAATCTTTGGTGCATTCAACTAAATCACCGACTAAAACTGAAAATTTCATCGCATCTCTCCTTTTGTTAGGTTTTTCGTTTTACGTTCATAACGAAGCAAAAACGTTATTTTTAAAAGATGATAATTCTTTAAATACACCAAGTCGGTACTAACTCCAACCAAATCATTCAATTCATCTATCGTATATACCACCCCGCTATGTTTTTTAAATTCAGCCTGAATTTCTTCTTTGTGGCTTTCATACATTCCTTTGTGCGAAATGATAATCAGCCAATCCTGTAACAATTTGGAATAGAATGACAACACCAGTTCGGCATTAACAAATTCTTCAATATCATAATTCATCCATTCAGGTTGACTCTTGTCCACTACCCTTTTTTCAGGCTTTACTTCTACCGGACTGATAATCACCTGCTCTTTCTTTGCCTGAATTTCTTGTTGACGCTTCAGCCGTTGTTCAATTTTATCTTTCAAAAATTCCCTGAGCTGATTTCCAAATACACTCCACACATCGCCCGTCTTTAGCGACTTAACCAACCACCGATCTTCCAACAAAAAGTCTTTATCCGGACCAAGCACTATCATCATATTTCCTTTTTGCTTGCCCCTTGGAGCGACATACTCCATTCCTGACATATCTACAGTCTGCAATACTTCTACTGACACCATCATCCTTGTTTAGTATTCTATACTCTTGTTATAAATTTTTTTTAGCGACTCTTTTCAGGTTCTCAAATTCCTCACGAGTATACACACCAACTTCTTTTCCCTTGGCTTTTCCAGTCACTACTTCAAAAACCAAGTACTGACCTCCACCTTGCTCCCCCGACCAGTAATAACCCTTTAACACCAGTTCGTCTCCAGGCTCTAAATACTGACCGAAAAACGATACCGTGCCCTTTATCAATACTTCTTTCGTGGTATAGAGCATCCGCTCCTTTACCACATATCTTGTCCCCTGTGGAATCTGCTGATCTTTTGCTATAACCTTTCTCTGAACTGATTTCATAAAATCGGTAACTCCTTTTTTTCTCGGCACAATGGAAAACGAGTACAACCCAAAAACTTTCCACGCACTCCAGATTTGACCACTAAAATTCCACCACACTTACAGGGTCGAAATCTTTTAGCATCTCGAATCACGCCCATAATAACATTTTCAATATCTTCCCAATCCGTGTTATCAATTTCCCTGGCATACACAAACCGTTCAGTGGTGAATTCCACAACCTTAATCCGAATCGTATTCTTCTGATACAGAGCTGAACCGAATTTAGGAATACTTGAATACACCCTGATAATAAGCCAGTTATCGACTGGTAAATCATAAACCATCTCTTTCTGGGTAATATGATTATTCCGAGCAAATCCCATTTTATAAAGCTTTTTTTCAAAACCCGCCACGCTTTTAATCATCCTTCATCCTATACAAATTCAATGAAATACTGTTTGGTTCTATTGACAATATACTGTCCCAAACATACTGCATCCGCCGAATCCTCATCCAGTTCTTCATCGTTTCGCATTCCCAGAATTCCTTTAGCAATCATTTGCGATAAAAGCTTGCGTTCTTCACTGGTTTCGTTGAACACACCCAGAATAGGTCCTTGCCAGGTCGCTGCAGGAACAGACACTGTATCAAATCCCAATAAATCGCACCATCCAAATATCCGATTTTTCTGTTCAGTCAATTTTTTGCTCGCTTGATAATTCTTGCCTAAATACTGATCCTCCACCGCTACAATCACACTTTGATTGCAGTATTCATTGGCAAATTCCCTGAACTGAGCCTGTAAATCTTTTTGCCTTACTCTTATCACACACTGAATCTGACCTTTTACCCATACCGAAATAGCCACTTTCTTTTTGGTATCAATTTTCGGATCCACCGCAATCACCACCTCATAATTCTTCATAATCTTAACAGTCACTTCCCTACCCTCCTGTATTTTGACACTCCGCTGTTCCCATTTTGTAGTGTCGGGTGGATTTGAACCACCAACCCTCTGCGTATCAGACAGATGCTCTGCCATTTGAGCTACGACACCTTTCTTATAAACCCAAATCATTATCGCCCTTCAAATCGTGGTCGTCTTTCCCAATCTTCCAGAGTTAAAACCACTAAATAAACGTGAGCATCTTTCCTTTTATAATAATACTCCCAGCTCACCGGCGAAAAAATCTCATTAGCATTGGGATCAACACAACGAATTTCTTTTAAAAATTCATGCTGAATTCCATCCCACACTTCAATCACCGCATACTCGCCCTGATACTGAACACCCCGAATGAATAATGCTCGCCATTCCGGTTGAGCTATTTCAACTGGCATTAATGGCGTCCTATCTCTTTCACACCCAACCAACGCCAATATTACTAACATCACTACCACCATCAGTTTTTTCATTCTGCACTCCTTTATCAAATAACATTAAAAACTACTTGCACGCCTATTGTTTAGTATACTATATTCACAACGTAGCATCTCCCATATAATCCACCACGTCCCTGGGCGGGCGATTCGTTGCCTGCCCTTTTTATTTACTGCACCATCCTTAAATTAATATAGAATACTATACACTTGCTACAAAATAATATCTTTTTCGATACTTCTGATTTCATCCGCTACCGCCTTTCGTAATCCTTCTCGAATGGTCGCCACCTCGCCATCCACCACCTTCTGAACTACATCGTCATACATAGGCTCAAATCCAATTTCTCCTAAAAACCGTGACGGCTCGATCGGTTTATCAAATCGGGATAAAACGTGACTTATATACACCCGTTCGATCGCTCGGGTAATCGCCACATACAGCAACCGCCGTTCTTCTTCCACATCAGTCGCTCGTGCATGAGGCAAAATTCCATCCGAAACGCCAATCACAAAAACTACTTTAAACTCCAAACCCTTACTGCGATGAATGGTTTTTAATTCCACTGCATTACCATCACCATTGGCACAATTTTCCAGTTTTGCCAAATAATCTAAAAATTCCGGAATCGTTTTAAAATGATGAGCCAACGTGGAAAGTTCGTCCAGCTTCTCAATTTTCTCCATTGCAACACTTTCTTCGTTATTATCAGACACCCAGTCATCATATCGCAACCGCTGGCGAATCGTATTCATATATCCGCCCACCGTATCTAATTTCAACGAACGGATATGCTCAATTTCAGTGGCAAACGCCAGAGCATTCTCGTTCATATATTTGTGCGAAAAAGAACCGCATTTCAACGCTTCAATTGGCGTCATCGATTTCATCTTTTCTTTCAACTGACCCCAAAAGCTTTGCCCCAAATACCGGTTCGGCTTATTTACAATTCGTTCCAGGGATTCAATATCTTTATCATTATGTACATATTTTATAAACGCAATCAAATCCTTAATCTCTGCCGATTGATAAAAAGACTGCTCAACCTTATAGGGCATCGCCCTTCGAATAAGACTTTCTTCCAGCGGTCGTGACTGAGCATTTGTCCGATACAGAACAGCAACATCTTTATATTCATAACTACCCGTTTTTATCAGTGCCTGAATTTCTTCCACCACCGCTTCCGCCTCTTCATCGCCATCCATAAACGAATCATAAAACTGAATATGACCTTCATCTTTTCGATAGGGCTTGGTTCTGGAAAATTTCCATTCAGCATGATCCATCAAATCATTCCCCAACTCGATGATATTCTTCGGGCATCGGTAATTATATTCTAATTCAATGATCTTGCCATTCTGAAAATGATCTTTGAAATGCACAGCATACTCCGGAACTGCTCCCCTGAAAGCGTAAATACTGTTCTTGGTCATTAAACCATCCGCAACATAAGTCTCATCCTGCTCCACCTTTAACGAATAAACAGGCACATCAAGAACCTGTTCATAACTAATAGAAACCGGATACCATTTCCCTTCTTTGCTTCCATTATAAACACAAACCTCCATCAGAAAAGGAAGCAAATTATGCGCCTGGGTTACAAACAGGGTCGTTTTTCCTACCCATCTTACAAGCCACTTGTGATTCGGCGTGCATCTCGTAGATCGTCCACCAGCACTAACCACTAAAAGCGGTCCAGAATAATTTCGTACTTTCTTATCAAGTATCTTATTCACGGGCTTTGTTCTACCAATAAAACACCCTTCCTGCCTCGCATAACTTATTACATAATCTCCTACCTGTAATTCTTCAATGGGCTTTTCACCACCCGGAACAGCTACCATCGTTCCTGCCGGTTGACACTGCCTTGGGTCGCCTACCGCAAAAAAGTTCTCGTACTTGGATTGCAACATCCGAGTCACTTCTAACTGCACTTTATTCGTGTCCTGAAACTCATCCATTAAAATAAACCGAAACTTATTTCGATACATTTCCAGAATCTCTGGCTTTTCTTTAAACATCCAGTACGTCTCCGACAGCATATCATCGAAACCAATCATCCGGTTCATTTCTCGCATCCGTTCATAATAACTGTAAAAATCAATGAACCACTCTTCTTTCCATTCCTCTACGCCCAGATTTTCCAAATACTGAATGTAATCGTGAACAGTCATACAACTATTCTTAATCACTCCAATCTTCCGAATGGCTATCTTGGGATTTTGAAAATTATTCGATTCCAATCTCAATTCCTTGAAGCAATCTTTGACAAATCTTAACTGCTCCCAGGAATCCATAATCTTATAATTCAACATCCTTGGTTTCCAGATAGCAATCGACTCTCGCAACATACGATTAAGCTGGCTGTGAATAGTCCCCACATTCAAGCTATTGACATGATCGCCCACAATCGCCATTAATCGGGTTTTCATTTCATTAGCAGCATCATTGGTAAAAGTAAACACCAGCATTTCACCCGGAGCCACACCCTTTTGGATCAGACGACCTACCCTGTGAGTCAATACCTTCGTTTTGCCACTTCCAGCTCCGGCTATAACTAACCATTGACCCTCAAAGACTTCTATCGCTTCGGCTTGACCTTTATCGAAATTAGCTTTTCCCATAGGTTTCCTTACTTTTTGTTAGCTATATATTTGTAAAATAATAACTTTTTAAAATTCCATTGTCAAGTCAAAAATGATATTTTTATCAATTTACAATACATTAATGCTGGTAAAAAAAGGCTGGTTTTCCATCTTAATAAAATTTGTACTGCGTCTGGACAATCGTGCCCAGATCCGCTTTCCACATCGAGGCATTATATCGTTTAGGTTATAATTCGTAGCAAATACAATCACCTTCTGACTTTCCACCGCTTCTTCAATCACCCGATAAGCCCGTTCATATATCCAGTGCTTTTCAGTGTAATTATAAAAGAGAAACTCATCCCACATCACCACATCCGCCTGTCCAAATGCCTCATACAATTCCTTTTCAATCGGCGCAGTTGAATCGAATCCTTCCTTAATCTTTCCAAACATCACTGGCTCATTAATATAAAAACAGGGAATCTCATTCATCGAGAGCTTATTAGTCAATGCTCCCAGTAACGCACTCTTGCCCGTGTTGTTCGGTCCAGACAAAATCACAAACGGCTTACCTCTTTCAAAATTGGTCACATCCTTTAAATAATTGAATGCTTTTTCCGCCCCGCTACGGATCTCTAACTTATTAAAAGAAAACTTGGCATAGTCAGCTGGAATACCCGATTTTTGAAAAATCTGCTTTATCCGACCCAACCGGGCTTTTTGCATTTCTGCATCCATACGTTGCATCTCACGCAGTTTGGAAATTCTATCACAATTCTGACATACCCCTTTAATCCACACCTCTTCGCTCTTTTTTAATACCCATTCGGGATTCACCGACCAATTCGTATTTTTCGCCCCACAGACTTCACATTTCCATTCAGTTGTCGGACAGGTAGATTCAATCTCTGGCGTCAAAATATTAATGACTTCCAAAATCGATTCACCCACACTCTTCATCTAAAATCCCTCAACATTCTTTTTCACGTTCTTATAGCGTCCATTCATCAGAACCTTCTTTAAATAATTATGATTGGTCAACCCTTCCAATTCCCTGGATTCCACATAACGAACCATCTCAAAAAACCTTGCTCGATCAAACGAATATTCTTTTAAGGCAAAAGTCAATTTGCCAGCCTGATACATCTCTATCAGTTCTTCCAACAACCGTACATGCTTCTCTGTACCCATTTCATAAAGTGAAACATTCCGTTCAATCTGCTTTTTTGTCATAAACCGCCGTAAATACAATTGTACAATTTTTTTCTGATCGGATGACAATACAGAATAGAGTTCATCCAATCTTTGCCTCAAAGCTTCTTCTCGATCATTGTCCAGTCCCAATATCCTCAATTCTTCGGGCGATAAATTATTCACCAACTTTTTAATTTCTGTCATTGCCATTCTCATCACCGGCTTTTCAGCAAATCGATTCACGTCTTTTAAATAATACAAACAACCAATTCGCCCAATCCACCCACACACATAAAGCACTTTCAATAAATTAAGACGATATTTTTCAGGCACACCCGCCAAGTCGTAAATATCTTTTTCCGACAAAATCTTTTTGCGATAAAAAATTCCACTCACCGGCATTTCCATTGCCAAATCAGCAATACAGTATGCATAATACCGATGGGCTGGACCAAGACGATCCAACCCATTTTTCCGTGTAAAAGTAACCATAAATACTTCCCGTTTTAGAATGGTACATTATCGTCGTCCGAAGCCCCAGCACCACCAGAATCCGGTTCTTCTGACATATCCACCACTGTCGGATCCGCCGTAATATCCAGGGGATCGTTCTGACCAATTTCAGAAGGAAACACATTCTCTACTCGAGTTCCTTCCGTGCCGTCCTGCTTGGTATAAGGCTTTACATCGATTCGCAACACCCGACCAATGAACCCTTTCTCATCAAAGGCACTTCCCTTGAAATACACATTCAGCATTTCGCAGAAACCCTTGAAATAGTTCAGAGCGTTTGGTGCCAAACTTCGACTCCCATAAACCGTTCCACCCTGGCATTTTCCAGAAATCACTTCATACTTGATATTGAGCTTCGGGAAACCCTTTTGGTCTTTTTGCACCTCTACATCCACAATCCTGGCTTCGTGAATCCCAATCTCAACCTTTACTCCACCCGGAGTCCAACTTTCCAATCCTTCAAAATTGGCGTTTTCAGGCAATTTGATAGGCATAGGCATTTCTCCTTTCTAAGCTGATGCTTTTAATGGTTTAGTTTTTTGACCTGCTGATGCAGGTTGTTGTGCTTCATTCGCCTTTGGTTTTTCGGCAATCGGCTCATTTCCCTGCGTCAACACTTTCTTTAATTCAGAAAACAGAACCGTATAGTTTGCCGGAATCACTTCGGGAAATCCCCGGAAACTTCGCTTGGCTGCCATCGTCATCGTAGGCTTAAATGTGATAATCCGTTCTTCGATATCGCCCTTGTTCTGCAATTCCATGTGACCACAAAAATCAATCAGGTGCAAAAACTCTTTGGCAAACGTTCTACCCACCTTCGGAAAAAGCATTGATCTTTTCGCACCAGTTCCTTCTACTTCCACTTCGTAAGTGTCCTCGTGAGCTTCAATCATTACATTGATACCTTTCCGGTTCAGAGCTTTCAATAATCGCAGATACTCCCTCCCCTTGTTGGCGGCATCCGAATACTCTTTAAGGGTAATGAACTTTTTGCCTCGGGCATATTGCAACCCGAATTCCAGAAACTTTTGCAACTCTGACCAGCTGTTAATGAACAACCACTTCACGCCCAGCTTGTCATAGGGCGGTTTGTCTGGAAAATCCCTTAAAAAATCATTCCAGGCTTTCAACGCCTCAATCATATCTTTTTGCATTGAAAACTGAATGAAAGGAATATCCAGACCGTGCAACGCTCTCATCACCCCGCCTTCCTCAAATTCGGCAATCAATATATTCTTCCAGTAGCTTTTCGGCAGGGTACTTACCAACGTCGTCTTGCCCAGCCCCGACTGACTGTAAACGCAGACGGTTACACCGTGCTTTGACAAGTCAGCCGTTTCTCTGGCAGAAACAATCTGTAGTCCCATAACGACCCCTTTCTTTTCATTGATATTAATCTGTTAATTATCATACTGTTTAGTATTGTATATAGTGGTAAATTGCAGTATAGTAAACTGCTGTGTCAAGTTAAAAATTTTTAGTTTCCAAAAAAAAACATCTGTTAAGCCGAAAATGAAATATTTTTCAACTGCATAACCGTTTTTTTTGCAAATCGTATCGCAATATAATCGCAAACATCTTTGTAGCTGATTTTCTGAAAAACGCTGGAAGCCTTGATTTGATTGGTCGGGGCGGCCAGATTCGAACTGGCGACTTCTTGGTCCCGAACCAAGCGCGCTAACCAGACTGCGCTACGCCCCGATTTTTAAGTTGAAAATATATATAAATCCAAAACTTAATTCAAGCGCAAACATAATTCACAAACTATCTTTATAATCAAAAGTATTTACATTTTCCCTTCTAAAAATTTGGCAAAATGATTTTTCAGTTGATTTTCTTCCCATTTTTCTCCAATCTTTAGATGGCTGATATCCACCACTGATTTTTCACAAAATATCGGTGTCCATAAATGAAAATCAAATTACCCTCTCAAATCTTTATCGCTCTCTTCCTGGGAATCCTCCTGGGTCTTCTTTCCCAACCGTTTGGAATTCGCCCCTTTGTTACGGATTACATCTCGGTTCTGGGAACCATTTTTCTGCGGGCTCTGCGAATGGTTATTGTGCCCCTCATATTCTCCAGCATCGTCTCGGGGGTTACCAGCATCTCGAAAGCCGAAAGTTTCGGACGACTGAGTTTGAAAACTATCATCTACTACCTGACCACTAGCTTAATAGCAATTATCACCGGGCTATTTTTAGTCAATATAATTCAACCCGGAGTGAAGCCTGGACTAAAAGAGCAGCTTGGATTCGAGGGCTTACCGGAGGATTTTACCTCCAATGTGGAAAAACTGGGTGACCGATTATTGAGCATTATTCCCACCAATCCCGTTGAAGCAATGGCTAAAGGAGACGTCTTACCCATCATTTTCTTTGCCCTGCTTTTTGGATTTTTTATGTCGCGAGTACCAGAACCCTATCGCCGTCAATTAACTGATTTTTTTCAGGGAATTTTTATGGTGATGATGCAGATTACCCAATTCATCATCAAATTCACACCGATTGGAGTCTTTGCTTTAGTTGCGAAAATTGTCGCACAAACCAGTTTTGATATTTTTAAACCGCTGGCTGTTTATATGGTAGTGGTAATCCTTGGGTTGGCCATTCACGCCTTTCTTACCCTCCCATCTCTAATGTTTTTTCTGGCAAAAATACATCCTTTAAAACAGCTTCAAGCCATGTCGGCCGCTCTCATTACCGCCTTTTCTACTGCTTCTTCCTCTGCGACCTTACCCCTTACTATGGATGCCATGGAGAATAAAGCCGGTGTCTCTAATCGCATTTCCAGTTTTGTGCTTCCGCTGGGATCGACGATAAACATGGACGGCACTGCTCTCTATGAGTGCGTGGCTGTTATATTCATCGCCCAGATTTACGGAATCGACCTAACGCTCGGTCAGCAATTTACCATTGTATTATTAGCGCTACTGGTAAGTATCGGAGCAGCTGGGATTCCAATGGCGGGATTGGTGATGATGACAATTATTCTACAGGCGGTTCGATTACCCCTGGAAGGTGTGGCACTAATTCTAACTGTCGATCGCCTTTTAGATATGTTACGCACCTCAGTAAATGTATGGAGCGATGCCTGTGGAACAGCCATCATCGCCTATTCAGAAGGAGAAAGAAATTTGAACGTTCTAATTGGCTCACGACAATGAATAATAAGGACAGGATAGTCATGCACCATTAAAAATTTACTTACCTTGAGCCTTTCACTCTAATTTATCGATCGCTTCTGCTGCCTGGAAATCACGCTGGGTGAGACCTCCCACATCATGAGTAAAATAACGCAACGTCACCCGATTATAGACATTCACCATCTCCGGATGATGATTTTGCTGCTCAGCAATGAGTCCAACTTTGTTCATAAATTGCAGAGCGTCCTTAAAATTTTTAAAGGTCCATTCCTTGCTTATCGATTCCCCATCCAATCTCCATCCCTTAAGTTTTTTTATATTCTGCTCTATATCTATAATTGATAATTTCCGCATAGTTTTCCCCTTTATCTTTTGAGTGATTTCAGAAACAAATGTAAATGCTAGTTCATCTTCTTTTAATTCCAATTAATCTCTGCTCTCACAAAATTGGCAAAGAAGAAATTGGCATCAGATATTTTTTATTTTTTGACTATCAAAACATTTTAACCTTGGATTAAATTCTTAGTGTGGAAGTTACTTACTTTTTCAGAAAGATGGGAGCAGATCAAATTAAAAAATTAAACTCATAAGCGTTTTCTATAGGATCTAAGTAGTAAAACAAATTTCAATTAAAATATATTGATGGGAGATTTTGTTATGGATGTAGAAATTTTGTCGCGAATTCAATTTGCGTTGACCGTCGGATTTCATTATATCTACCCGCCTTTGAGTATTGGATTGGGTGTCATTCTGGTGATCATGGAAGGAATGTATCTGAAGACCAGAAATATTCTTTATGAAAAGATGACCAAATTCTGGGTAAAGATTTTCGCCCTGACCTTTGCCATGGGAGTGGCCACCGGAATTGTGATGGAATTTGAATTCGGGACTAACTGGGCGTCGTATTCGCGTTTTGTGGGTGATATTTTCGGAAGCGCCCTGGCAGCCGAGGGTATCTTTGCCTTTTTCCTGGAATCTGGATTCCTGGCTATACTGGTTTTTGGTTGGAACAAAGTAAGCCCTAAAATGCATTTCTTTTCTACTTTGATGGTCTCACTGGGTGCCACTTTTAGTGCGATATGGATTGTGGTGGCGAATTCCTGGCAGCAAACTCCGGCTGGCTTTCATATCGTCGGAGAGGGATTAAACCGTCGAGCAGAAATCACCAATTTCTGGGATATGGTTCTCAATCCCTCAACCATCGATCGCTTGCTCCATACTCTGGGAGGTGCCTGGTTAGCCGGAGCTTTTTTAGTGATAAGTGTGAGCGCCTATTATTTGTTGAAAAAAAGACACCTGGAATTTGCTCAGACTTCCCTTAAAATCGGATTATATTTTGCTCTATTTGCTTCTCTCTTTCAACTATTTACCGGACATCAAAGTGCCACAGGAGTCAGCGAAAATCAACCGGCAAAATTGGCGGCTTTTGAAGCACATTATGACTCAAATAAACCTGGTGATCTCTATATCTTCGGATGGGTAGATGATCAAAATCAGCAAGTAAAATTCGGTGTAAAAATACCCGGATTCCTGAGTTATCTTTTGTTTTGGGACACCAACCAGCCTTTACTTGGACTAAATAGTTTTGCTAAAGAGGATCGGCCACCAGTGAATGCAGTTTTTCAATCCTATCATCTTATGGTTGCCATAGGTATATTGCTTATTCTGATAAGCATCACTGGAATTTTTTTCCTGTGGAGGAAAACCCTTTTTAGTAAAAGCTGGCTACTAAAAATAATGGTTCTTTCTGTCCTGGGCCCACAAATTTCTAATCAACTCGGTTGGTTTTCGGCGGAAGTGGGACGGCAACCCTGGATCGTATATGGCTTAATGAGAACTGCCGATGGTTTATCGAAAACCGTTAGTGCCGGGCAAACCCTGTTTTCTCTGATACTCTTCACCCTCATATATTTATTGCTCTTCATTTTATTTATCTTTTTACTCGATCAAAAAATTAAATACGGTCCAGAAGAACAAACCATAAACCCTTAAGCAGCTGAAAAAATATTTGAGGGATTCACTAAAAGTATGTCAGATAAATGTTCATGGTAATGGAAAAAGAAATATTAAGGAAAAGGAAATAGATTATGGAATTTACTTTTGATTTAAATACCATCTGGTTTATCCTCATTGGAACTTTACTAACCGGATATGCCATTCTGGATGGTTTTGATTTAGGCGTCGGAGCGCTACACCTGCTCAATAAAACCGATCTGGAGCGTCGGATCTTCCTTAATTCCATCGGCCCGGTATGGGATGGCAATGAAGTCTGGCTGGTCACTGGTGGAGGGGCATTATTTGCTGCTTTCCCCCATGTTTATGCCACCGTGTTTTCCGGATTTTATACCGCCTTCATCCTGCTGCTGGTGGTATTAATCTTTCGGGCAGTTTCTATCGAATTCCGTAGTAAACGAGAAAGCCAGCGCTGGCGCCAATCCTGGGATATCGCTTTTAGTATTTCCAGCCTTTTCATTGCCCTTCTAGCTGGAGTAGCTCTGGGAAATATGATCAACGGTATCCCCCTTGATGCTGGAAAAGAATTTTATGGTTCTTTCTGGAGCCTGTTGAACCCTTACGCCATCTTAGTTGGGATAACTACCGTTGCTCTGTTCATGATGCATGGCTCAATTTATCTGGTAATGAAAACCGAAGGAGACATCCAGAATAAAGTAAAAATGTGGGTGAACAATACCATTATCTTTTTCGTCATTTGCTATGTCAGTTTGACCATGATTACGCTCATTTATCAACCGCATATGACCACTCACTTCAAAGAATTCCCTCTGGCCTTCGCCATCGCCATATTGAATATGCTGGCTATTGCCAATATCCCCCGTGAAATCCATCATGAAAGATATTTCCTCGCCTTCCTGTCTTCTTCTGCCAGCATCGCTGCATTAATGACGCTGTTCGCTATCGGGATCTTTCCAAATCTGGTGATTTCCAATCCGCATCCCGAGTTCAGCCTCAACATCTATAATGCGGCTTCTTCAGCTAAGACCCTGAAAATTATGTTAATTATCGCCATTATTGGACTGCCATTTGTCCTTTCTTACACCATCAGTATCTATTGGATTTTCCGGGGAAAGGTAAAATTAGATGCATCAAGCTACTGAAATTTTTATGAACGAATAATGCCTGATCAGTTCAACATCAATCTATTTTGGTTTAGAAGGGACCTGCGCTTAGAGGAAAATACCGGCCTATATCATGCGCTGAATAGCAATTTCCCTGTACTGCCTTTATTCATTTTCGATAATTTGATCCTGAAAGAATTAAAGAATAAAGCAGATCCACGAATTCATTTTATACACAACCAACTGAAAGACATGCAGAAAACTCTCCGGCGGCTTGGTAGCTCTCTTCTCGTCCTGAAAGGAGATCCCGAAGAAATTTTCAGAGAACTCCTGAAAAAATGGAAAATAGCAGCCGTCTATACCAATCATGATTACGAACCTTATGCGATCCAGCGGGATGAAAAAATAGCTCACCTATTAAAAACACATCAGATTCCCTTCTATACCTTTAAAGATCAGGTCATTTTTGAGAAGAATGAAATCTTAAAAGACGATGGTAAACCTTATACGGTATTCACACCTTATAAGAACAGATGGCTGGATTCCTTGCAAATTACAGAGTTAGCAGAATTTCCCAGTGAAAAATTTTTATCTTCTTTTATAAAAATTGAAGACTTACCTCTCCCTTCTCTGACCGATATGGGATTCAAAACCAGTCAGGTAGAATTTCCCGAAAAAAGGATTGATGTGGAAGTCATAAAAAATTACCATCGTACCCGGGATTTCCCAGCCATAAAAGGAACGAGCCGATCGGGGATTCATTTACGATTTGGTACGATCAGCATTCGCCAACTGGTGAAAATTGTTCGACCATTAAATCCGACTTTTTTAAATGAACTTATCTGGCGAGAATTTTTTATGATGATCCTGTATCATTTTCCCCGAGTGGTAGACCGGCCCTTTAAACCCGCCTACGAAAAGATTCGCTGGATAAATCACCAGGAGAATTTTCAGAAATGGTGTGACGGCAAAACCGGTTATCCGATCGTGGATGCAGGGATGCGGGAATTAAATAACACTGGTTTTATGCACAATCGAGTACGGATGATTGCCGCCAGTTTTTTAGCCAAACATTTATTAATTGACTGGCGGTGGGGAGAACACTACTTCGCCGAAAAACTTTTAGATTTTGAGCTTTCATCCAATAACGGAAATTGGCAATGGGCGGCCGGTTGCGGTTGTGATGCTGCCCCCTATTTCCGAGTGTTCAATCCCGAATTACAAACCAAAAAATTCGATCCTGATTATAAATATATTGGAAAATGGGTTCCCGAATACCAGGATAAAATATATCCAAAACCCATAATTGACCACAAAATGGCACGAGAACGGGCGATTGAAGTTTATACAAAAGCGCTGAAGAGTAAATGATTTCATCAGGACTAAAAATTTCCGGCACTTTTTGCAAAAATAGTATGATCTTAAATATCTTCTTATGAAATTTTTAATTCAAAAATGGTTAATGTTTTAAAACCGTCTAACAGTTTTTATGTGAATATTTAGCTTGACTAAAATTTGAAAGGAAAGAATATGTCAACAAAAATAAGATCATTCTTTGTGATAATCATATTGTTTTTTTTACTCCCTGGTGTGAAGGCTCAAAACTCTCCTCACCCATTTTCGGTATATGATTTGGTGGCTATGCAGCGCATCTCAGAACCTCAATTGTCACCCGATGGAAAGCAGATTGTATTTGTCTTGTATACCACCGATCTGGAAGCCAATCGCGGACGACGGGATATTTGGATAGTTAATGTAGATGGCTCGAATCTGCGTCAGCTCACCACCCACCCCGAAAACGAAAGCAATCCATGTTGGTCGGCTGATGGAAAATCCATCTGGTTTCTATCGAAACAAAGCGGATCGCAACAGGTATGGCAGTATATATTGGAGACGAATCAAACCCAACAAATTACCGATCTGCCTCTGGATGTAGACAATCTATTGGCTTCACCGGATGGTAAATATTTGGCACTGACCATTGAAGTTTTTCCTGGTCTATCCATTTCCGACACCAAAGCCAGGCTGGACGAACAGGCCAACCGCAAAGCCAGTGGAAGAATTTATGACCGAATTTTGGTTCGTCATTGGGATTTCTGGAAAGACGGCCGGCGTTCGCATTTGTTTATTATTCCTGTTACGGGGGGTACTCCCCGGGACCTCATGCCCAATATGGATGCCGATGTTCCTTCCAAACCTTTCGGTGATATGAAAGAAATCAATTTCACTCCCGATGGAAAGGGAATCATTTTCACCGCTCGTGACGTTGGGCGAGAGGAAGCCTGGTCTACTAATTTTGATCTTTTTTATGTGCCCCTGGATGGATCACAATCACCACGCTGTTTAACCAGCAAGAACCAAGGCTGGGATAAAAATCCGCAGTTTTCACCAGATGGTAAAACGTTAGCTTATTTAGCGATGGAAGAACCACAGTATGAATCAGATCGACTGCGCATTATTCTCCGCCCCTGGCCTGAAGGAAAAGATCGGGTATTGACCGAAAAATGGGATCGCTCTGTGTCAGAATTCTTCTGGTCACCTGATGGCCAGAAAATCTATGCACTGGCGGAAAATATGGGACAGAACACCTTATTCATTATCGATATTCGTTCAGGGAAAATAGATCCAATAAGCATTTCAGGAAATGTTCGCTTTCCTCAATTGGGCAAAAAGGAAATAGTATTTGGAATGGACTTTTTGAAATCACCGGTGGAATTATATCGGACTGATCCTGCAGGTAAAAAAATTACACAAATCACCTTCATCAATGCCGAAAAACTTAAACAGGTAAAAATGGGCGATTTCGAACAATTTAGTTTTGCCGGTTGGAATGATGAACTGGTGTATGGGTATATTGTTAAACCAGTCGATTTTGATCCCTCTAAAAAATACCCGATTGCCTTTCTGATCCATGGTGGACCGCATGGTTCCTTTGGCAACGATTTTCACTATCGCTGGAATCCGCAGACCTATGCGGGAGCTGGTTATGCAGCAGTCATGATTGATTTTCATGGGTCGTCCGGGTATGGACAGGCCTTTCAGGATGCTTTGCGGGATGATTGGGGAGGAAAACCACTGGTCGATTTGCAAAAGGGATTGGAGGCAGTACTACAAAAATATTCCTGGATGGACGGCGAACGAATCGGTGCCCTGGGTGCTTCTTACGGTGGTTATTTGATAAACTGGATTGCCGGCAACTGGCCGGATCGATTCCGCTGTCTGGTAACTCATGATGGCAATTTAGACGAACGAATGGCTTATTTCGACACTGAAGAACTCTGGTTTCCAGAATGGGAACATCGTGGTACCCCCTGGGACAACCCGGAAAGTTACGAAAAGCATAATCCAGTAAATTTTGTTAAAAACTGGAAAACACCCATGTTGGTAATTCACGGCGAAAAAGATTATCGAGTAGTGGTCACTCAGGGAATTGGAACCTTTAATGCATTACAACGACGGGGAATTCCCAGTAAATTTTTATATTTCCCCGATGAAAATCACTGGGTACTGAAACCCCACAATAGCATTTTATGGCATGAAACAGTTGTCGGTTGGCTGGATCAATGGTTGAAATAATTATGAGTAATTTGCATTGAAAAAATATCGCTCAACATAAGCATTTCTTAATAGCATCGGCAGAATAGTATGTTTATTGAATGATCAATTTTTTCTAAATTGAAAAATATTCAAGAGATTTCATCTTAGCAGAACCATCTTGCGGGTTTCATTAAAAGTTATCCCTCCCCCTGCTCCGGAACCCTTTGCTGCAAAATGATAAAAATACACACCACTGGCCTGCTCAGCTGCTTTCCAATCATACCGATAGGAACCAGCTGGTAAATGCCCGGAAACTAACGTGCATACCTCTTCCCCTAAAATATTAAATATTTTTAGGGTGACTTCACTTTTAACCGGGAGTTCGAACTGGATGGTGGTCTGTGGATTAAAAGGATTGGGGTAGTTCTGAAAAAGCTTAATTTTCTCGGGAAGATTTTCAGTAGTTGAAATTGGAAGCGCTGGATTATTATTCTGAAAATAGTTGAATGTTCCACTGTAATTTCCCAGTGTTAGATCGAGATCCCCATCACCATCCAGGTCACCCAAAGCCGGGGCGGTGTTCTGCCCGCCGCCGACCCCCAGAACAATTGTTGGATCTTCCACCCATGCCCCAGAATCGTTTCTAAAAAACTGGACTTCACCAAATAAATCTCCGGTCACTATATCGATATCTCCATCCTGATCTAGATCTCCCGCCGCCGGTACACAATTGGCTCCGACATCAATGGTGCCGAAATAACCAGGCACGGCCTGCCAACTGGCTGAATCGGGAGTACCGGTATTTTCAAAATAGAAAAGATTGCCTGCTTCATTTCCGGCGATCAGGTCCAGATCACGATCGCCATCCATATCTATCAAAATCGGTGCCGACCAATCACCGATATCCACTCCGGCAAATACAGTGCTCTGATAAATAAAACCGTTACCATTATTTAGATGGAAGAAAAATCTGCCGCTCAGATCCCCCGCAATTATATCGGGTAGGGAATCTCCGTTTACATCTCCTACTGCCACTGCCGAGTAGATGGAATGACTGATAGAATTGAAGTAAGCACTTTTTTCCAGCCAGGCAGGTCCGAATGGGGTGCCAATATTTTCATAGTATTTTATGTGACCTAATTGCGTTCCACTGAGCAAATCGAGATCCCCATCATCATCGAAATCGAACAGGGCAGGTGAACTGGCTCCGCCCACATCCAGCACCCCGCCAAAGGGACTGCTTTGAACAGTCCAGATAGGAGACTGGGTGGTACCGGTATTCACATAATAATTCAAAGGACCAGCAGCTGTTCCGTAAATCAAATCTTTTTTCTGATCATTATTCAAATCGATCAGACAGGGTGAATTCCAGTAAGTGGTCTGGGCCAGAGCGGCAAAGACTGTGTTATCAGGTTGCCATTGCCATTGGGTAGAGTCGCCGACATTGCGATAAAAAACAAATCCCGTTCCATCCCTACCCACCAGGAGATCCACATCATGGTCGTTATCCAGATCGGCGAAATAGGGATAGGCGTACAAACCGACATCTGCCCACATCTGAGAGGTCGACTCGAGAAAAACTGCTGAATCGGCGGTGCCGAGATTTTCATAAAATTTTAAGGCACCATTTTCACTCATACCGATGAGCAGATCCAGATCAGCATCGGCATCGAGATCGGCTAGAGTGGGGACCGGATAAGCACCGGTTAGCAATTCCTGAAAGAACAAATCAACTTTCTGAAATTCAGGATGTAGGGAATCCCCGATATTCCGGTAAAAATTGAGTCCGGTGAAACCGCCGCAGATAAAATCCAGATCAGCATCATTATCCAGATCGACCAGAACCCCCACCTCAGCATCAAGGAAAGACACGGAAGAAAAGATGGCTGGCCCGGCTTGAAAAGCAGGGCTGGAAGGCGTTCCTGTATTACGAAAAAACAAGGGATACCCATCAACATTTCCCAGGATCAGATCATAATCGTGGTCGGCATCGAGGTCTGAAAACCGCGGTTGAGAAAACAACAGCGAAGGGATACCACTGGGATTAAAAATTAGGTCATTTTGCTGCCATGGTTGAGCCGATACGGACAGAAAAGTCAATAAGAAAAACAAAAAAACAAAAAAATAAAAAATATGATTGTGATTCAATATGGGTGAAGAAGAGATCATCTGTCAGATACTTAATGAATTAAATTTGGTAATTAGGTAATTTTCGGACCAGACATTAAATTGATCTGGTCATGCTTGTAAAGATACAAAATATTATTCAAGGTAGAGAGTGTTTGAGATGTAGCCATCAGAAAGTGTATACACTTTCTGATGGTCGAGTTAAATGTTCTCATTGCGGTTATAAATATAGTATAAATAGAATTAAAAATGATTTGAGGATATTGCATTATTTTAGTCTGGAGATTCCTGCGAATAAGACGGCCAGAGATTTGAAGCTCAGCTACAAGAAAGTCGTTGGAAAGTACATGCAATATCGTCGAGAGATCGTTAATTTTCTGGACAGTGAATTTGAGCATCTTTCTGGTGAAATTGAGTGTGATGAGAGCTATTTTGGTGGCAGAAGGAAAGGCAACCGAGGACGTGGATCTGCAGGTAAAACAAAGGTTTTTGGTATGCTGGAACGCCAGGGAAAGATCTTTACTACAGTCGTTGATGATGTGAGTGCTAAAAGTTTGATGGGAGAGATTAAGCACCGAGCGGTTAAGGGTAGTGTGTTTTATACCGACAAATTTAAGTCTTATAAATCTCTGCAGTTTTATGGAAAGCATCAGATGATCGATCATGGATATCGATTTAAACAAGGGAGAAATCATATTAACGGTCTTGAAGGATTCTGGTCTTATGCTAAAGAAAGATTTTTGAAATATCATGGTGTTAGTAAAAATCATTTTTATCTTTATCTCAAAGAAATGGAATTTAGATATAATTATCGAAAAGAAAATTTATACCATTTATTAATCAAAATTCACTTTGGTCCGTTTTTTACCTAATTACCTAAAATAAAAAACATCGTTTTCATTTTTTCGCCCTTTCTTAATTTTTAGAATTATAAAAGAATTTAATTTAATTGATTTTTCCCTCCTTTCAGTTAACAGAGTTTCTTGGTTTAGTGAATTAATAACATTTTTTGCTTAATAATTCTACCACCTCCTTTCAATATTAATAAATAAATACCAGATGGAACTTCGTTGCCATGGCAGTCAATACCTTCCCAGCGCAATTGATGAATACCTGGTGAAGTTCTCCCAGAGAAGATGGTTGTTATTTTTTGTCCCAAGACATTGTAAATGACAATTTGTATTTCCCCGAAATACTCATCCGGAATTCTATAGGAAATAATTGTTCCGGAATTAAATGGATTTGGATAGTTAGAACAGAACTGAATAAATTCAGCATAATTTTCATTTATATGATTAGTTTTTCCTGGAAGTCCAACAGATTCCTCCACTAAAAATGCGGGTTCCATTAGACAATCAATACAATTTTGTGTATTATCGGAAACGATTAATTTTAATGAATAAAATCCCTTGCTTAAAAACGGAATATGACCTACCCAGTAGGGATCATCATAGTTCACTGGCATTTCATGCCAAATTGTATCGTTCCATACAGAATAAAATAATTGGATGATACTTAGATTTTCATCCTCTTCTAATAAAAATCTTATCCTGTTATTATTTACTGGATCTATAAGATTTACTAATTCATTATTAGATTGAATCTGAAATAGTATAATATTCGGAGGATTTTTATCTGGCTGGTTCAGATCAAAAAATGCCCGAACCCGTGATATTCCAGGTTCTCCAAACAATTCATAATGATTATCAGTAATGATCATTTCATAGGCCCCAGGAGAAATTGGAATTGTCAGACTGTCCGGATTAAAGCCAAGAAACATAAATGGACCCCCTGCAGCATAAGGAAAATTGCCCGTTTTTACAAGCATCCCATTACTAAAAATCTGGTAATCTGCATCATAATGTAAAAGAGCATCGTTGGTTTGGGATAAAAATAAATGATCAAACCTTCCATGTGAAGATCTTATTTTAATAGTGTCACTATTATTAAAAAATTTACCAAACCAGTAAACCGGGAGTAAACCCAAATGTGTGCTTTCACCTTGTTCAGATATTTTATAAGACTGGGCTCCTCGATCTGAAAGAAAATATCCCGTAACTCCTCCAAAACCAATTCTAATTTCTTGTGTTGCGATATAAGAGATGGCGTTGCTGTTAAGAAATTGGATAAAAGTAGAACTTCGTAACCTAATATTAGCAGTAGTATCCTGGTAAATTCTAACTTGAAACGGGTGAGTGTAAATCGGATCGCCACTTCCTGTTAAATGAAAATCAGGAAATAATGTAGATATTTGAAAATAATGACCGATATTAAGAGAATCAGGATAGTGATAATGAAAATCAGCATACGCGAGATTTGAAGGATCATTCATAATGGTAGTATCAGCTTGAGTGGTTTTGAGTTCACCACTCACCAGATATAAATTTCCCCCATTGTGAAGCTGTTTTCCTTTTACCGCCCACTCCTGGTCGAAGTAAGGTGGAATTTTATTATAATTTAAGATGAAAGGAACATTGCCTGCCCCAAAATTTGATATTGATAATCCAGGTTTATTCAATCTGCTATAGAAATAAAATGTTATAACACTCTTAAATAAAGCGGTGCCTGTTTCTTTAAAGAGCTCAAATTGTATTGAACTTATAGCATCTTCTTTAAATAATTGGACTTGTATTGATGAATATAATTCAATACTATCTTTTGTAATAAGAGTATGTTGAAAGGTAGTATCAAATTTGCCGGTAAATAAAAGATAGCTGCCCTCTGGTCGCCAAATGGTTAAAGAGGAATCTTCCAAAATAATCAGTGTATCACCTACACTTTCATACTTATTATATATCCACACATAATCCATTTTAAAATTTGATCTTACTGTTAATGGAAATGAATTCATATTTAGAGATGACATTGAGCTTATTAAGAATATATTTTTGTTGGATTGAGATAAACCCAATAGACCATTATTAATGTCTTTTTTTCCATCTTTAAAAATTATCGAACAAGTATTATCATTTTGATTGGTCGAATATCCCCCATTTTCATTTTTCCAATACGACTGTCCAATTAATGATGTATCATTTAGACAGACCACAAAAATAATAACCAGTGTTTTAGTCAGCAATAACTTAACCATCATAATGAGATGTTTCACTTTATAGAGACATCTGAAAAATTAGCTATATGCATGCAAAAGTATATTCGTCATAAAATTTTCAATGCACTGTTGGTAAATTATCAGTTTTTAGCTCGAAAATATCTTATTTTTGTTCCTTTCGTTGGTCTTTAACATCCGATTTATCCCCAATTTGGGCAATTGGGCATACTTCACCCTATGCCGGACAGGTTTCCAGGGTGATCCGGCGACGCAGGTTATAAATCACGGCTGTTAACTGAAATTGGAATCGGTTTCTCCCCAGGCTGTAATACCGGCACTTCCCATACTCCAACACATGCCGCATGAAGGCAAAGGGTCGCTCTACCGCATTCCTTACCGCGGATACTTTCTTATTCCGCTTCTTTTGTTTACCACTCAAGGGACGATTCCGGTACGATTTATCCAGCATCCCAGGAAAGATACCTTCCTGGCGAAGACGGCTCTTGCGCTTTTCATTGGCATATCCCTTATCCGCCAGAACCGCCGTCTCTTTTCCGGTTAGGAGATGATCGAACATCTCAGAATCATGGACATTCGCTGGAGTAAATTCGGTGCTGTGAATCACCTTGGTTTTCGCGTCTATCCCAATATGAGCCTTGTAACCGAAGAACGTTTTCTTTCCCCGTTTCAGAAAGGTAGCATCTTTATCCCGGCTCTGCGCGGAGGGTTTGGTATAGGACTGCTTGATAGACGCGTCAATGATAGTCCCTTTCTCTAGAATCAATCCGGCTTTCTTCAACTGGTCATTGAAGGCCTGGAAGAGTTTCCGGTCTAATTTCTCTCGGGCAAAGAGTTCCCGGTAGCGGCAGATGGTGGTCTCATCGGGAATGGAATCCCCACTGGAAAAACCCAGGAAGATCTGAAAACTGCGACGGTCAGCGATTTCCTCCTCCAGCCGGGGATCGGAGAGATTGTAAATGGTTTGAAGAATAAAGCACTTGACGATAACCAGAAGGGAGAATGGTCGACGCCCCCGCTCAAAGCGGGAGATAGACCGTTCCAGGAATTCAATCACGGTTTTCCAATCCACGAGTCGGTCAATAGTTTCCAGGGCCGCTTTACTTTGAGTTTTAATATGTTTTTTGAAATACTCATTAGCATTTTGGGTGAAGAGATCGAGGTTACTTATTTTGTTAGTGCGCATTATATCTCCTTAATTATCAATATGTTATGCGCACAATTTACATAGAAAAAGGATCATAAACAAAGGAAATTTTTAGAAAATTATACATTCTCAGTAATTTTTCAGAAGTTTCTACTTAATGAATTAAATTTAATTTTTAAAGTCCATTTCTAATTTTAAATTAAACAAATTTTGATAAAATGTAAACTGAATAATATAGGTCTTTGAGTATTCTTCAGTCAAAAAATGATTCTCATTGATCGAGCAACAAAATGAGAGAATTAATTATAGAAGAGGAATCTCACTTCCGGATGCCCTGAGTTGGTGAGGAACATTAGAGAAAAAACAAAAAACCTCAATTTTCACTTGAAGTTTTTTAGCTGCCGGGATTCATAGAAAATAAAAACTCTTAAATTTTCATCCCTTCCCATACGGCATGTGTAAAAGTCAATTTAATTCCATCTATATTTTGTAAATCAATAAAACCTTCTAAAGTCTGCACTTTCATTAACTCTTGGAAAAACATGGATAGATACTATGAATTGAATGGAAAAATTAAAATCTACCCATTTTATTGAAAACTGGAATAGTGTTATGATTTATATAATTCAGTACATAGAACCACTCCACTTTATAAACAATACAGAATTTTCTATATGGAAGTTTAAAGCATTGATATTCTAAGTGGAAAATGATTTTAAAATATTTCACATTTTCTTCCATTCTAAAACGATTTGAGATAAGAGCCAATAAAAAGATCACTTTGGTATTGACATAATAAAAACAAGATATTATATTAAGATAAAAGAGTCTTAAATCTAAATTAAAATGATTTTAACGAAAACTTGTAATTATGCGATTAGAGCACTTTTGTATGTAGCAACCCGGAAGGAAAACCATTTTGTGCCGGTGCGTGAAATTTCACAGAAATTGAATATTTCCTTTCATTTTCTTTCAAAAATTCACCTTATTTTGATTCAGCATCACTTAACTACCTCCAGTCGCGGTGCTAAAGGAGGTGTTTCATTAGCCAGATCGGCAAAAGATATAACCATTTATGATATTATTGAGGCAGTGGATGGCGATGCTATGTTTCAAAATTGTGTATTGGGGTTGGAAAATTGCCGGGATGATCATCCCTGTCCTTTGCACGACAGTTGGTCTGAATATAGATTAAATCTGAAAAAGATTTTTCAAGAGACCACCCTGGCCGATTTAGCAGAAAAAATGAATAATGAACAGGTTCGTTTAAGCAATACTAAAAAACAATTGATTGATAAGTGAATAATTTTTATGGGTGTAATCATTAAGCAAGATAACACCATAGGAAGGCTTCTATTTAAATTTATTTAAAATTGTTGAATTTAATTTGCTGGAAAAACAGGGAATAACTAATTCATAATTAAAGATAAAAGAGTCTTAAATCAAATTATAAGGAGTACAGATGAAAAATTTTGTTAGATTAGTCATAGTTTTTATAAGTATTGTCCTCATCAGTTGTGGTTCAAACCAGGAAAATAACGTTCAGGAAACATCCACTTCAGGCCATAACACCTCTTCCGATTCTGAGTTAAGTTCCTGGGAAATCACCTACGGGATCGGACCTGTCAAAACCAAAATCACCCTTGGTAAGATTGATAATTCTCTAGCGGCGCAGGGAGAAAAAATCTTTGAAATGAAGTGTACGGCATGTCATAAATTGGACGAGCGTTATGTTGGTCCTCCGATTCGCAATATTACCAAAAACCGCACCCCTGAATACATCATGAATATGATCCTGAACCCGGATGAAATGGTGAAGAAACATCCTGACGTTAAAAAACTTCTTGCAGAGTACCTGACTCCAATGACCTTCCAAAATGTTTCACAGGAAGAAGCGAGAGCTATCCTGGAATATTTTAGATTGATTGCACAAGAAAAGACCCAATCAAATTAAACATTCACTATATAGTGGAGGCAGATATGGAATTTAAATTTTTAAACTGTACACTGATATTAATCACTGTATGTATTATTCTGCTCCTTTGGGGTTGTCCGGCTAAAAAGCAGATGGTCGGAGATGCAGATGCAGCTTCCAAAGTCTATGTAGCACCTGGAGAATACGATGAATTTTATGCTTTCATGTCAGGAGGATTCAGTGGTCAGGTAACCGTTCATGGTCTACCTTCCGGAAGGCTTTTTAAGACAATCCCGGTTTTTTCTCAATATCCTGAAAATGCCTATGGATATTCAGAGGAATCCAGACCCATGCTAATGACTTCATATGGTTTTATTCCCTGGGACGATGCTCATCATCCTGAGCTATCACAAACCAAAGCCGTTCCCGATGGTCGCTGGCTATTTATCAATGGGAACAATACACCACGGGTTGCTCGTATCAATCTGGCTACCTTCGAAACGGAAGAGATCATTGAGATACCCAACTCGGCCGGAAATCATGGTTCTCCATTTGTCACAGAGAATACTGAGTATGTGGTGGCTGCAACCCGATTCAGTGTCCCCATTCCTCAAAAGGATATACCAATATCAAGTTATAAGAAAAATTTTAAAGGAACTCTGACATTTATTAAGGTAAATCCTGCTGACGGACAAATGAATATTTCCTTTCAAATCCTGGTTCCGGGATTTGACTATGATCTGGCTCAGGGCGGACGCGGGCCTTCACATGGATGGGCATTCTTTACTTCATATAACAGTGAAGAAGCCAATACTTTATTAGAAATAAATGCTTCGAAAAATGATAAAGATTTTATTGCTGCCGTAAACTGGAAAATGGCAGAAAAATATCTTATAGAAGGTAAAGGGAAAGATCTTGAAGCGGTTTATTTTCGCAATCGCTGGAGTGATAAATCACACCAGGCAATCTCTGAGAAGATTACCAAAGTCACGGTTCTTTATCCGCATGAATGTCCCGGTTTGATTTATTACTTACCAACTCCTAAATCGCCACATGGTGTTGATGTAGATCCCAGCGGTGAATATATCGTTGCTGGAGGAAAATTAGCTGCTGTGATTCCGGTGCATTCATTTAGCAAGATGCTTCAGGCCATTGAAAATAAAAATTTTGTAGGTGAGATTGACGGAATACCCATCCTCAATTATGATGCTATTAATGCCGGTGAAGTTCAGAATCCTGGATTAGGGCCTTTACATACCGAGTTTGATGATAAAGGTTACGGCTATACTTCGGCTTTCATTTCCTCAGAAGTTGTCAAATGGAAGATAGGTACCTGGGAGGTGGTCGATCGGATTCAAGTATATTATTCGATTGGACATCTCATGATTCCGGGTGGAGATAGTGGAAAGCCATGGGGAAAATATCTGGTCGCCTTGAATAAGATTACCAAAGATCGTTACCTACCCACTGGGCCGGAATTATGTCAGGCCGCTCAGTTAATAGACATTTCTGGTGAGAAAATGAAACTGTTACTCGATTTCCCCACTCTTGGAGAACCTCACTATGCACAGGGTATACCAGCAGAGATTCTTATGAAAAATACCGTTAAAATTTACCCGCTGGAACAGAATCAGAATCCTTATGCAGTCAAAAGTGAGAAAGAAACTCGAATTGAACGAAAGGGACAAGAAGTGCATGTATATATGAGCACCATTCGCACTCATTTTTCACCTGACAATATCGAAGGAATAAAAGTGGGTGATAAAGTCTATTTTCATGTTACAAATCTTGAACAGGACTGGGATATTCCACATGGATTCGCAGTGACGGGAGCCCAAAATTCCGAATTGCTCATCATGCCCGGTCAAACCAAGACCCTGCTCTGGGAACCCTCGCGTGTAGGCGTATTTCCTTTTTATTGTACGGACTTTTGTTCTGCTCTCCATCAGGAAATGCAGGGCTATGTACGAGTATCTCCAAAAAACTCTACGGTTGAACTAAGCTACCGAACCAATTAAGAACTTTTAAGAGGGGGCAGCGATAAGCCCCTTCTCAATCAAGAACATTTAATGCGAAGGCTTCAAGATGCGAGAAAACCTCCTGATTAGTGAATGGACAGGGTAATTTCAATGACTAAAAAATCACGGATGCTTTTCGTTGGAGCTATAATCTTACTGCTATTGATTTACTTTTTTCCAATCTGGAAAATTGGCTTAAGCGCGCCCCAGTATCCTGAAGGTATAGGTTTATACATTTGGGTAAATAAAATTACCGGTCAGAATAAATTTGATCTGGATAATATTAATCGCCTTAACCATTACATTGGTATGAAGGAAATTATACCTGATGAAATTTCCGAATTACAGAAAATCCCCTATCTTATCGCCCTACTAATATTAATTGGCTTAGTAGGTATTCTGACCAACAAGCGTTTATTTTTTGTTATATGGCTTATATTCTTTTTGCTGATGGCTGTGGTAGGAATGGTAGATTTCTATAAATGGGAATATGATTATGGACACAACTTACATCCAGATGCCCCGATTAAGGTACCAGGAATGACTTACCAACCCCCACTGATCGGAACCAAAAAATTATTGAATATCACTTCCAAATCCTATCCAGCAATCGGCGGATGGTTTGCCATTCTCAGTCTCTCGATCGGGTTCATTATATTTTTTTTCGAACTCAAAAGATTCAAGATAAAACCAATCTCCACCTTAAAGAATAGAGGTCTGTTAAACCTCGAACTTGTGATATTTACCTTGATATTTTTACGAGGCTGTTCGGTAGGCCCTTCCCCTATTGAGTATGGTCAGGACATGTGCGTTCTTTGCCAGATGATTATTTCCGATCCCCGATTCGGAACAGAGATGGTTTCTACAAAAGGTAAAGTCTACAAGTACGATTCTGTGGAATGTTTGGTCCAAGATTATCTAACAGGCAGTTTAAAAAGCGAGCAGATTCATTCGATCTGGGTTACAGATTTCAGCAAAAATGCTAAGTTTATTCCAGCCAGTTCCGCAACATACTTGCAAAGTCAGAACTTACGAAGTCCAATGGGCATGGGTCTGAGCGCTTATTCTGATAAGGAAAATGCGCGACAAATGCAATTGCGATTTGGTGGTAATCTTCTTCAATGGGACGAACTTCTCCAGGTGATGGGGAATACGGAGAGTGGTCAGAAATTTAGCCATCAGGGTAATAGCCAGGAGAAAGAAAAAATTTCATTTTCGAACGAATAGATGATCAGGTGCAAAAGCATTTTTGAAAATAATTATTTCAGGATTATTGGACAAATATTCCATAATTCAGATAAAGATAAAACACCCAGATTATTTATGGAAGTGCTGTTGGGGATTATGCTGCTATCAACCTCCATTATTGCCAAAGAAATTATCGTTGGAAATTCAGGGGAGTTTCAAACGATCAGGGATGCCATTCAAATGGCCGAAAGCGGGGATCGTATTTTTATCGCTGGTGGACTCTACCTGGAAAGAAATATTATTATCGATAAAACGTTAACAATTTGGGGAGAGGAGAGACCAATAATCGATGGTGAAAATAAATCATCGGTATTCATTATAAAAGCAAACCAGGTTGTTATTCGAGGACTTGTGATCAAAAATGCCGGTGGGAGTTATATCGAAGACAACGCCGGGCTGTTAATCGAAAACAGTCGGGATTGTATTATCGAGAATAACGATTTTGTCAATAATTTTTTTGCTATCTATCTTTCAAAATCTTCATATTGTACAATTTCAAATAACAGAATTCAGGGAAATGCCACACGGGAATCATCTTCCGGGAATGGGATTCATCTTTGGAATTGCCAAGACATTATCGTCGAAAATAATTTTATTACCGGTCATCGGGATGGAATATATTTTGAATTTGTCCATAATGGATTGATCAGAGATAATAAAAGTGAAAAAAATATAAGATATGGACTTCATTTTATGTTCTCTGATAGCTGTAAGTATACCGAAAATATCTTTCAAAACAATGGCGTTGGTGTCGCGGTCATGTACACGAACCGAGTGGAAATGACACATAATACTTTTGAGAATAATTGGGGCTCTGCTTCATTCGGCCTTTTGCTCAAAGAAATTCGGGATAGCCTAATAAGAGAAAATATTTTTTATAAAAATTCCACCGCCTTATACTCTGAAGCATCCAACCGCAATCAAATTGAAAAAAATGTTTTCACTCAAAACGGATGGGCGATTAGGCTAATGGCTAATTCAATGGATAATCAAATTTTTCATAATATTTTTGAAGGGAACTCTTTTGACGTCGCCACCAACAGTCGTCAGAATTTTAACCAGTTTAATGAAAATTACTGGAGCAATTATCAGGGATACGACCTTAACGGGGATGGGCTGGGCGACATCCCTTATCATCCGGTAAATCTGTTCTCATTCCTGGTTCAGAAAAATCCTCCTGGAATTATTTTATTAAAAAGCTTTTTTATTCAGATATTGGATATCGCAGAAAATATTCTTCCTGTTATCATTCCGGAAACTCTGGTGGATAAAAACCCTCGGATGGTGAGACATTATGATTGATATTTGTAATTTATCTAAAAAATTTGGTAAAATTCATGTTTTAAAAGATCTAAATCTACGGCTGGAAGCCGGAAAGGTATCTGCCATTCTTGGACCTAATGCTTCCGGCAAAACAACTCTACTAAAATGTATACTCGGTTTGATCAAACCTGATTCAGGTCAGATTTATATTAACCATAAATCTCTTAACGGTAATGGGGACTATCGGCGAATAATCGGCTATATGCCGCAATTTGCTAAATTTCCTGAAAATCTGTCGCCACGGGAAGTTATTGATTTTATTGAGAGATTACGCGGAAATCCCAAGGAAACGGATCAAGAACTTTATGATAATTTCCACATTATAAATGAGCTTCATAAGCCATTTAGAACCCTTTCGGGGGGAACGAAACAAAAAGTAAGTGCGATTTTGGCCTTCTTATTTTATCCTGAAATTTTAATCCTGGATGAGCCGACGGCTGGACTTGATCCAATATCGAGCCAATATTTAAAGAAAAAGATAGAAAAAGAGAAATTAAATGGAAAAACTATTATTCTGACATCTCACATTATGAGTGAGGTGGAAGAAATTGCAGATGATATAATTTTTATTGTAGACGGTGATATTTATTTTGAAGGAGCCATTAATAACGTACTCGAGAATTTCAGTGAAAAAAGGCTCGAAAGTGCCATTGCCAAACTAATGCAGGACACCCGCCAATGAACACCAGCATTCAGATTGGCAGATATGAATTTTTCAATATCATCCGAAATCGGTGGATTATTTTTTACAGCATTTTATTACTCATATTTACGGATCTTTTGTTTCGCTTTGGTGGTGACAATCCAAAAGTGTTCATCAGCTTGATGAATGTCATATTAATTCTTATACCGCTTCTGAGCATCATGTTCGGTATAATTTCATTCTACAACTCCCGGGAATTTATCGAACTCTTGCTGGCACAACCTATTGATCGAAAAAAACTTTATATCGGAATTTATGCCGGGATAGTCATCCCTCTCTCACTCAGTTTTGCGATAGGGATAAGTATTCCATTCCTTATCCACGTTAACTGGAATGCCGATAAGTTTTGGTCCTTCCTGGTCTTGTTAATCAGCGGTATATCTCTAACCTTTATTTTTGTAGCGATTTCCTATTTGGTCGCCGTAAAAAATGAAGAAAAGGTCAGGGGATTTGGCATCGCACTGCTCCTGTGGTTCTTTTTTACACTGATATTTGATGGGGTACTCTTATTTATTCTCTTCCTGTTTAATGATTATCCTATTGAAAAATTTTCTATTATTCTTACCCTGTTTAATCCAATTGATTTGGCAAGAATATTACTCTTAATGAGACTGGATATTGCTGCCCTGATGGGTTATACTGGAGCAGTGTTTCAAAAATTTTTTGGAAGCATTACAGGATTTATAATTTCAGGTAGCACACTTTTACTGTGGATTTCAATTCCAATTTTTTGGGGTTTACAATCGTTTACTAAAAAAGATTTTTAACAAGGGGAATTGACTTTAATAAAACGATTTTAGAATCGTTTAAAGCTGGACATTAGAAGATTTAGTATTCACAAGCTTTCGTTATTTCCCTACCGATTGGACTATCTCCCCAGAATAAAAAGTCCAAAATTCTTTCAGAGCCTCTTCTGCTCCGGAGGAGGGCTCCGTCAGTGGACGGATTTGCAATTTGAACCCCCATCCCGCAACGGCGGGATAACAGCCACCCGCTCAGTCTTTCCCATCAAATTTATTTTGAACCACCAATTCGATGATGTCTCGCCTCTTAAATGATTTTAAGTTTCTCTCCCACAGGAAAGCCTTGCTCCGGAGGAGGGATTTGAACCCCCAACCTAGTGGTTAACAGCCACCCGCTCTGCCGTTGAGCTACTCCGGATTCTTTTCATAAAGCGGCACAAATTTAATAGTCAGCCTATTTTAGCGCAAGATGTTTTTAAATATTTAATGACCACGCCCACAAACTTTAGATAATAAGTACCTAATTTTATAAAATTTACAATTTCATTTTTGTAATCTATTTCACTTTTCCGGAATTGATCTTGTTCTATATTTATTCTAGAAAAAGAGCGAGGCCTGTAAATTATGTTTCTGACTTCAACCACCATTTTTCTTATTATTCTGATTACGGGTGTAATCATTTTTTGGAAAAAAGAGCGCCGTCGACGATTGATTACTTTCCTGAAAATGAAATCCATCGTTCATTACAATATCTGGTGCTCCACCCTTTTAATCCTGCATTATAAAATGCGGAAAATGTTTTAATGCTATATAGACGGGAACGTTGATCGGAATTAATCGTCAAATTTATCGATCCTCTTTTAATTTCGATCAACACCCGTCAACGAATTAGTTATCTCCCCCTCACTCCCAAAATTAAATCTGAATGTATTTTTAGTTTTTTAGTGAAATTATCATCAATTATATAAATGAATAGTTCGTGAAGATTTTTAAATCTTACTAATTTATCTTCCCATTTTTCTGCCCCTCAGCTGTAAAATCATATTCAATTCCATTCTTCAATGATGCTGCTTCTTGATAAAATTTCAATTGTCTTTACACCAGAGAATCTCTACTGTAATTTCCATTGTTTAAGAACGATAATTTGACACAACTCAAAAAAACATAAGGAGCAGTTTATGAAATCATCTTTTTCAATCATTTTGATCTTATCTTTTATAATGATTATTAACACGCATATCGGTATAAGTCAAAACAGTGATCCGCGCATCATTTCTCCAACAGTCCTACAAACCATCCAGAAGTCCCTGACTATTGATGAGCAGACCCGAGGGATTATGAATGCGGTGGCATCGAATGATATCAATAAGCTGGTTCTTGATCGACAGGTATTGACAGGATTGGATCATCACTTCGCCTGTCGGATTGAAACGGGAGAAGTTACCAATCAAAAATCCACCGGTCGGTGCTGGCTTTTTTCGGCGTTGAATGTACTGCGTCCAGCCATCATCAAAAAACATCAATTTAAAAATTTTGAATTTTCAGAGAACTATTTATTCTTCTGGGATCAATTCGAGAAATCCAACCGCTTTCTGGAAGCAGTAATTGAAACACGCACGAAAAAAATGGATGACCGAGTGGTGGAATGGATTTTTAAGAATGCATTGGATGACGGCGGGGTGTGGAGCATGCTGGGAAGTCTGGCCAAAAAATATGGAATGATCCCGAAAGAAGCCATGCTGGAATCGTACAGCAGTGAAAATACCCGAATGATGAACCAGTTGATTACCAAGAAATTGCGAGAAGGCGGATTCCTGCTCCGACAATTACACGAACAGGGGAAAGATGAAAAACAACTGCGCGATCACAAAGTGCAAATTTTATCGGAAGTCTATCGCATACTTGTGATTTGCCTGGGTGAACCTCCTAAAGAATTCAGCTGGCGTTATAAGGATAAAAATAACCAATTGTCACCTTATAAAAAATACACACCCCTCGAATTTTATCAGCAATACGTAGAAGAAGATCTGGACAGTTATGTAATGTTGATGGACGATCCATCAAAAGAGTATTTTAAATTGTATGAAATCGAGTATGACCGCAATGTATGGGAAAGCTCAAATTGGACATTTGTCAATGTCCCGGTTAAACAGCTCAAGCAGTTCGCTAAAAAATCTATTTTAGCCGGTTATCCGATGTATTTCTCGTGCGATGTCGGCGAGCAACTATACACCGAAGATGGTTATCTGGCGCTGGGAATTTATGATTATGAATCACTGCTCGGTGTTAAATTTAAGATGGATAAAAGAGCCCGTATCCTAACTTTCGACAGTGGTTCGACTCATGGCATGGCCTTGATGGGTATGGATACATTGGAAACAGGCTTGCCCACTAAATGGTTGTTGGAAAATAGTTGGGGAAAAGAAAAAGGTCATGACGGCTACCTGACTATGACCGATGAATGGATGAATGAATATATGTTCAGACTCGTGGTAAAAAAAGATTTTGTCGATTCAGCAGTTCTGAATGTACTAGAGCAAAAGCCGATCAAGTTACCCCCCTGGGATCCGATGTTTTAATCACTTAAGCAACTGATTACTTCAAGTCTGGATTGGAATATATATGAAAAAAATGATCATTTTTTTTCTCCTGATTTTTAATTCCTTAGTAATTGCCCAAACGATAAAAATTGATCAGGAGATCATCGCTCGCATCAAAGAAGAAGCGTTGCAGCATTCGCAGGTGATGGAACTAACCAGCTATCTTACCGATGTGTATGGACCACGAGTAACCGGCACGCCTGAGTACTTTGCTGCCGCTCAATGGGCCGCAGAGCAATTGAAAAGCTGGGGAGTAAAAAATGTGACTCTGGATCAGGTAGATAGTGTGCGTAGTGGATGGCGGATGGATGGTATCTCCGTCGAGATGGTGAAACCTTACTATTCACCTATATGGGGGTATGCCCGAGCGGGATGTAGTAGCACCACTGGAGAAATAGTGGGTGAACCAGTAGTTGTCGGTGATATCTTTCATGAAGACTCTTTGAAAAAATATAGTGATGTCATAAAAAATCGCATCGTCCTCATCAATCTGCGTAAACCAATTACCCCAAATTTCCAGCTATTATCGAACCGCTGGAGTGAAGAAGAATTGAGAGAAGCCGAAAGGAGCTTAATACCATTTCCCGAAAAACCGTTAAATAAATGGGAAGACCGTTTACCTCTGAAGGATCGGTTTCCAGACTGGCACAAGGAAGAGCAACAAGAATTGAGGTTGCAAAAATTACTGCTGGAAGCATCGCCTGCGGTGCTAATTGAACCCAGCGATAGGATGTATGGTGTGGTAAGAGTGGATGAAATCTATTTAGGGAAAGATCGCACTATAAAACCAGTACCAGCTATTGTTATTGCTAATGAACAATTTTATCGCCTGATTCGGATGATCGAAAAAGGAGTAAAGCCAACTCTTAAGATAAACCTGCAAACCACATTTTTTGATAATCCCGAATATCAGGTGAATGTGTTGGGGGAAATCACAGGACGAGATAATAAATTAAGCTCGGAAAGAGTTTTAATCGGTGCCCATCTCGATTCCTGGCATGCCGGAACAGGAGCGGCTGACAATGCCGTAAATTGCGCAGTGATGATGGAAGTGATGCGCATTCTGCAGACTCTCCAATTACCTCTGCGACGAACAGTAGCAATCGGACTATGGACCGGCGAAGAACTGGGATACGTCGGTGCACAGGATTATGTGGAGAAGCGGGTTGGAAACATTCGGACTGGAAAATTAAATGGAACACCTCAAAAAATATCTGTGTATTTGAATCTGGATAATGGGGCCGGAAAAATTCGCGGTCTCTTTCTGCAGGGGAATGAAGCGGCGCGAATTCCCTTCAGTCAATTATTGCAACCGTTTGCCGATTGGGATGCCACTACGCTGACTATTCAGAGCACAACCTATACCGATCATGAAGTCTTTGATGCGTTAAATATTCCAGCTTTTCAATTCATCCAGGATCCCTTGAATTATCTAACAATTATCCATCATAGCAATATGGATGTTTACGACTATTTAATGGAGGAAGATGTCAAACAAAATGCAGCTATCATCTCCTCTCTGGTTTATCATCTGGCTAACATGGATCAGATGGTACCCCGCAAAAAGATCAAATAGGAAAATCATAGAAGCATTTTAATTAATCGATTCTGGATAGGTTAGAATAACATAGTTTCGTAATGCTTCCCGAAAATAGCGAGGTTCGTCATACTCTGGAAAATGTCCAGAACTTTCGAACCAGACTAACCATTTTCCCGCTGGCGCTTCCAACTGCTCGTAAAATTTTTCCACTAAAACAGAGGGAGTAAAATTATCGTTTCTTCCACACAGGAAAATTACCGGTACATCCAGATCCTTTACCTGCGGTATCAAATCAATTTGGTACAGGTCACGATTCCATAAATGACGAATAGAAAAATAAGGATCAGTGCCCATTTTGATAATATCCAGCAGCGAGTATTCAGGGGTTGACAGCAAATCTTTCAAATGAAAAAAATATTCGCTGTTCTGTTTCCAGCTATAAATCGAATCATCATTCGCCGACAACCGAGTCAGCCAGCGCCGTTGGAGTAGTACCTGCCGATAATCATAGGGCGGATATCCAAGAGGGATCAATTCTTCCAGAGCTCTGGTATTTTTTTGCACTCTGGCTAACTTCAGGGTTTTCTCATATGAAAGACTGTCATTCATCAAGGGAGTTACCATCTGCCCTACTCCTATATATCCATAAAATAACTCAGGATTCTTCTGAACCGTGAGAATCCCGACCAGGCTTCCAAACGAACGACCCAGCAAATAAATGCGAGGTACCTGATATTTAGTCAGCAAATAATGAGAAAGCTCACTGGCATCAGAAATGAATTGCGTGAGAGTCATAGAGTGGAGTGGAATGACATACTGAAACGATTTGCCTGTGCCACGCTGTTCCCAGTAAACCACGGTAAATAACGATTCAATGTGAGTCGCACGGTGAATTTTTTTAATGGCAGGAAATAGAGGAGCCCCAGGGCCTCCATGCACAAACAACAAGATAGGATTATTTCGATGATTCCCTCTTACTCTGATCCATTGCTCCACTCCGCCTAATCTCACTTTTGTAAGCTCATCGACAATCTCCTCTCCTTTTAGCTGAATTTCCTTTTTCACCCTTTCCTGTAGATAACATTGATAGAGCCACAATACCAACCAGCTGAGAAGTAAAAATAAAACAACCAAAGTAAAAAGATATCTTGAAAAATTCCTGGTCATCGTACGGGAGAAATTCAACATGTGAATAATTTCAAAGAATCTGGGCAAAAGATAATATAAGGTTAAAAAATAAATACCGTTCAATATTTAGCAGGTAATATGAAATAGCCCAATAAATTTTCCTTCTTCCTCATTCCACCGATTAATGGCCTGGGGGGTAGGCCATATCTTCACCAAACATTTTTTCTTCTCAAAATATGTAACAGCCTCATCAGAGAGGGTTAACATTCCACTCTGACCACTGCCGATGATTACTCCTTCTGCGCCTTCTTCATAAATATATTTTGCCTCTTCCCGAGAAAGGATATGTGAGGTGCCATACTGTTTTTTAGACAACTTCTTCTTGCGTTTTTTTACCTCACCGGAAAGGTTAATCCAGATGTCGTGGTCGAAGACTTCACCATTAACGGTTATCGAACCAAATCTGGTACTGTTAATGATGGGTTTCATACACTGACTTACCTATTTTTACCATTTGAATTATTTTTCAAAAGTTGCCGAAAAATCTTTGGATGAAAAAATGATCAATAATTCTCCTGCTTGAACACATGATATTATTTACCGAACTCAATTTAAATTCTCCAGATCCTTAAGTTCAAGATAATTTTCGTCACGATCACCGCATACTTCTTAAGAAGATCAATGAAGTTGCTACTAAGATTGAGAAGATAAAAAAATAAGGTTTCCGGGATTGGTGTTTTTTCTACTAAGGTTGAGATTTTAAGAATTGAGGTTGTCATGAGAATTAAAGAACCTTATTCTTTTATAGCAACCTTAGTAGAATAATGATAAACATTAATTACCGATCTTATTACATTAGTAGAAAATGGATCGCCAAAAAACGAAATCATTTGTATTTCCGATAATATGTTGAGACACCTTTTGATTAATTAATATTACAAGAGTGTATTATAGGTGAAACTGTAGTAACCACTACTGATCTCTTCTATCAACCAAAACTATATATTGGACAACAATGATCATTTTTAGAAAATTAAAATACTCAGTTTTACGTGCAGGGTAAATTAACTAAAGAGTCGTTTACTTTCGTAAGCTCACTATCCTGATTCAGTTAAGATAGGAGAAAGGGAAAAAAATAATAGCCCACAATCGATTTTAAAATTCAATTCCGGGCTATTCAGAATTTAATGGTCTTGGTTTAAGAGTGATACTTTACTTCGATTTTCTTTGGTTTTACTTTTTCAGCTTTTGGTAGCCGGACTTTAAGGACTCCATTTTCATATTTTGCTTCAATCTTATTCTGATCGATCGTATCACTCAAAGTAAAAGAGCGCTGAAAATCTCCCGTCTCATACTCACAGCACACCAGCTCAAAACCTTCCGGCTGTCGGTCAAATACTTCGGCATTAATAGTGAGGACATTATTTTCCACGGTGATATCGATGGTTTTCGGATCAACTCCCGGTATGTCAGCGAATAAAAAAATGTCATTATCACTTTCATAAATATCTACTGGTGGGATAAATACTTTTCCCGATTTGGTTCTTTCTATGGTGGTGGCTTCTTTCACTTCTTGTTTTTGGACCAATTTTTTTTCAGTGATCATAATTTGATCCTCCTCTCAGTTTAGCTGGTTTGAATAGAAATTTTTTTAGGTTTATCGGCTTCGGCCCGTGGCAAGGTCAGTTTTAAAATTCCATTTTCAAGTCTGGCCGTTACCTTGTCCACATCCACCAGAAACGGTAGACGGACCGATCGCTCAAACTCACCATAACTTCGCTCCTGCCGGTGCAATTGCATTCCCTCCTGCAATTCCTCCGGTTTACGACTTCCCTTGATATGCAATTCATCTTTACTGATCGTTAACTGCAGATCTTTAATTTGGTATCCGGGAAGTTCTGCGGTGATAATCGCTTCCTCTTGATTGGTCCAGACATTCATAGCGGGAAAATTTTCAGCGGTTGGCCGACTGACTCCATTAAATAAGCGATTCATTTCTTCTCGGATACGATCCATTTCTCGCCATGGATTCATGCTCATCAAATCTTGAAGCAACATATCATCTCTCCTTTATTTTATGATTTCATTTTCAATACAATGCTGTTTAAAACAAAATTAATGCCAATGATGGTAACTTGTTGATATTAAATAAATTAATCGATGGCTTACATTGACCATAAAATTTCTTTAAGACAAATTTTCAGAATGTATTGGATTGTGGATGAAAAAAATTTAGATGGGCAACTGACAAAAATTCAGAAGGAAGCTACAGATTGGCGCAGGATTGAAGATCAGATTTTTTTCACAGCAAGATTATTTTTATTTCTCGAAAATATTGCACCACCCAAAGATGTAGCAGAAACGAGCGTAAGAATTCTGACCGTTAATTATAACTCCCGCAAAAAATAGGAAAAAATCATTTTTTCCATTTAATACTGCATCCCACACTGGGTCGTTGATTGGGATCAACCTCTTGGCCTTTTATCAAATTATCCAGTGCCCGGCGAATATCTATACCGCTCAAGGGGATGGGATTTCCTGGTCGGGAGTCATCTAACTGTCCACGATAGACTAACCGCAGATTTCGATCGAAAATATAAAAATCTGGAGTACAAGCCGCCTGGTACTGTCGCGCCACTTCCTGTGTTTCATCATACAGATACGGGAAAGGATAGCCTAATTGTAAAGCTACCTCTTTCATTTTTTCGGGAGAATCTTCCGGATATTGTTCTATATCATTCGAACTTATGGCGATAAATGATATCCCCTTTGGTTGGTAGTCTTTCGCCAGTCGGACTAATTCACTTTGCACATGTTTCACATAAGGACAGTGATTGCAGATAAACATGATAACGGTAGCAATATCTGATTTCAAATCAGACAGACTCATCATCTTCCCTGTTACCGTGTCGCGTAGAGTAAAAGGGAAAGCTTTCGTGCCCAGCGCTAACATTGTCGAAGGGGTTTTTACCATTTTCCAGCTCCTTGGTTAAAAGAAATTTTCATGTGATTATTCATTCAATGTGACGAAAAAGTTCCAGTGAGTTTAAAAGACGATCGATTTCATCCGTGGTATTATAATGCACGGCGCCGATTCGCACCATACCACCCTGTTTTTCCAATCCCAAATGCCGGATAACTTCCAGTGCATAATAATGTCCATCCCACACAAAAATATTTTCTGCGGCTAAATGACGGGAAATTTTTGCTGGATAAACACCATCCATATAAAAAGATATGGTTGGAACACGTTTTTCTAATTCATCTTGGTCAGTGATGCCGTATATTTTTATTTTTTTAATATTCGATAGACCTTTTATCAAGTGTTTGCTGACGCTTTTTTCATATTCTTTCACAGCCTTCATGGCGGCATGGAGAAAAAGCCTTCTCCTAGAAAAATTCGAAAAATCTTGATAATATTCCTGCGCCATGGTTTGCCCAATCCAACTCAAATAGTCCAGGGCACCCAGGGTTCCCGCCTGCCCTTCGTGGCATTGGGTGCCAGTTTCAAATTTTCCCGGCGGTTTCTCATCGGCAGGGCGAACTTTATATGCTACTAATTTTTCCAGCAGCTCATAACGCCCCCATAAAATTCCCTGATGAGGACCAAAAAATTTATAGGCCGAACAGACTAGAAAATCACACCCAAGTTTCTGAACATCGGTGGGTGCATGTGGAACATATTGCACTGCATCCACATAGATCAGCGTCTGGTAGCGATGAGCCAGTTCGGTCACTCGCTGGATATCATTAATCGTGCCGATGGCATTGCTGGCATAATTAATAGCCAGCAATTTCACCCGTGAAGAGAGAAACTCTTCCAGCTGCTGGTAGTCAAAGTGATAAGAATCTGTTTGGAAATTTAACCATTTTATTTTTAGACCTTTCTCCTGAGCCATTTGCATCCAGGGAGACACATTGGCATCATGATCCATGCGCGTAAGAATAATCTCATCTCCTGGTTTGAACCAATGAGCTAAAGATCGAGAAATAGCGAAAGTGAGAGTGGTCATATTCGGACCGAAGATGATCTCGTGAGGAGAACTGGCATTCAGAAAATCGGCCATGGCTAAATGAGATTCTTCTAAAATCGCATCAGAAGTTTGTGAAGTTCGAAAATATCCTCCATGATTTGCATTGGAATTGATCAGGTAATCCCTCATTCGCTGCACTACCTGCTGTGGTACCTGGGTACCTCCGGGATTATCGAAATAGATCCTGGGTTTTCCATCATCCTTGAGTTGCAGGGCTAGAAATTGCTGACGAATTCTGTCGATATTTAAAGACATATTTATCCTCGATATATGAATAGGCGATGTACGTAAATATATGATGATAATTCTCTTCAGGGTCAAATTATACTTTACCGCGATGCCGCATGCGATCCAGAGCGACAGCCAGAACAATGATAACGCCGGTAATAATTTCCTGTACCCAGTTGGGTAACCCCATCTGCGAGCACCCCGAACGGATCACGGTCATAATCAACGCACCGATCAAGCTACCAAGTATAGAGCCCTCGCCACCGGAGAGACTGCCTCCACCAATCACCACTGCGGCAATCACATCCAACTCCAATCCAACCGCCACTGTTGGATCTCCCACCGTCAGACGGGAAAATTGCATCACTCCAGCTACTCCAGCAAAAGCGGCGCTAATGGTGTAAACCATCATCTTAATTCGATTGATATGAATTCCACACAAGCGAGCAGTTCGTTCATTAGAACCGACGGCAAAAATATGACGCCCAAAACGAGTATATACAAGAATCAGAGCAATACCAATAGCCAGGACAATCATCAGCCATACTCCGGGTGGGAAGAGCATCCATCTTTTACCGGGTGGCAGGATGGCCAGCAGTTCAGTCAACCAGGTCAAAGGGGCATCAATTTTTTGCTCATGGGCAATTCCTTTCGCCACGCCTCGAACCAGTAACAGCGTTCCCAGAGTGACAATGAATGGAACTACCTGCAAGCGGGTGATTAAAAAACCATTCAAGAGACCACACAAGGCAGCCACCATGATTCCCATCAGGGTAGAAACGAATGGATTAAACCCGGCTTCCAGACTCCAGGCAATAACTACGGTAGTAAGAGCAATCATCGATCCCACCGAAAGATCAATTCCAGCCGAGATGATGACCAGAGTCATCCCCAGGGCAGCGATACCGACGATAGTCGTCTGGCGGGCGATGGTTTCCAGATTACGTAGAGTCGTAAAGCTATCCGGAGCAAAAATAGCAAAAAAGATATAGACGATGATTAATCCCAGAACAATGCCAAAGCGGTTGAACGATTGGGAGACAGTCTTCTTTATTGAATTGGAAATAACAAATGGAAATATGTTCATACTGATTGTCCTGGATTCATGGCTTCCATCATTAGTTCATGTTCGGTATAGTGACTGGCCGGTCGTGCTGGTCCCAGCTTTCCGCGATACATCACCGCGATCCGATCGCAGATACCCAGCAATTCCGGGAGGTAGCTGCTGATAATCAATACGGCACCTACTGGTTTTGTGGAAGTTGGATCTTCACGCACTAATTCATCAATTAATTCATAGATCTGAGCTTTACTGGCCACATCGATTCCACGGGTAGGCTCATCCAATAAAAATATATCAACACCATGATTGAGCAGTCGAGCTAAGGCCAATTTTTGCTGATTACCTCCTGACAATTCGATCGCTTTCTGATAAGGATGTCGGCAGCGAATTTCCAGTTTGTCGATCCATTTTTTACTCACTGCCTCCTGCCGGTGCGGTAGAATCAATCCAAAAGGACCTAATTGTTTTAGCGAAGTCAAGGTCAAATTATCCGCCAGATTCATTGACAAAGCCAGACCTTCATTTCCCCGATCTTCACTGAGCATCCCAATTTTTTGTGACCAGCGTTGAGCTGGGGAAGCCGGACCGATATAGCTGGCGACTTTAATTCGCCCTGTCCTGATCGGTTCAAGTCCAAACAAACAGCGCAACAACTCGGTACGACCAGCGCCAATTAATCCAGCGATACCCAATACCTCTCCACGATGTAAAGTGAAACTCACTTCTACTGGTTTCTTCACCCCGGAAAGATTATCCACCTGCAAGAGCGGTTCTTTTATCTGATGAGAAGATTTTTTATATAACTGGGTGATTTTCCTCCCTACCATCATCTCAATCATCCGGTTCACTGGAAGTTCAGCGGTAAAAAAAGTGCCGATGGTTTTTCCATCACGTAGAATAGTACACCGGTCAGAAATTTCTTTTACCTCTTCCAGAAAGTGTGAAATATAGATAATAGCATAACCTTGTTGTTTTAGTTTCTGCAGAATGGAGAAAAGTTTTTTAATGTCCTGATAACTCAAACTGCTGGTCGGTTCATCTAATATCAGTACACGACAGCCCAGGGCTAAGGCTCTGGCGATTTCCACCAGCTGTTGTTCAGCCAAGGGCAAATCCCTGACTTTTTGTTTCAGATCAATTTCAGGATGTCCCAGTAGATTCAGCACATCTTGGGCAATATGATGCAAGCGTCGGATATTCAGGATACCTCGCCGGTGTGGTTCAGATCCCAAATTAATATTTTCCTCGACGTTCAGGTGGGGAGCTAATGACAATTCCTGATAGATCATGGCTACCCCTGCCTGCCGGGCATGGAGGGGATTCCGCGGTTTAAAAGGGCGTCCATCTAAAAAAATCTCTCCGGCATCGGGCAACAAAGCCCCTGCCAGAATCTTCATCAGGGTACTTTTGCCTGCCCCATTTTCACCAACCAGGGCATGTATTTCTCCAGCGTGCACGGAGAAATTTACTCCATCCAACGCTACGGTGGCTCCAAACCGCTTATGAATATTCTGCATGAAGAGCCGATCAGCCGAAGAAAAATCCATATTTAATTGAGCCATTGGGAAAGATCAGGCAGAATTAATTCGCGAATTTCAGGTTGATTCATATTTTCTCTGGTCACCAAAGTCACACCAGTGTCTATATAGTTTTCGTATGGTTCGTTTTGTAAAAAAGCTACCATAGTCTTCACTCCCAGATAACCCATTTTGAATGGATTTTGTAAAATCAATCCATCCAATTCTCCTTTTTCAAGGGCTTCCACTAATTTTACCGAGCTGTCGAATCCGATGAATCGAACTTTGCCAGCCAGATTGGCGTCCTGCAAGGCCCTCAGCATTCCAAATGTGGACGATTCATTTGGACAAAAAATACCATCGATCGTTAACCTTCCATCGGCAGTCTTATATGGGGCGAGGAGATTTTCGCTGACTCGATAAGCGGTTTCGGTAGTTGCCCCAGCGTATTGGTTTGAACTCACCACTTCAATTCCGGGATGTTGCTGCATAACTTCGAGGAAACCACTTTCTCGCAAATTAGTACTGGCGGAACCTTCCTGGTATCGCAAGAGGATTACTCTGCCTTTTCCATTCAATAATTCCGCCAATCTTCGCCCGGCCAATTCTCCGCCTAATTTATTATTTGTAGCAATATAGCTGATATAATCCGAACCTTTGAGACCGGAATCGATAACCACTACCGGAATTCCAACCCGTTTGGCATTGCTAACCGGAAGCACCAGAGCGGTCTCATCCAATGGTGCTAATACAATGCCTGAAACACCGGCGCTGATAAAATTTTCAACCACCGAAATTTGAGCTTCTCGGTCGTCTTCCTTTAACGGTCCTTTCCAGATCACTTCCACTCCTAATTCTCTGCTGGCCTTCACTGCACCGGCATGAATTGATTTCCAGAATTCATGGGTAGTTCCTTTTGGTATCACTGCGATGGATATTTTTTTTGGGCCTTCTGATTTTTGTCTATCACCGCAGTTCAATAAAAAAAAGACTCCTATCACTAAGAGTAAGTATATCCACCTTCGAATCATGCGCAAGTCCCTTCATTTTATTTTAAAATTTTAACAATTTCTCTAATGAAGTCGGGAGTCGTGCCACAGCATCCACCAACAAAATCGGCTCCTGCTCTAATCAAGTCAGGTACATAGCGGGCAAATTGCTGAGGAGTCGTTCGATAAATTGCCGTTCCATTGATAATTTCCGGTAAACCGGCATTGGGTTTGATCCAAATTGGCGATTGAGAACTCTGTTTTAATCGTGAACAAATGGTGATAAATCCTTCTATTCCCTGTCCACAATTAGCTCCTATCCCATCCGCCCCGGCCGCCTTCAGTGCCTTTGCACATTGTTCCGGGGTTTGTCCCATCATGGTATAATCTTTTTCTTTTCCTGAATCAAAAACCATGCTCACGATCACCGGAAGTTCAGTTGATTTCGCTGCTTGCAAGGCAACTAATGCTTCCTTTAAATCTGAAATGGTTTCGATGAGCAAGGCATCGGCACCTCCATCAGCTAAAGCCTGTGCTTGTTCCAGAAAAGCTGCCTGCAGAGCCGCTTCTTCTACTTCTCCTGTTACCAACATCTTTCCAGAGGGTCCAATAGAAGCAAATACATACGCTTTCCCCATCGCCGCCTGTTGGGAGATTTCCACTCCTCTGCGGTTAAGTTCCACTGTTCGATCCGCAAGTCCGTATTCTTCTAGGGCGATGCGATTGCTGCGAAACGTATTGGTTAAGATAATTTGACTTCCGGCTTCAACATAACTCTGCGCAACTTGCTTGACTTTGTCAGGATGCAATATATTCCAGCTATCGGGACATTGACCAGGGGTCAATCCCAGGTTTTGCAATTGAGTCCCCCAGGCGCCATCACTGACCAGCGGGAATTTTTTAGAAAATTGCTGGAACGATTTTATCATCTCTCATATTCTCCCAATAGTACGTTAGATCTCAGCTGTGAAAAAGTGGCGGAATTTTATTAGCCAGTTGCTGGAGTTCAGTTCGTTCCGCAGGCGACAGCGGAGTAAATTGAGTCGCCAGATCCAGAGCCAGAGAATATAGTTTTTCATCCCCCGGTGGAATAGCCGCTGTAATATCCTCAGATAAGGTAAACCGCAGGGCTTGCAAAGCCAGTGCCCGTTGATCAATCGGTTGATACCAACATTTCTCATAATTTTTTTTCATGCCCTCTGGCCAGGGACTATAAGCGAGCATTTTGAGAGCGAGTCGAGCAGCTCCCTTTTCTTTGGCTTTTTGGACAACCTGTGGTCCAAACTTACCTTGATAATAACAGACAAAATTGATTGGGAATAAAATAGAATCAAAGTTGAAGCGTTCCAGCATGGCAATGGCCGCTTGTTCAGAATGAGCGGAAAAACCGACGTAGCGTATCTTCCCGGCTTCTCTGGCTTTCAGGAATGTTACCAGCGCACCGCCTGCCGCAAAGATCTGTTCGACTTCTTCCAGTTCAGTTACGGCATGGAACTGATACAAATCGAAATAATCGGTCTGGATTCTCTGCAACGAGGTGTGCAATTCTTTTTCGGCGCCGGCGGCTGAGCGTTCCATCGTTTTGCACGCAAGAAATATCTTTTGGCGGAAAGGTTTCAGAGCCTTACCCAATTTCTCTTCCGCCTCCCCATCCCAGTAGGAAGGGGCAACATCAAAATAATTCACGCCTTTTTCATAAGAATTCGCTACAATAGTATTTGCTTCTTTTTGCGCCATTCCTACTACCACGATCCCACCCATGCCAATGATTGATAAATTCACCTGGTGATTATAGGGCCGGCTTGGAATTTGAGCTCTTACTTTTCCGAGACTTCCAAAAGAGGCCTGCAATGGTTTAAAAAGCGAAGTAGCCATCATGGAACTAATTCCTATTTTTACGAAATCTCTTCTTTTCATCATAGGACCTTTAAATTTTATTTTTCGCATAAAATTAATCAAATCCTATTCAGACCTAAAATGATAATGACAGAATATAGTAAATTCAGCATAAACTCTAAAAACATTCTTTTAGAATTTTGTCGATCACAACTGGCAAAAAAAATTAAAAATAATGTAACTCCTTTTAGCCATCGTCGTATATGGAATAGTTTTCAATGGAGGTACGTATGAGATTTGTTCATTTTATTTTGATCAGCTGTCTTTTCATTGTTTCATTGCTTTCGGCGGCTGAAGAACAGAACCTTAAACCTGAATATCGAAAGTATCATTTCGAATGCTGGGAAAATTTCAATATTGATGTACAGGGAAGTACAGTAGTGATTAGACATTTCGGCCCAGAAGGAGTCGTCATCGAAATAAGCGAAGATGGGGATTTGTTCATCGATCAGGAAGAAGTAAAAACAGACCGACAGAGCCGCAAATTGTTACGGGATTATAATGAAATAATGCGTTCCCTGATTTCTTCAGCAGAAAAAATTGGATGTGAAGCGATAAAGATTGGTGGAAAAGGGGCTGAGTTGGGATTAGAGGCTGTTTCAGGAATTCTTACCGTGTTGTGCACAGATCTGGATATGGAGGATCTGGAGGATCATCTAGAAAAAAAGGCCAAGAAAATCGAGAGTGAAGCAAATAAGTTAGAAGAAAAAGCCAAGAAACTTGAAGAACAGGCAAGTAAGTTAGAAGAAGTTCATGAACAATTAAAAGATCGAATTGTGGAACTGGAAGAATTAGAGTGGTTCTGACCTCATTCTAAAAAAATCAATAAAAAGCGGTAACAGATTAGATTTTTTCTATCTGTTACCGCTTTCTTATTTATGAAAGACCAACCTTTCTTACTTCTCATTTTAGTCGTTACCATTTAATTCCCCCGAAGAAGAAATGAGCAATCAATCCAGCAATAGGTGGAAAGAAAAATGTACTCAGCAAGCGGACAGCCGTAAATTTCCAGCCCAACAATCCGATTTCCATTGGCAGGCGGCTTACTGCCCATAAGGACCAACCGGTAATGAAGGCAACCATGGTGCCGGCTCCGGCACCAGATTTCATCAGTGCTGCTGCGATGGGTAAACTTACGTAGGGACCGCCGGGAGCGATCGCCCCGGTCAGAGTTCCAATAATAATGCCCCGCAGACCGGCTTCCTGACCAATCCACTTCGAAATAAGCGATGGTGGAACCAGAGATTGTACCATCCCCGCGACAATAAAAGCAAAAAAGAGGAGTGGTAGTACATCCAGAACCATTTTAAACCCTATCTTCAATCCGTTGAGTGAAGTACTATTCCCTTTAAAATACCCCAACACCAATAGAATGAAGGCCAGAGAGGCCATAATAACTGTCGGTAAGAGCATCTGTAATTTTCTCCGTTTTTTTTCCATTATTCTTCCATTACTAAAGTTCAATCTTCTATAAGAACTGATTGAAATGAATTCTCTAAAAAACGAATTGATTCAATTTGTCTTAACATGATACAACCGATTTTTTATTTTGCCCGAAGGTATTGGACCGGCCAGGGAATATCTACACTTAAAACTTTAGCTGCTTTTAGCGGCCAATACGGATCGCGCAACAATTCTCGTGCTAAAAATACCGCATCCGCCTGGTGTGAGGTGATGATTTTTTCGGCCTGCCTGGCCTGCGTGATGAGTCCCACTGCCGCAGTCAGTATCCCGGTCGTAGCCCTTATTTTTTCTGCAAATGGAACCTGATAACCAGCTGAGGTGGGAATTTTTATTCCTGGTTGGATTCCACCACTGGAACAATCGATAAGATCGACACCAATATCTTTCATCAATTTAGAAAATTCGATTGATTGTTCCAAATCCCACCCGGCTTCTACCCAATCGGTGCAGGAAATTCTGACGAACAATGGCAAATCCGCCGGCCAAACTTCACGTACTGATCGTGCAACTGCCAGAGGGAAACGAACCCGATTCTTAAAATCGCCGCCATATTCATCATGACGTTGATTCGAAAGAGGAGAAAGAAACTGGTGCAAGAGATACCCATGGGCCATGTGAAGCTCCAGTACTTGAAAACCAGCCTGCAGACTGTTTTGGGCGGCTTGTCTGAAGTGATGGATTACCTTTTTAATGTCTTCTGAATTCATTTCTCGGGGTGAGGGATATTCCGGTTCAAAAGGCAAAGGACTGGGGGCTATTGTTTTCCAGGGCATCTCATTCTCCAATAATGGTCCTCCCCCTTCCCACGGTCTATGAACGGAAGCTTTTCGGCCAGCATGACCTAACTGGATGCCAGGGATTGCTCCCTGCTTTTTTATAAAATTGGTGATGGGTATAAAAGCCTCCACCTGCTCACCATTCCAGATTCCCATATCATAATGACTGATTCGCCCTTCAGGAGATACAGAAACTGCTTCCGTCATTACCAGAGCAGCACCACCCACCGCTCTCGAACCCAGATGAACTAGATGCCACTCATTCGCAATCCCGTCTTGAGCAGAATACTGACACATGGGAGAAATAAAAATCCGATTACGAAATTTTATGCTTTTGATTTGTAATTCTGAAAAAAGTGTACTCATCATTTATACCTTTAAAATTACTTTTAAAATTTTTTTTCTTCAAAAAAAATAACACAAATATCGAAAACGTAAAGTAAACAGCCAAATGTAAAAATAAAAAAAGAATAAAAATGCCTGCTTTCCAAAATAGTTAATTTGCACGAAAGAAATAATATTAAAGTAAGGTTTTTAAAACGAATTTTCAACGGATGATAAATCAGATAGGATATTATTTTAGAACATGAGATGGGTGAATTTTTTAGACATTAACCTGTTGATCTTATTTTTAGAGGCTACGAAGGTTGAGAAGATAAAAAAATAAGATTTCCGATGTCGGTGTTTTTTCTACTAAGGTTGAGATTTTAAAAAGTAAGATTGTCATGAGAATTAAAGAACCTTATCCTTTTATAGCAACCTTAGTAGAATAATGGTGAACATAAAATACCAACTTTATTATATTATTAGAAAATGGATCACTAAAAGAATGAAGTCACTTATATTCTCAATAATACGTTGAGACACTTTTTGATTAATTGATGTTACAAGAGTTTATTATAGATAAAACTTTGGTCACCACTATTAATCCCTTCTATCAACCAGAATTTTGTTCTGGACAACAATGAATAAAAATGTATACTTTTCTTAATATACAATTTCAAAACCGTTTTTGAATTGGTGAATTTCGCTTAACAGCATTCAGCTGGAAGGGTGTATTTATTAGATCTGATAATTTGAATTGCGTGCTCTTTTCACCCTGACATAAAATTTTAATAAAAACAAAAAAAACGATAAAGATTATCGATTTAATTCATAATAAAATTGAATTGAGCCTTATAAAAAAAATCTAAAATCTGGATGAATTTACTTTAGGATTTGTGCACTAAACTTTTCAAAAAAGAATGAATAAAGGTAAATTGGAATTTCTTTATCCTTTCTTAAGAATTTGGAACTACTTTTCTCTCTTTTAGTGTCATGCAGGCTGACCTTCACCCTGCCCGGCTCAGATGAGGTATGAGGATAGGTTATATAAAGTAAATTTATAACAAATATTAATTTCTTTAATAGCCTTTATAAAACTGTGTTTATCAAAAATATTCAAAACAAAGGTAAAATCATAAAAGTAATTTTAAAAATATTTTCTTCCCGTTGACTTATTAACCATTTTTAGGTTTATTGATTGAGATTTGCAATGACTATCGAATACGGGTACGCGATGATTTTTCCTCTTTCCATAGAAAATTATTTTTTATCATTACTCATTATCACACTTGGTTCTATTTTGCAGGGTGTGATTGGTTTTGGGTTAGGAATTTTGGCTGTTCCTCTTCTGCTGCTAATTGAACCTTCTTTTGTACCTGGTCCATTGCTATTGGCTGCTTTATTTTTAAATATCCTGATTTCACATCGTGAGAAAAAAGAGGTTGATTATCCCAGTCTCAAATGGATCATCCCGGGAAGAGTGTTCGGCACTGTTATCGGAGCTGCGGTATTGAAATATTTTCCTCATGATATCATTTCCATCTTATTTGGTGGACTTGTGCTCCTGGCTGTTGGATTGAGTTCCAGTGGATTACATCTCCCTTTTACTCCTAAAAATTTATTAGGAGTGGGTACACTTTCTGGATTTATGGCGACCACAACTTCCATTGGAGGACCGCCGCTTGCGCTGCTTTATCAGCGGGAAAGCGGGGCAATGATCCGCGGCACGCTTTCGATTATTTTTATTGTGGGGACAATTCTCGCGGTGCTTTCGCTGGTTGTAATCGGCCGGTTTGGATTGAAAGAATTAATTTTGGCGATGATCTCTTTTCCAGCGATCTATGTTGGATTTCTGCTCTCGAGCAAAGCTGTCCCTATTCTCGATAAAGGATATGTCAGACCGGCAATTTTTATTTTCTCAGCCGGTGCTGCTATTTATGTAATTTTAGCAGAAATATTATAAAAAATTTTGCCTTCTGCTGCGACCTTTAGTTTAGAGAGATGGTAATAGAGATATTTGGATATTAATTTTAAAAAAAGTAGCCGCCGCCCTTCAGGGCGGTGCAGACAATCCACAGTGGATGATGTTATCTTACGCCCCACCTCGAAATATTTTTATCAAAATTCAATGTAGAGAAATATACCGAGCTAAAGTTCGGTAGCTACCGGTTTTACTAATAACAACTTTCTAAAATCACTGCCTAAAAATGAATTGATTTTGATAATTGATTTTGTATATTCCATCGTGGGTTGGGTTAAGAGAAAATCCATACATCTGGATAAATTTTTTTATCAAGGTCCACTGCAAGCCTTCGTGACGATTTGTTTTTATCGAAAATTTGATGTAATAACAGCAGGACTCGCAAATCAAATAGTTACTTTACTTAACGATATGGAGAAACGTTACCAATTCATTTTCCTGGTTTATTGTTTGATGCCCGATCATTTACATATTCTCATTCAGATAAAAGAGGAATCGCAAAATTTGATAGATCTAATTCATCTTATTAAACAAAATATTTCATTTCAATTAAAGGGACAATACCCAAATAGACAATTATGGCAGGATAGATTCTATGAGCATATCGTAAGAAGTCATAATGAATTGATAAAAATTGCCCATTATATTTTAGAGAACCCAGTAAGAAAAAGGCGAGTGGTAGATTTCAGAGAGTGGCCATATTCGGGAGGGTATTTTTTAAAACTATGGAAATCACACGACCAGTAGCCACCGCTCTTCAGGGTGGTGCAGGCAATCCCCCTTGGATGAAGTTTTGTTTCATCCTCTATTAAAATATTATTTACTAAAAAAAATACACCGTGCTAAAGCTCCCGTCAAATATCAGGCAGGCGATAGCTACTGGTTTGCACGTATATTTACAACGTTTCTCTTTATTTCCTCTGCTAATCTGCACGAGAATTGTTTTTCACTTTCCAACCACAAATAATTTAGTCTGTGGTTGTGATAGATATTCGGCGCCATCATGAGTGACCACTACCATTTCTTCAATGGTTACGACTCCCCTATCTGGAACAGTTAAACGCGGCTCTAAAGTAAATACCATCCCCTCTTCCAATTTTTGAAATGGTTTCTGAGCATATTTTTCCCAGGCCGGTCCCAGCAGTGCTGTTCCATCATGAGAATAGCGGCCCACCTGATGACCTAGGGCATGGGGAAATTCCTGATATCCATTGGTGACAATGATATCACGGGCGATTTTATCGATAGTCACTCCCTGAACACCGGGTTTCATCCCCTGCCGGGATTTTTCAATTGCTTCTACAATCACCGCAAAACCCCTTTTCACTTCCGGGGGAATACCCTTTTCACCTTTGCGGCGAATGTAAAAGGTTCGCTGGAGATCGGAAACATAGTGATTGAATTTCACACCAAAATCCATATTTAAGACATGGCCTTCTTCCACTTTGCGATCGGTCGGTGCATAATGAGCGGCGGCTGTTTCGGGACCGGTGAAGACCGCTGGACACATGCTTTCATCCCAGGCTAAACCAACACCTCTTTTCTGCACCTGTTTTTTCATAAAGTCGGCAATCTTTTTCTCGGTAATTCCCGGCTTAATGATTTTTTTGACTTCATTAAAAATTTTGAGAGTGATGCGAATGGCTTCTTTCATGTATGTCAATTCAATCTGAGATTTTCTCTCCCGTAAGGCGGAAATAATCCGCTCAGCTGAAATTAAACGATTCTCATAACCAATCTCAGACAAATAACGATGAAGAGTCAAATACATCCCGTGAGTAATTCCATCACAAATCTCACTGTCCTCAGAATAATTCACAGCAATTTTTTCAGGATTGATTTGTTTTAAATAGTCCAGCAAGTTTTTTTTCACTCCTTCCACATAGGAAATTACCTGATCGTAGGCATGAGTGTCTTCTATTGTTTTCTGATCATATTTCCCAACAATGGCGCAGGTTTTCCCACTGGAGGTAACAATAAATGCCGAATGCCAGGTCACATCGGCAGGGGTCAGAAAATCCAGGGTCGGATCGCCATTGATCTGGCTTTCTCGTACAAAGGTGATCCAGCAATCGATTTGAAATTCACGGAGTAATTCCACTGCCTGTTTTACTTTTTCTTGGATAAGCATCAAAAACTCCTTTCTTTTTATTCAGCAAATTTTTTTAGTTTTTTAAAGGAAATTAATATTAAAATCGCTGCGAAGAACAATAATCCCGCTAATATTAAATAATACTGGTGATGGGGAAAGTCACTGTAAAATTTTCCAAAGATTCCCGAGCTGAAGCTGCCAACCGCTGTAGCGCCAAACCACATTCCCATCATAACTCCCTGAATCCGGCGCGGAGCCACTTTAGATACAAAAGACTGTCCCATGGGCGAAATCAAAATTTCTGCTAGAGTGATGACTAAATAGCAAGAAATTAACCACAGGGGAGACATGATGTTCTGATCCAGATCTCCGCCTCTCAATGAGGCTAACATCATGATCAGCATTGCTATTCCCATGATGGTCAATCCATAAAATATTTTCGCGGGTGTTGATGGTTCCTGATTTTTGTTTCGCAAACGACCGAAAAATGATAATAGGACAGGTGTGAGCACCAAAATGAAAAATGGATTAAAAAATTGATATGCCTCCGGTCGTAACAAATCAGAAATAATGGTCGATCGTTTGGCAAAAAGAGTCATAGCAAAACCATTCTGATAAAAAGCGATCCAGAAGAAAATGATAATGACGAAAAGCAGGATCAAGGTCATAATCCGTTGTTTGTCCTCACTTCTATTCGAATCACGTTGTTGATCAGTAGCAGAGTGAAGAGAGATTAGCTGAGGTGAATGCCGAGTGTCTGCTGAAAATAAACTTTTTCGACCCAAGCGCTGGATGAAAAAAGAAATACTCATCCCGATGGCGGCTGCCCAAAAAGATGTGCGGTAACTGTGAAATAAGTGATAGAGAGCTGTGGCCACTACCGGACCCAGAGTAGCGCCCACATTAACTCCCATATAATAAATATTAAAACCTGCATCTTTCAATTGGGGTTGATCGCGATACAGATTGCCTACCAGAACGGACATATTCACTTTAAATACGCCGGTGCCGAAAGCGATCAACATCAATCCAAGATAAAAAAAGTATAATTGTTGCAGTGAGGAGAGGGCGAGAAAAATATAACCGATGATCATAGACACCGAACCAATGGCAATGGTTTTTAATTGACCAAAAAATTTGTCGCCCAACCAACCACCCAGCAGTGGAAGAAAATATACCGAACCCAGAAACCATCCATAAAAATCACCCTTTTTTGAATCTGACCACCCAAATTCATTCTCCATATACAATACAAAAATAGCCATCATAATGTAGAATCCAAATCGTTCCCACATTTCAATAAAAAAAAGAACCACAATACCTCGGGGATGTTTTCGGGTCATACGAACTCCATAATCGTTTTGTTCATTCCCTCAATGCTATAATTTTAATTCAATTCCTAATTTTTTTTGTTGCGAGTTGATCAAAACCATTTGAGCTGCCAACAAATCCTGTACTGCATTTCCAACTGATTTAAATAGAGTGATTTCCCGTCCAGACTCTCGCCCGGTTTTTAAACCTGATACCAATTCACCCAGTTCAGCATAAATATGGGCATTGGAAATTTTACCTTCTGCTATCGGAATCAGGATATCACCAGCTTCTTTAAGGCAGGCCTCTTTCTGATCGACCACCACTTTTGCACGTTGAATAGTTTCGCCAGGAATTTCTCGCGAAGAAGGTCTGAATGAACCCATGGCATTGATGTGAACACCCACTTTAATTAATGAATCAGAAAATACGGGCGTATCAGATGTCGTAACAGTACAAATAACATCGGCTTCCTGTAACACTTCTGGTTTTGTCGCCACATTCACTTCGGGATAATCCATCAATCGAAGCTCAGCAGCGAGTTTATGAGCTTTAGAAATATCCTGATCGAAAATTAATATTTTTTTTATGGAACGAACAGTTCTCATAGCTTCAATTTGATATCGGGCTTGAAAACCAGCACCAAAAATCGCGAGAGTTTCGACGTCCTTTCTGGACAACAAGTCAGTAGCCAAACCAGCCGCTGCACCGGTCCGAATAGCAGTGAGTGAATTCCCGTCCATCAAAGCTAATGGAATACCGCTGGTTGCATCAAAAACCATCATCAGTGAATGACTGAGAGGAAGTCCATGGAGATAATTCTGGCGGAATAAGGAAATGATCTTGATACCGATTCTTTGCAGAGAAGGAACATAGACCGGTTTGACTAATTCCACACCTTGCTGTTCAGGGATATCCAAATGGAGGCGAAGCGGTACCACCACCTTTCCATCGGACAGAAGTCGAAATGCTTCTCGCATGGCTTCAATTGCCTGCGGCATACTCAGGCATTTCATCACCTCATGAGAAGAAAGATATCGCATTTGTATTCAGTCCCTTTCAAATATACATCAACGCAGAATAAATCCATACTTGAGCGGATCGGCAGGATCAATTAAAAATTCGTGTTTTCCGGTTATAAAGGCTGTGCCTTCTACTTCAGGAATAACCGCTGGATAGGAACCTAAAGTTGTGGTCTGTATCACTCGACCACTAAAACAGGTTCCCAGAATGCTCTCAATTCGCAACGGTTGGTTGATCTGAACTTCTCCGCGAGTAAAATGGATAGCCATTCGGGCACTTACACCCGTTCCGGTGGGGCTTCGGTCTACTTCACCCTCGGCAAAAATACAGACATTGCGGCTGTGATTTTGCGTGTTGTGAGGTGGTCCAATAAAAATAGTGCCGTAGAGAAAACTCAGATCCGGATCTGAAGGATGTCTGATCTCGTGAGTCTTGATTACGGCACGTTTTATTTGCATTCCGGTATCAATGAGCAGAGGTAGATGCTCGGGAGTAAGTTTTAAACCGAGTTGATCGACCTGCACAAACGCATAGTAAGCACCTCCAAAAGCGAGATCATATTTTATCTTTCCCAATCCAATCACTTCAATGGTTTGATCCAATGCGACTACGAAGGAGGGCACATTGTAAAAGTACACACTCCTGACTTTTCTGTTCACCACCCGCGCGTAAGCAGTAACCAAGCCCGCCGGCGTGTCTATGTTGATGCAGGTTAATGGTTCCTGCATCTTCAGTAAACCCAGTTCCAGCACCGCCTTCGTCACGCCAATAATGCCATGTCCGCACATGGTGCTGAAACCCTCATTATGAAGGAAGAGCACCCCAAAATTAGCAGAGGGGGAGACTGGTGGTGTGATAATGCAGCCGTACATATCGGAATGGCCACGTGGTTCCCACATCAGGGCGGTCCGCAAATGATCATATCGCTCCCGGGCAAATTTTCTTTTGGCCAGAATATTTTCTCCTACCAACTCCGGAAATCCTTCCAGGATAATGCGCAGCGGCTCACCCTCAGTATGCACATCGACCGTCGAAATTTTCACCCAATGAGATGGAGCCTGCCACTCCTGGTTCTTCGACCATGATTTTATTTTCTCCACTGCCAATTTTATCTCCCTACTATTCTAAGAATTTTGAATATTTTTCTTGCCAGAGAATATCACAAAATTAAAAACACCAAGAAAAAGATGTCTTATACAAATTAAGGCTTTCAAAATAATTTACCATTTTTTCACTGCTTCCTTATTTTGCTTGGTGATTCGCAATTGCGATATAATCATACCACTCAGCATTAAACCACAGCCCATCAGTTCTCGATGACTCAGGGATTCATTCAAAATAATCCAGCCACCCAGAGCAGCAAAAACCGATTCCAGACTCATAATAATAGCCGCATGTGAAGGATGAGCTTCTTTCTGGGCTATCACCTGCAAGGTATACCCCACACCTACCGAAAACAAGCCGGCATATAAAATCGGAACCACTGTCTTTGTAAGATCTATCCAATGGAATGATTCATAAAATACAGCCATGATTATACTGAGCAGTGAACATATTAAAAATTGATAGAGGGCTAACATCAAGGCTGAGGTCTGATCGACAAAATGATCGATCAGGAGCACATGGAAGGCCCACAGGAAGGCAGCACTAAAAACAATTAAGTCCCCTTTGCCAATAATTATCTCGCTATGGAAACTTAGAAGAAATAATCCCAATACAGCTATTAATGCTCCTGTCCAGGTCGAAAGACTGGTAGACTTTTTGATCAGGATTCCAAATATTGGCACCAGAATTACATATAAACTGGTAATGAAACCGGCTTTCCCGGCGGTGGTGTAAATAATTCCTATCTGTTGCAGGGAAGCGGCTACAAATAGAATGCTCCCCAGTACAATTCCTTTCCATAAGGTATCCTTTTTCAGAAGTTCCTGAAGAATTGGTCGGTTTTTTTTAGAGAGAAAAATAAAAGGAAGCAACCATAGACCACCCAGAGCAAAGCGGATGGCATTAAATAGAAACGGTCCAATGTGTTCCATCCCCGCGCGCTGGGCAACAAAGGCAAAACCCCAGATGCCAGCCGTCAATAGGAGTAAACTATCCGATCTTAGTGTTCTGGATTTGATGAAAGAACCTCAGCTCTTTTCTTGCTAAATTGGAGTAATCCGATATCACCACTCAATCATTTTTTGTAATCGGGTGGGTCCGGTTTAATAATAATTCTGAAAGCAGATTATTTCATCATCGATTCGACATCGGCGACGGTTTTAGGAATTGGTTTGCCGAGCACCTGATGACTAGCAGTGGTTACCAGCACATTATCTTCGATACGTATCCCACCAAATCGGCGGTATCTTTCCACTTTGGGATAATTAATATATTGGGTGAATTTCTTTTGACTTCTCCAGAGATCGATTAATTCCGGAATAAAATAAATCCCTGGTTCAACGGTCATGACATGACCGGGTTGCAATTCTTTGGCCATCCGCAGGTAAGCCAATCCAAACTGTTTGCTGCGAACCGTTTTCTCATCATAACCAATGTACTGTTCACCCAGATTTTCCATGTCATGTACATCTAATCCCAGCATATGACCCAGACCATGCGGGAAAAACAGAGCGTGAGCTCCCTCTTTTACAATTTGGTCCACGTCTCCTTTTAAAAATCCCAACTCTTTCAATCCATTGGCAATAATCTTGGCTGCCAGTAGATGAATGGATTTAAATTTAACGCCCGGTTTCATGGCTTTAATCGCCTGTGTATTGGCCTGCAAGACAATCTGGTAAATTTCTTTTTGTTGAGTTGTGAATTTCCCACTCACTGGAATAGTGCGGGTAATATCGCTGGCATAGTGTAATAAAGACTCAGCACCCGAATCATTCACTACCAGATCCCCTTTTTTCATGATGTTTCCATGATAATGGTTATGCAGGGTTTCCCCATGGATAGAAAAAATGATGGGAAATGAGAGCCCGTTACCCATGGAACTCGCGATGCCTTCCAGAGCGCCGGCAATCTCCCGCTCCACTTTTCCCGGTTTTACATTCCGCATCGCATAAGTATGCATGGCATAAGAAATGTCCAGCGCGAATTCGATTTCCTTTATTTCTTCACGAGATTTAATCGAACGTTGTGCCACAACTGCTTTGACAAATTTCACTGAGGAATATTCATTGACCAGTCGTGGATGAATCCCCAACAGTCTTTCTATCTTAATAACATTCTCGGAGCGATACTGCGGCAGATAATGTATGTCACGTTTCTCTTTGATGGCAGTGCTGAGAACAGCTTCCACTTTCTGTACGTCGAATGATTCTTTGACACCGGCTCTTTTAGCCCGCGCCTTTAAGCTGGGTTGTGGTCCCATCCACACGATGTCATCTACCGTGAAATCATAGCCAAAGATCATCTCCCGACCGCTGTCAACATCAATGACAGCCATTAATCCCGGTTCATCCAAACCCCAGTAATAGAGAAAAGTACTGTCCTGCCGAAAACGATAGGGATTAGCTGCATAATTCATGGGACTCTCTTCATTTCCCAAAAATAAAAGTACACCGCTCTTCATTTGCTGCATCAATTTTTTTCGTCGACTGATATAAATTTCTGCCTTAAACATGACATCCTCCAATCTTTTTAAAATGCACCCTGCTCGGTTCTTTTAATAATCTCATTTTGCAGTTCAGGTGTTAAATCAACAAAATAATCGCTATACCCGGCCACCCGCACGATTAAATCCTGATATTTCTCGGGATGTTTTTGCGCTTTACGCAAGGTTTCAGCGGTAACCACATTAAACTGAATATGATGTCCATCCATGCGAAAATAACCTCGTATGAGATGAAGCAATTGATTAATGCCTTCTTCATCGGCCAGCAGTTGCGGAGTGAATTTCTGATTCAATAGCGTTCCACCGGTTCGCAAGTGATCGATTTTGGCTGCGGACTTTAACACCGCGGTGGGGCCGTTTCGATCGGCCCCCTGCACCGGAGAAATCCCTTCGGAAAGAGGCTCCCCTGCCAGCCGCCCATCAGCCGTCGCACCAATCACACTCCCAAAATATACATGACAGGTCGTGGGCAGTAAGTTAATCCGAAAATGTCCCCCTTTAAGGTTGGGACGACCGTCTACCGCTTTAAAATAAATCTCAAATACTCGCTTGAGAATTTCATCGGCATAATCGTCATCATTTCCATATTTGGGAGTATTGTGTAACACTTGCTTGTGAATCTGCTCATAGCCTCTAAAATTGTGTCGCAAGGCGTCTAACATCTCATGCATGCTAAAATTTTTTTTATCAAAAACATTATACTTCAGCGATGCTAAGGTATCGGTAATGCTTCCCATACCCACTCCCTGCAGATATGAACTGTTATAACGCGCTCCTCCGGCATTATAATCTTTCCCTTTTTTAATACAATCATCAATCAATAAAGACATGAAGGGAGCTGGAAGGTATTGGGCGTACAATTTTTCGATTATTAAATTGCCTTTGATTTTTATATCAATAAAGTACTGCAATTGCTTTTGGTACGCCTCAAACAGTTCATCAAAAGAAGTAAATTTCTCTGGATCGCCTGTTTTGATTCCGATCTCCCGACCGGTACGCGGATCGACACCGTTGTGCAGAGTTATTTCCAGCACTTTCACCAGATTAAAATAACCAGTAAGAATATAGGCTTCCTTTCCAAATGCACCGGCTTCCACACAACCTGATGCTCCTCCCAGCCGAGCATCCACCAGCGACTTCCCCTGTCGCACCAGTTCCTGGATGATCGCATCGGTATTGAAAATGGATGGCTGGCCATAACCGGTTTTAATGATTTTTAAGGCACGTTTGATGAAGCTATCTGGATTTTTCTTGCTCACCTGAATCATAGAACTGGGTTGCAATAAACGCATTTCTTCAATAACATCCAGAATTAGATAGGACAGATCATTCACTGCATCGGAGCCATCTGCTTTCACACCTCCCAAATTGATTAAACAAAAATCAGTATAAGTATTGCTCTCCTGGGCAGTGACGCCAACCTTGGGAGGTGCGGGTTGATTGTTGAACTTGACCCAAAAAGCCTGCAATAATTCTCTGGCTTTTTCAGTAGTTAAAGATCCTTCTTCAATTTCTTTTTTATAGAAAGGATAAAGATGCTGATCTAACCGACCGGGATTGAAGGAATCCCAGGTATTTAATTCAGTGATCACTCCCAGATGGACAAACCAGTAATATTGCAAAGCTTCCCAGAAATTTCGTGGTTTATGGGCTGGCACCCATTCACAGATTTCTGCCATTTTTAAAAGTTCAGATTTTCGGGATGGATCATTTTCGGTTTGAACCAGCTGACGCAATTCCTGGGCATATCGTTTCGCATACTTGATAAGAGCCTCCGCGGCAATTTGCATGGCTTTCAGTTGTTCGCGCTTTTCCAGAGCTTCTGGATCACCATAAAAATCAAGGTTTTTAATTTGGCTTTGAATTTCTTCAATAAAATCCAGGAATCCTTTATGATAGATTTTATCATCCAATACGGTATGTCCCGGTGCTCGCTGCTCCATGAACTCAGTGAAGATCCCAGCCTGATAAGCTGCCTTCCATGCCTCGTCCATTTCGGCAAAAATCTTATCCCGAATCGATCGTCCTTTCCAGAAGGGAATCAAGGTATCTGAATACACTTTTCGGGTTTCTTCGGAAACTTTAAATGAAATTTTTTCCCGGTTGTGTAAAATGTCCAGATCTTTTAAACTGTGGGTACACAATTCAGGATAAGTGGGAGTGGCTTTTGGTTCAGGACCGCGCTCTCCCACAATTAGTTCTCCTTTTCCGATATACAATTTTTTATGTTCCAGAATGTATGAGAAGGCCAGTGCCCGGGCGACCGGGACAGAAACCCGTTCTGCCTGGCCAGTGCGATAAAATTCCGTCAATAACAGAGCACGCTCTGTTGATAGATAGGGCTTGGCATCCAGCGATGCCTGTCTTAATAATTTAATTCGTTCAGTCATTTCTATCCTCCGAGGGTGACTTCAAAATTTCTATTTATAAAAATCATTTTCATTCTTTCCAAATCTTCCCGGCTCTGGGTCTTTAAATTAAGCAATTTTTGCTGTTTATTCAATTTTTGATACTTCTGCTCTCCCATTGGATTATAAGGTAATAAATCCACCCGCCGCAGTGAAGAGAATCTCTGCAGATAATCTGCCAGCTGCTGCAGGTTATCTTCGGTATCGGTAATTCTGGGTATTAAAGGAATTCGGATAAAAAGTGTCACATGCTCTTTATTTAATTTTTCCAGATTTTCCAGGATGATCTCATTGGAAACCCCGGTAAATTCCTGGTGTTTCTGATTATCGATGAATTTTATATCATAAAGGAATAAATCCACGAGAGGCATGACGAATTTGAAGGAATCCCAGGAGGCAAATCCAGAGGTATCCACCGCAGTATGAAGATTTTCCAATTTGCAGGCCTGCAGGATGGCTTTCAGAAAATCTTTTTGCATCAATGGCTCACCGCCTGAAAAGGTCACCCCGCCATCTGATTCCTCATAGAACACCCGATCCTTTAAAATCTCTGGCATCAGGTCTTCCACCGTCACCTGCCAGGCGGTGCGGTAAGGAATTACTCGATAAAAAGGTCGCAAACAATTCCGTTTCTCGGAAGTGAATGTCTCTCCTGGCAGCCACTCTTGACTCTCCGGATTGTGACACCACTGGCATTTCATCGGACACCCCTGGAAAAAAACAGTGGTCCGAATACCCGGTCCATCATGGATGGCATATTTTTTCACATTAAAAATGTATCCACTAACTGAGGCTTGCAAATTTATTCTTCAAATATGATGAACACTGTTTAAAATAAAATCTTCATGAATGATCAAAATTCATCAATCACCATTGGTTTGTTATTCTGATTACATCGATGGTAAAATAAGAATTGGATAAAATGATTACCAATAAATAGATTTTTAATTGAAATGAACTGGATAGATTCTTTTTATTTTTTTTCTTCTCTGATAGCTCTGTGCTAATTCAAGAAAGATTTCCACATCATGGTCCAGATTGCTCTGGGTGCCGTCAAAGTAGAAATTGCGAATTGGGATGTGATCATGATCGCGACTCACTCTGGGATATACTGCTTCACAGACAATCCCATTCATACAGGTAAAGGGACTGATATCAATAATGCCATCTGCTCCTTTGCGAAAGTAGTGAATAGCGCCGCCAGTGTTTAACACCATTTCTCCCAACGCTCCATAATAAGGAAGATAGGGAAAAGCATTTTGGGCAAGACTTTTTATATTTTTTGGTTCTTCGTATCCTTTAAAGCGATCGTGCAGAGCCGCTAGCAGTTGATGCTCATCATGCACTTGAACTTTATTGCGGATCAAGGCACCCGCCATAGCCCTGGAAAAGATTTCCCCTTTGCGAGTCAAATCGAATTTCTGCATAAAGTTGGTATAAAATACCCACTCTGAAATAGAAGCCAGCCAGCACTCCCCTTCTTTCTTTTCGACCACTCGAATAAGATCACTATTGGTAAAATCATCTAATCGACAATAGATTTCTCCCACTACTCCTATCAAAGGTTTGGTGCGGGTATAATTGGCCGGAATGGCCGCAAATTTTTTTCCAATTTCTGCCAGCGAATTTACCAGTGCTTTAAATTTTTCTTTCAGCGGAAGATCCTGCTTTTCAATGATAGAACTCAATACTTGCAGGCTCTCGCTGTGCACCTGGTCAGTATCGCCGATATTTTTTTCATAGGGACGAGTTTGCAACAACAACTTTCGCACTGCATCGGCACACACAATGGACCACCACCCCAGTCGCACCAAATTGCCAGCATTTCCTCCCATTCCTTCATACCCATCGGCACTGGTGGGGGCAATTACCTGAACGTTTTCTAAACCCTTCTCACGTAAAATTTTTTCAAACAAATTTTTATATTGCCCAAAGCGACAGGGTCCACCGGCAGTCGGCATTAAGAAAGCCGTTTTATCTGGATCAAAATCCGGATCCTCAACTACCTTTAGAAATCCACCCAGAGTAACAATCTCCGGGTAACATTCTTCACCAATAGTGTACTTTCTGGCCAATTCCAAAGTGGAATCATCTGATTCAGGGACTGGTTGTCCGTTTACACCAAGTGCTCGATAGGCGGCTGCCATGAGGGTGACACCTTCAATACTCATCCTGGGAATATACAACGTTTTACCCAGCAACGATCCCCGTGTTTTTTCAATCTGATTCACCCTTCCATCTCCTATCCTACACTTCAATCAAATTCTGTTTCTTCAATTGTTGATGGGATTCGGTCCGCCAGCGCCGCAGGGCACCTTTACTATCCAGATAGGCTTCACAGCGGGTCAGATACCCTGCATCATTACCATGACCGTCAAATTGGAGGGTTAAGAATGGTTTACCCGAGGCCTCGGTAATATAATGCTTCACATAGGAGTCGGGTCCACATTTGAAGTTGGTGATGTAGATGATATGCAGGTTGGGATAACGTCCCACAATTTTTGCTGCGGCAATAATTTTTCGCCCATAATTCCAGTACATATTGGTATTAATATCCGAAATGTCCACCTGTTCAACCGGTAGAAAATCAATCGGAATGACATTCACTCCATAGTAACTGCGTAGTTTATTCCCAATATCCAGTGTTAATCCGCGATCATACACATTATAGGTGCGCCCTACCAGAATAATGCCAATTTCTCCCGATTGTTGTAAAAGGCGCAGGGCTCTCTCACCGGCGTTGAGTAATTTCTCCCTTACGATCTGTTGCTTTTGATATGCTAGCTGCAAAGCATTTTCAATATTTCGCTTCTTTTCACCCAAAGGTTTGAGATGCTCAACCAGAGCTTTCAATAAAGCGGTTGGACCTTCACGAAACCGTAAAGGTGGAGCAAGAATTTTTTCTGCATGGTTTTCAAAAATGGGTGAGGATCGAATCACGAAGGGAAGCGACTGGCCCCAGGGACAGTAATAGCTGTTCACGTTTTTATACTTCGTATCGGCATTGATGGTATTGGGAATAAAAATCCAGTCCACTCCTTTCTCCAGCAGGTCGAGTACATGCCCATGATAGCTTTGAATCGGCAAACAGGGTTCAGCCACGCAGGCTTCAATGCCGGCTTTCAGAATACGGGCATTGGATTCATCGGACAACAGCACCCGATATTGGAGAGCTTGAAAAAAAGTGTGCCAGAATGGAAATTGTTCATAGACATACATTCCGCGTGGTAGACCAATAGTCGCTTTTCCAGGAATATCCGGGTCATATTCTTGAAAATATAATTGTCGATATAATCCCAGCAGGTCTTCTATCACCGGTTTTTGCTGATCAGCTCGATGTCGTCTGAATTTATCCGAACACTGATCTCCCCAATAGGTTTTTTCACCTTCCACTGTAAATTCCTGCATCTGACAAAAATTCGTACAGGCCTTACAGGTAAATTCTCTCAATGTATAATCTATTTTCTGTAAATCATAGCCGCGAAATCTGGTCAGCGACCCGGTCATTTTAATTTTTTCGTGGGCCAATAAAGCCATACCCACGGCACCCACCACGCCATTATAAGGCGGAACAATGATTTCCTTATTCAACACTTTAGCGAAGGCCGCCGCAATGGCATCGTTGTAAGCGGTTCCACCCTGAAAGAAAATGACATTTCCTATTCGACGGCCACGAACGACTCGGTTCAAATAATTATAGACAATCGAATACGCCAGGCCCGCCGCTAAATCCGTTTTGGCAGCTCCGCGCTGTTGATGTGCCGCTACATCCTGCTGCATGAATACTGTACATCTTTCTCCCAATTTAACAGGTTCCAGGGAAGATAAAGCCAGTTGAGCAAATTCTCCTTTAATGGAGATGCCTAGTTCTTCGGCACGTTCTTCCAGGAATGAGCCGGTTCCGGCCGCACAGGCTTCATTCATGGCGAAATCCACCACCACTCCCTTGTCCAGGCTAATATACTTCGAATCCTGACCACCAATTTCAAAAATAGTATCAGGTTGAGTATCCAGCATGGTTTTTGCCAAAAATTCGGCACCTGTCTTATGAGCAGTGATTTCATCATTCACCGTATCGGCTCCCACCAATTCACCAATCAGTTCCCTGCCGGATCCGGTGGTCCCCACCCCTCTGATCACCACCTGGCTGCCATATAAACTCTCAATTTCCTGCAGACAGCGGCTAACTACTTCAATGGGACGTCCTTCTGTGCGGGTATAAATCTCTTTAATCATATCGCCATTATCATCTAACAACACGACATTCGTGCTCACGGACCCCACATCAATTCCCAGATAGGCATCGATGGATCCCTCATCGGGGGCAATGATGCGGGGTTTTACACGGTCTCTTAATAAGATTACTTTTTCCATGGAAAGAGCAGGAGTAGAAGCTTGTGATGAATAACTTTTCCTCACCTGCTGACCAAGCGGAGTCAAATCTATTTTTTTATGATGGGAGGGATATTTCATTTCGATGATGGCGGCTCCAATCGCTGCCATCCAGGCATAAGCAGATGGTATGACCAACTCATTTTCGGCAAGTTGTAATACCTTTTGGAGAGCTTGTACGACTCCAGCATTGGCAGCCACTCCTCCTATAAAGAGCACCGGTTTAGCAAATTTTCTTCCTTTGATAATGCTGCTTTTAAAATTTCGCGCGACTGCCTCACATAAACCTTTCAGTACTTCCGGGGGTTGATAACCTTTTTGCTGAGCATGAACCATATCTGATTTAGCGAAGACCGAACAGCGACCCGCAATTTTGGCCGTGCGGGACGCACTACAGGCGATCTGGCCAATTTCCTCAATTGAATACTTTAGTCGGAACGCCTGCTGATCAATAAAAGAACCGGTACCTGCCGCACAATCCCCACTTTTTTCATAATCCTGAATGCTCACCTCAAAAGGGTGTTCCTGAGGCGAAAGCTCAATGTACTTGGCATTTTGTCCTCCCATTTCAAAAACGGTCAAGATTTCCGGGAATAACAGATGGCAGCCGTGAGCGATGGCGCGAAATTCATTTTCATTTCTGACACCCAACAGTTCAGCCAGCAATGGTCCACCCGAACCACACACCCGAATTCCTGCTATATTTTCTAATGGAACGATAGAAAAGAACTGACTGAGATATTTATGAGCAGTTTCGAGTGGACTTCCACGATGTTTATGATAGTGATTTACCCGAACAATCAAATTTGTACCGGGAATTACATTTTCTCGGATGGGAGAGAATAAAATTTTTGCTAATTGCTCTTTATTTGAAAAGTTATCATAGTAATCACGATCGGCGATCAACACTAATTTGAAGCTAACTGTGCCAACATCTATTCCTAAAAAAAATCCCATATTAATTCCAGTTCATCTTTAATGGTAATCATTAAAAGAATATACATCTATATAATGCCACAAAAAAAGAGATTCACCCGTCTTTGCAAATTATCAGAGCACTTTTCATAAAAAATTGATCCTAAATTTAGAAGCAATTTGTTTAATGAGCAAGCAATTTATGGGGCTTCGGGAAATTTAAACTCCAGGATGAATTTTGTAAATATTATAAAATTTGCTTGACATATATATTTTTCAAAATAACTTATTAACAATTATTACAGGTAAAACAAGTCAATAATAATTTCTTTTTTTAAAAATATCTGGATTGACACCTCCCCTCATGAATACTTCTTTTTTAATGAAGGCCCTAAAGGGATACTTGTTTTCTGCACATAAAAGAAAGAATATTTGCTTTTCATCGACTAACTTTTTACTCAATTAACTTAGGAGGTAGTATGAGAAAGGTTACTGTTTTAGTTTTTCTAATGTTTTTGTTTCTTACTGTCCAGGCAGTGGATAAGCAGCAGGGAGTACCACCGACCATTCATTCGGAACAATCTCCCTATTCATCCACCACTTCAGTCGTTCTCACAGATGCTATTTGGGATCTGCAATTGAGTTTTGATTTGCAGATAGCCTCCGGAGCTCTGGGGAATGCGGGTGCAGAATACGATGGGACATATTATTATACCACCCGCTGGGCATCAAACCTGCTTCATAAGTATAATATGAATGGAACTCTGGTCGAAGAGTTTTCCATTCCTGGGGTATCAGGTTTACGTGACCTGGCCTTTGATGGGACCTATATGTATGGTGGGGCCAACGCTACAACAATTTATGTCATGGATTTTACCACAAAAACGTTGATTGGTACCATTCCCTCCCCCATCGCGGTCCGCAACATCGCTTACGATCCCCAGTACGATGCTCTTTGGGTTGGAAACTGGGATACTCCGCTGATTCTGGTAAGTAAAACCGGCGTCACGCTTGCCACTATTCCAAATCCCGGACTGACAGGGATGTATGGCACTGCCTATGATAGTTGGACAGATGGCGGACCTTATTTATGGATTTTCGATCAGGGGCTGGGTCAGGGTTCTCCACAATTTATTCACCAACTTAATCTCGCCACTGGTTTATTGACCGGTGTGAGTCATGACGTTACTCTAGAATTCCCAACAGCTGCTGGGATTGCCGGCGGATTATTCACAGCAGTAAATATCGTCCCCGGCAAAGCATCAATCGGTGGTGTTTTACAGGGTACTCCGGATATGTTTTTTGTCTATGAATTGGCTGTTGCCGCCGATCCTATAGATCCCAATCCACCAACAAATGTCACTGCTTATAGTGACTATACCACTCCTACCCAGATGGCAATTAGCTGGAGTGATCCCACGACTTTAGTTAATGGAACACCCATTAATCCAACTGACTTCACCATCGAAATTCAGAGAAACGGAAGTTTTCTTATTTCTATTCCTGGAGGTACGGGCAATTATACAGACAACGGGCTGACCGATGGAGTACTCTATGAATATACGCTTCGAACAGAATTAAATGCCAATGACAGTACCAGTGTACCGGTTACGGTTTCATGGTATGCGGGAGGTTCTCCTTTCCCCGCCGCACCAACTAACCTGCTGGCGGTGGGTAGCACCACCGACGCTGTGTTGACCTGGAATGATCCCACCACCCAGGAAGACGGCACCCCCCTGGATGATCTCGACTCAATTTATGTATATCGCGAAGGCACAAAGATTGCCGCCGTAGATGCTGGCGTTGAAACTTATACCGATACCCCTCCCCCCGGATTTTTCTACAATTACTCCGTGGTGGCTAAGGACAACGAAACTCCACCTCATCTCAGTCAACCATCCAATGTGTCTGGAACATTCGTTGGTAGCAGTCCAAACTTTTTAGTGTGGGTAGGTCCCGGTGCCATAGGTGCCAGCGCTGCTAGTGGTGACAGTATTTTTAATTCTTTAGTCGCTAATGGCGAGAGCGCTTTCCTGACAAATAATTTATTTGAATTTGGAAATGATTTAAGCATTTTCGAGGGAATTTTCGTGGTACTTGGAATTTACCCCAATAACCATACCATATTGGCTGGTGACCCAGTGGGAATTGCTCTGGAGACTTACCTACAAAATGGTGGAAGAGTTTTCCTGGAAGGTGGAGATTGCTATAATTATGATCCGCTGGTGGGAGGCTATAATATTCTCCCCTGGTTTGGATTAAATCCAGGATTAGATGGATCAGGAGATGTGTATGGAGTAATCGGTTTGAATGATCTGTCAGCCTTCCAGTTTGCATATAATGGCGAAAATAACTGGATGGATCAGTTAGCACCAGCCACTTCAACACCTATCTGGCAAAACAATGCCAATTTAAATATCTGCGGAGTTTTCAATGTGGGTTACGGAATGGGACGTGCTATTGGAATCGTACCCTCTTTCGGAGGCTTTGTTAGTTCTGCGGATGCGCTGAATTTGACTCCAAGAACCGCTGGTAAATTTCAATCATTTGAAAAGAATAATCAGTCCGCCTTTAAAATCAAAACAAGTCGGGAAGTTCGATCTGATTTTGTGAAAAAAGCAGGTTTTCACCCTGAGTTGAAAAAAGATCGTGCCCAATTAGAAAAACTACTGAAGGTGACTCCCGGTGGAATATTTATCGAAGCTAACACTCAAAATGATTTAATGGCCGCCTATGTGGCTTTATTCCGATTACAACCAACCCCTCCTGCCATTTCCTTGAGCAGTCTCTCGTTTAGTGATACGCTCCTCATTGGGGCAACTTTGAATAATACCCTGGTTGTAAGGAATTCAGGTGGCGCATTAGCTGATGTACTCAATTTTACTATCACGGAAAACCCAGCAGTCAGTTGGTTGAATGTCACCCCTACTTCAGGTTCTTTGCCAGCCAATCAAGCCGCTGCTGTTACCTTAGCATTGGATGCAGGCGGATTGACGGCCGGAACTTATAATACCACCCTGGATGTATCCAGCAATGACCCCAATAATCCACTGTTACAGGTTTCTGTAACATTGGTAGCCAATGATGCTCCTCTGGTTTCTGTATCGCCTGATTCTTTCCACTTCAACTTATTGAGTGGAGAAAAAGATAGTGTGCAATTCACCATCAGCAACCTGGGAGCAGGACCGCTGACCTTCGAATTAACCGATGAAGATCTCAACGTACCCGACCACACCAGAGTGGTGGATCGATCATACCTAATTCCAGAATTTAATGTTACCATTCCAAAAGATGCCATTGATTGGCGGGTAGGTGCGCCTCAAACCGAAGGAGCAGGTGGTCCGGACTTATTTGGATATAAGTGGATAGACAGCGATGAGCCCGGCGGACCGATCTTTAACTGGATTGATATTTCTGCGACTGGGACCGCGGTGGTTGGTTTGGGTGATGATGATTTTCAGGGTCCTTTCCCCATTGGATTCACATTCAACTACTACGGAATTGACTATACTGAATTTTATATCTGTTCCAATGGTTTCCTGGGATTTGGTCCTACTGCTGGTTATAACTATCTGAGCAATGTACAAATTCCGACTTCTGATGATCCAAACAATATCCTTCCCTGGATGTGGGATGATCTTAATCCCAGTACAGGCGGATTCATTTACTACCAAACGGTCGGAAACCAACTGATTGTCCAATTTGTTGATTTTCCGGAATATGGAGCCCCGGGAACAGTGACTGCCGAAGTTATTTTGAACAGCAATGGTTCTATTTTATACCAGTATCTGGCTTTTCAAAATGGAATAGACATTTCCAGCTGTACGGTAGGAATAGAAAATCATGATGGAACCGATGGGCTGCAAGTGGTTTTTAATGATCCGTCGTATTTGCATGATAATTTAGCGATAAAGTATGCCAGAGAGAGCGCCTGGCTCAGCGAAAATCCTGATAGAGGTTATATACTACCTGGTGGAAGTATGAATATTTGGGCCATAGTAAATACCACCGATATGCTGGGTGGTAACTATTTAGCCACAGTTGTAGTCAACAGTAACGATCCGCTAAATCCAGAAGTAAAATTACCTAATGTATCCCTGCATGTGACAGGTGTACCGCGAATATCAGTTACTCCTGATCCGTTAGTCTTTGATTCAACCTTTGTTGGACTTTCTCCTCACCTGGATCTCACGGTGGCGAATATTGGAACTGATCAGCTTATCGTTTCAAACATCGCTAGTTCACATCCGGTTTTTACCATAGACACAACGAGTTTATTGCTTCCACCCTTCAGTCAACATGCGGTGAGAGTGACGTTTACCCCACTTTTGCCTGGAAATTATTCCGCCGTTATTGTTTTCACCACTAATGATCCTGGACTTCCCAGCGATACAGTGGTGGTGAGCGGTGTGGCTGTTGAAGCTCCGGTGGCAATCATTAATACCTTTTTCCAGAACCCGGTGTATGTTGCCATGGGGGACTCCACTAATATTTTCATCAATGTTGGAAATGCCGGAGGAAGTCCTTTAGTGTGGAATGCCCGGGCTTCCAGTGTATCGGCCAGCGAACAGAAAATTAAATTGTCCTCTTTCGGTCCCTTTGAAAGCTCAGAATTTGCCGAGGTAGCCCCAATCCTGAAGTCAACCAACATGCTACACCTGGAAGCCACCTGGGATTTGCAATTCAGCTTTAATTTGGAAATTGCTTCCGGAGCATTAGGCAATGCCGGTGCCGAGTTTGATGGCACTTACTATTATACTACCCGTTGGGCTTCCAACTTATTACACAAATATAATATGGCTGGAACTCTGGTGGAAGAATTCTCCATCCCGGGTGTAACCGGCTTGCGCGATCTGGCCTTTGACGGCACCTATATGTATGGCGGCGCTAATTCCACTACTGTCTATATGATGGATTTCAACACCAAAACCCTTATTGGAACTATTCCTTCACCCGTAGCGGTTCGAAGCATTGCCTACGATAGTAATAATGATGCTCTATGGATTTCAAACTGGGATACGGATAATATAGTGCTCATCAGCAGAACAGGCGCTACTCTGGCCACTATTCCCTATACTACTCATGGTATTGGTTCCATTTATGGTTCAGCCTATGACAACTGGACAGATGGTGGACCCTATCTGTGGGTATTTGATCAGGGATCGGGTCAGGGTTATCCGCAATATATCCACCAGATTAATATCGCTTCAGGTACTCCCACCGGTGTGCGTCATGATGTAACGCTGGAGTTCCCGACCGTAGCTGGTATTGCCGGTGGATTATTCACCGCTGAGGGAATTGTACCCGGTAAAGCCTCTATTGGCGGAGTATTGCAAGGGACACCGGATATGTTCTTTGTCTATGAATTGACTGAAACAGCTCCAGACTGGATCAAAGTACTGGTCTCCGGTGGAACGATCTCTCCCATGGATCAGTTTGATATTCCGGTCAGGATCTACCAAAACGCCACTCCCGGTGATACTGCTTATGTAATCATCCAGACCAACGATCCCGCTCTCCCGCTGACCAGTATACAGGTAATCCGCACCATGGTTACCGGTCTGGGAGATCTGAATGCCCCACCGACCACTTACGATATCTCGCAGAATTATCCTAATCCTTTCAATCCCAGCACTACCATTAAATACCAATTGCCAGCAATCAGTGATGTGAAGCTGGTGATTTACAATGTGTTGGGGCAGAAGGTGCGCACGCTGCTAAATGATCGCTTCGAAGCAGGATATCATTCGGTAGTGTGGGACGGTCGCAACGATGAAGGCCGAGCATTAGCCAGTGGTATTTATATCTACCACTTTGAGGCGGGACACTTCAGTCGAACCATGAAATTGATGATACTGAAGTAAATAATTTTCATTTTGAAGAAGAGTCCCGGTCATTTGACCGGGACTTTTTTATTTAGAACCTTCTATGCTCAAATCTAAAAATTCTAAAATTTTGTTTGATATTTTTTTTAAATTTTATAATTTATGTAAAATGAAAATAGGCGATAAACAGAATTCATCAATGAATCTGAATTTTCCTTTATTAATAATGTTTTGATCTTTACTTCATTTTGGTGATCACAAACAATACCATATCTTTATATAAATACTTATGTCACATCAATTTTTTACATCAAGGAGGTGGTTACCAAAGATCAAGCTAATCTTTTTACTCAATTTTTCTGATCAATTAATTATCGTGGAGGAGAAATGAAAAAATTTATAATCACAGCTTTAGTTATTCTATGGATTTTTAGTTTTAGTTCATTTGCCATGAACGAGGAGCAAATGGATAACATTGGGCCTGTGGTTCAAAGCGAAATCTCACCTTCTCTAACGGCCTCCCAACCTACTTCTACTGATGCTATGTGGGATTTGCAATTCACCTTCAATGTCACTCTGGCTTCTGGAGCAGCGGGTAACGCAGGCTCTGAATTCGATGGAACCTATTATTACACAACTCGCTGGGCATCTAACTTACTTCACAAATATACCATGACCGGTACTTTGGTCGAACAATTCTCCATTCCTGGAGTAAGTGGTTTGCGTGACTTAGCCTTCGACGGGCAATACATGTACGGTGGAGCCGCTGCGACTACTATTTATGTCATGGATTTTAACACGAAAACCTTAATCGGAACCATTCCTTCACCGGTAAATGTGCGAAGTATTGCCTATGATAGTCAATACGATGCCTTCTGGGTAGCAGATTGGTCAACAAACATCTTTCTAGTCAGTCGAACGGGGAGTACCCTTGCCACCATTCCAGCGGCAACTCACGGGGTAACTTCAATTTATGGAAGTGCTTATGATAACTGGAGCCCAGGAGGACCATATCTATGGGTTTTCAGCCAGGGTCTTGGTAGTGGGTATCCGCAAATAATTTATCAACTACGGATTTCTACTGGCACCCAAACAGGTGTTTCTCATGATGTAAAACTTGAATTTCCGGCTGTCACCGATGGTATTGCCGGCGGATTGTTTTCCGCCGAAGGTATTGTACCCGGATTTGCCTCCATTGGTGGTCTCCTGCAAGGAACCCCTGATAATTTTTTTGTATACGAATTAACAACAACCGGCGACCCCGCAGATCCCCTACCTCCCACCAACTTCACGGCGACCAGTGGACCATCCACTCCTACCAGCATTCAACTCAACTGGACAGATCCATCGGCGTACATCAATGGCAATCCGCTTACCAACTTCCAGATTATCATCGCCAGAGATGGAACCGTGATTGATTCGGTGAATAGTGGTGTGCAAACCTACACCAGCACCGGTTTAACTCAATATCAGGAATATATGCACGAAATTTGGGCAAAGGATTACCTGGACAGCACAAGTTCCAAGGTTTCTGCTACCATGATGGCTGGTGGATATATACCGGTGATGGTAGTCGATCCGCTGGCACTGGGTGATACTTTGCTGATTGGCGCAACTTCACAGCATGAATTTACCATCTATAATAATCAGTCGAATCCGGCTCCGCTCAATTACACCATCACTGAAAATCCCAGTGTTCCCTGGCTATCAGTTACTCCAAGCAGTGGATCCGTTGCACCCAATAGTAACGAGGTGATAACAGTTGATATCGTTACTTCCGGAATGGCTGCCGGTACTTATACCACCGATCTGGTAGTGGCGGGGAATGATCCTTTTAATCCAGAGGACATCGTCGTATTTACCCTGCAGGTAAATGAAGCACCGGTGATAGGTTTTTCACCCGACAGCCTTCATTTCACACTGGATCCCACCGGAGTGGCCTACCCGATTATTGATTCATCACAGATTACCATCACCAATACGGGCATGGGTCCCCTAAACTGGGCTACCGCCGCTGCTGCTCCTGAATTGATGTATTACAAATTCGATGAGGTGGGAAGCAATCAGACCCAGAATTTTGCTCAATCGACCACACCGGTTCCCGCAACCGCTCAGGTTCTGGGATTAACCATGGGAGGAACGGGTTATACCGGCGCCGCATTGATTGGAAATGGCCTAACCTCGACCAGTAACTATGTGAATCCTGGTTGGATAACCAATTTGGGAACCAGCAGCTGGACTATTGAAATGTGGTTGAATAACGTACCCAGCAACACTACTCTTTATTACCTATGGGGTGATAATACTGCCGGCTCTTTCCGTTGCTTCTTGGGTGGAGTTGCCGGAGCGGGTAATGTCATTTTGCGTGGAACTGGGATCTCTGATGTTGTCGTGACCGGCGTTGCACCTGGCCCAAGTGTAGTGACTTATGTATATGACGCCAGCGTTCCTCAGATTAGAGCCTATTTAAACGGCAACTTAGTCAACACTGTTAACCAAGCTGCACCATTAAATATTATTGGAACTGCCGTGTTTAAGGTAGGGGGCTATAGTAGTTCAACGGGTATGGCTGCTGGTATGTTGATGGATGAATTTAAAATGTACAACCGTGCGATTGACGTCACCGATGCCGGTCGTCAGGGATGGCTGGCAACCAGCCCACAGTCTGGAATTGTACCTCCCGGTGGCAGTCAAAATGTCTGGGTCATCGCTAATTCCACCGGTCTGATTGGCGGTGAATACAAAGGCGAAGTTCACATCGCCAGCAATGATCCCGTTCATCCGGATACCACTCTTCCAGTTGGTCTAACTGTTTTCGGTACGCCGCAGATTTCGGTCAATCCCCTCACTCTGACCTTCGATACTCTACTGGTGGGTGGCAGTCAGACCTTATCTGTAACAGTTTCTAACACCGGATCATTCCCGCTTAATGTGACCAATATCACCACCACACATGCTGATTTTACCGCTACTCCGCTTTCCTTCACGGTGGGAGTTGGTGCATCGCAGACAGTAGATGTGACCTTCAATCCATCGGTAGCACAGGTTTATTCCGAAAGCATGAGTATTTACAGTGATGATCCGGTTAACCCGATTGTGGGAGTAACACTCAATGGAGTGGCGAATGAAGCACCGGTGATTGCAGTAGCACCTGACTCCATGCATTTTGACCTCTTCAGTGGAGAAGAAGATAGCTTGCAATTTACGATCAGCAACCTGGGTAACGGACCCTTGACCTTCGAATTGACTGATGAAGATTTACCAATTACCTTCGTCACTGCCAAGGTAGACCGTTCCTATTTGCGACCAGAGTACGACATTGACTTACCCAAGGATGCTTTCGATTGGAGAGTAGGCACTTCTCCGACCGAAGGGGCTGGAGGTCCGGATCTGTTTGGGTACAAATGGATAGACAGTGATGAGCCTGGTGGACCTGTGCCAAATTATATCGATATTTCCGGAACAGGAACCATCCTTACCTTCAGCAGCCAGGATGATGGCATAGCTCCCATCACTTTACCATTTAATGTGAAATTCTATGGTCAGGACTACGGCAGTATTCTGGTCAGCACCAATGGATGGATTTCGTTCAATACCACCTACACGAGTTCTTATCTGACCAATGCCCAGATTCCCAGTACGACTCTTCCCAATAACATTATTGCCGCCACCTGGGATGATCTGAATGGAAATAATGCCAATAGTCATGTCTATTATCAACAGATTGGCAATAAATTTATTGTTCAGTTCCACAACTGGAATCGTTACGGTAATACTGGTGGTGATTTGAACTTCCAATACATACTCCAACAAAACTCTGAAAAGATAGAACTGCAATATGCCACAATGAACTATGGAACTGGAACGCTGAATAGCTATACGGTTGGTATTGAGAATGCCGACGGAACTGATGGATTAAATGTGGTTTTCAATGCCGCTTATTTGCACGACAATATGGCTATTGTTTTTGCCCGCGAGAGCCAGTGGCTTAGTGAAAATCCGATTTCTGGAGTCGTTCCGGCCGGTGGAAGTGTAAACATCTGGGCCATAGTCAATTCCAGTGGATTATTAGGTGGAGATTACCTAGCAGCAGTGGTTATAAACAGCAACGATCCGGTGAATCCACAGGTGAAATTACCGAAAGTATCAATGCATGTAACGGGTATCCCGCGAATTTCTGTAACTCCATCTCCATTGGTTTTCGATACCTGTCTTGTAGGAGCCACTCCTCAATTGGATTTAACTGTTGCCAATGTCGGAACAGATCAACTCAATGTCACGAGTATTACCAGCAGTAATCCCGTTTTCACTCCCACTCCTACTTCTCTCTCTATCGCTCCTTTCGGCTCAGAAATAGTAACCGTTACTTTCGCACCAGTTACTGCGGGTAGTTTCAGTGGTCAATTGGACTTTACTTCTAACGATCCTCTAACTCCAACCGTATCAGTACCAGTCTCAGGTGTGGCCACTGAAGCGCCGGTAATAGCTGTCTTTCCAGATACGTTCGATGTGACATTGACACCCGACTCCAGTACCACCCGAACACTTACAATTTCAAACCTGGGTAACGGTCCGTTGGACTTTGAAATCTCTTCGGTGGGTGTGCTCGAAAAGAAACGCGCTGATCAAACAAAAGAATACCAGCAGAAATTAAATGAAATTCTTAAGAAACGGACCGGTGCAAATTCCACGGTGAATGCAAGAGCAGAGAATATTCCTGATCAAAATAAGATCTTCATGCTTCCGGATGTTATTGATGGAGAAGAAATATTTGGATCTATTGGTACCACCTGGTCAGGTACATTGCGAGATCGGGGAAATATCTTCGAGGTAACTACTGCCACTACTCTCACCGAACATAAAATGTTTCTGGATATCGCCACCCCGACTCCCATGTACTTTTTCGTTTATCGGGGTACTGCCGTTACTGGTAGTTTTACCAAAATAAATGAAGTATTTATCGCCAGCTCTGGTACGGGCCAGAGATTCTACAGTTCCGGTCCCATCCAGGTCCAATTAGAACCTGGCTATTATTACTATCTGGGAGCCAGCTGGCAAGGAAATGTGACCTATTACCGCGGAACCGAAACCGTTCCTATTCCCTGTTCCTTTGGATTTTTATCTACTGGAATTCCGGGTAACATCGCCGGTGGATATCCACCTGCGGCCACTGCTAACAATGCTTCCTATACCGGTTTCTCACCTTATTATTGTGCGGTTGTAACGGGTGCAGGTACTAGCTGGTTAAGCTTCGACATCACTTCCGGTCAAATTCAACCTGGAGGAAGTCAAAATATCACAGTGACATTTGATCCAACTGGAATGCTCGGCGGCGATTATCGCGCCAATATTGTGGTTGAAAGCAATGACCCGATAAATCCAGAAGTATTAGTCGGAACCCATATGCTGGTGATCGGCCAGGCAGTGGTCTCTCATACTCCTGATCCAGTCGTAATGGATACCACTTTCACTGGAGCAGTCGATGTTCAAAGTCTGTGGGTGAGAAATACCGGCTCCGACACCCTGCGGGTGACTAACATTCTTAGCACCAATCCAGTCTTTGCAGTGGATACAACTCATTTTACTGTTGCACCACCTCTTGATAGCTTTGAAGTGAGAGTTTCTTTCAGCCCGGTTATACCTGGTGATTATGAGGGATACCTTCTGATCGAGAGCAACGATCCAGTTACGCCGATGGACTCTGTCCTGGTAATCGGAGTTGCTGCAGAGGCACCTCTGGCCGTGGTGAGTCCAAATTTTGTGAACCCAGTCTATGTGCCGATAGGTGATTCTACCGACATTTTCATTAATCTGGGCAATGCCGGAGGTAGCCCGCTGGTCTGGACCGCCTTTGCCTCTAATGTGCCTGCCACAACAGAAAGAATCAAGCTGCCAATTTATGGTCCGCTGGAAGCATTAGAATTTGCTGAAATCAGTCCCTCTCTGAAATCGAACCATGGTTTGAACATTGATGCTTTATGGGATTTGCAATTCAGTTTTAATTTGGAAATTGCTTCCGGCGCATTAGGCAATGCCGGTGCCGAGTTTGATGGCACTTACTATTATACTACCCGGTGGGCTTCCAACCTATTACACAAATATAATATGGCTGGAACTCTGGTGGAAGAATTCTCCATCCCGGGTGTCAC